>TARA_R110002073_G_scaffold232623_1_pt1 | contig 17498 bp, 19 predicted proteins | sample TARA_R110002073 | Tara Oceans TARA_R110002073 (sample SAMEA4397174) | marine metagenome | biome: Polar Biome; feature: [DCM] deep chlorophyll maximum layer (ENVO:01000326); material: water (ENVO:00002006), including particulate matter (ENVO:01000060) such as... | depth 40 m
GGGGCAGGGGGGGCGGTCGAGATGTTTCTGACCCGTGATGCAGTGACCCCGTCGGCATTGCCTTTGCCGGATCGTGCGGCGCGGCGGCTCTGCGCCCGGTTGGTGAGCTTGGATGCGGTGCGCGAATTGACGGGGCGGGACAGTTTCCGCCTCTACGGGGTCTGACATGGCAAAACACCAACCCGCCGACGATCTGGATTGCGCCCTGGCCGACCTGCTGCCCGAGCTGCGTTGGCGGGAGTGGATGCGGCGGATCGAGGCGGTGCTGTTCGCCAGCGCATCGCCCGTGCCGCGCGCGGATCTGGCGCGGGTTGTGGGGCAGGGGGCATCTGTTGATCTGCTTATAGAGGATCTTATCGCGGATCTGGCTGACCGACCCTATGCGGTGGTGCAGGTCGCTGATGGATGGATGCTGCAAACCCGGCCTGCCTATGCCCCGGCAATCCGGGCGGCGGCGGATGTGGGCGATCAGGACCTCGACCTGAATGAATTCGACACCGCGGTGCTGGCCGCCATCGCCTATCACCAGCCGATTACCCGCGACGGGCTGAAAGACATCTTTGGCAAGGAAATCAGCCGCAATCTGATCGGACGGCTCAACGCCCAAGACCTGATCGCCACCGGCCCCCGCAGTCCCCTTCGCGGCGCGCCCTATACGTTTGTCACAACCCAACGGTTCTTGGTGGCCTTCGGGCTGGAGAGCCTGCGGGATTTGCCGGATCGAGAGCAGTTGGAAGATGCGGGAATGGCTCATCCTACGAGCGCGTTTGACGGGGTCATTGCCGGGGCATCGCGTTGAAGAGGCCATAGGCTGATAGGGCTTGTGATCCTGGAATGGAAACCGATCTGCGCCCAAACCCTGCATAAGGTTAGTTTCGGTGATCTTCGGATACGTAACCCCTTTAACGGCTTCGTTTTGAACCGTCAGCACTTTCTGATAGTGATATAACGCGACCAACTCTGGCTTGGAGACAGAAGGGACAGCGACAGATTTCTTGCGAATTTCGGTGAAATCGATTGCTTCGAAGATAGGTTTGATCTGCTCAGGGGTCAAATTAGTTGCGCGGATGTAGTAGTTTGAGGAAGGTGAAAGGCCGCGTACAGTTGCCCTATCGTCTGGAATTTCGATCACATCACCGGCGCGGGCGCCGATCCGACGGAGTACAAAATCGGCGTCGGCCAAGGTTTTAACGATCTCAAAGTCACGATGTTTGCTCGGCAACCGCTGTATTTGCCGCGGCTCCAGTCCACGTTTCCAGATTTGAAAGCATGCATTGATACGGATTGGCTGCCCTTCTCGATGGAAGGTCTCGTCTGGAAGGTTCGTTTGATGCACGAGTTCAAACCTTGGGTCGAGCTGCCTCTGCACTGATACTTTTCCGAAGGATGCCGGCAGGATCATTGCAATCCATTCCCCCATGGTTGCAGCGCGATTGAAGAACTGTATGGCGGTTCCATTTTGACAATTGAACGGCGGATTGCCGATGACTGCGATCGTTTTATGATCAGCGGGGGGTGACCAAGTCAGAAAATCTGCTTGAATGACACCTTTCGTGGTGGGTGCAATGTCGAGGCCAATTTTGACGCCAGGTAGATTATTGAAGAATGCCCCGCCGCCAGCGGAAGGCTCGATATAGAGATCGCAGGCTGGCGCGATCCGATTGAAGACTGCGATGCATGCTTTTGCAGTTTGAACTGTAGTGTAAAAATCGTCACGCTCGGTAATGTCTCTGGCCATTTTTTGGGTCTCCTTCTCGGCTAACCGGAAGGTCGGAACAAAAAATAAATCGAGAAATGTGCGGGCCTGGAAAGTTCTATTGCTCCCTTAAAATTAGATCCGTACTGATCGGATCGGATATCAATTCCTAAGCTAAATGCCGATTAGACCCTTAGATCGCCCCACTCTGCCGTTGCGTGCTCACCCGTGTGAGAGCACGCAACGGCAGAGTGGATCTGAACCTCGGGCAACACGAACGGATAAGTCAGGCAGAGCCTGTTTGGTGTTTCTCAACGCGGCGGCACGTCTTGTCAGCTGCGCTGCAAACTCAACCGCATCAGTAGACCGCCGCGCTCGCTGCGCGCTGCGGCTTGTCCGGACAAATGGTCCGGCGTCATCCAAGAGAGACCCAATGACGAAAACCGAAAAACGCGCTCTGGCGCTGGACTTCCTATCTCGCAATGATCTGCAGTTGCAGAACGCCGTACTGTTGCTCGGAGGTGCACAGGCCCTCTGGCGGCTTCAGCGATTGCGACAGTCGCTGGCGAAGTCGGCACATTTCACGTCGAGCCATCGCAACGGACTGAACTGGCTGCACGATCTGCTGTCACTGAAGTTTGTGGAATATGATGACAGCATGGAACTCATGGCGATTGATCCAATGGATCCAGCCGTTGATGATGTCTGCCTGCTGAGTGAAGCCTGCGACCGGATACTTAGGCGGCTCGGCAAGCCGGGCGATGGTGCTAGGAAAGCAGACGGGCAGGCTGACGCCGCCTGAAGCGTTGGATGGCAGGGATGTTCCCTGCCATCTTTCTACTTTGTAGATCATTCGGGTGCAGCTTAAGCCTGAGGTTTTAGCGCTGCTGGTTTCAGACAGGCCCGAATGGCTTGTACTCCAAGTTTCGAATCCAGGAGAGGTCAGAATGTTGCTGCAATGTTGTAATGCCAGCCTGTATCGCGCGTATTCTGTCGGTTGTCATTGTCGTCCCCCGATTTCCCAGAAGGATAACCGGCGATACCACATTTTCCATTTCTTCAACCAAAGCATCCCAATGGTTTTGATCAACAATAGCAATCGCGAAGTCTTTGAAATGAAGGCTAAAGGTGCAGCCATAACTTGCGTACAAATCAAACAATTGGAGCACGTCCATTGCAGGCGTTCTAAACGCTAGAATTCCAGCCATGGCTTGTAGCTTGATATTGTCTTTCGAAAACTTCTGCTGGAGCCGGTGTGTGCCAGCCTCGCTTGTGATGGCGGCGATGAGGCGGGATTCCGGCATGCGCCGGTCGTCGAAAACGAAGTGGCGTAACACGACCCCGGTGAGGTCGCCATCTCGGGCAGAAGCCAGTTCGGTAAAGTGAGTATTTGCACCCTGTTCGAAAGTTTCGCCGAATACACTGGAGGTTTCGAACATAAGGACGGCGGCTTCTTCAGCTTCCTCGTACAATGGTGAAAAATTAACTGACCAGCTACCTCCCGACATGTGAGACCCCATTTTTAGACTTTCTAGGATGTCCTCGAAATATCCTGCTTCGTGCCCGGACCCGATTGCTGCGCACACTACGAGGCAGGCCCGAAGGTAGGCAAATTGCATCAACTGCTGGAAGGACCAGCCTTCAACGGCGCCAATTTCTTGCATTTCCGCATGACAGATATCTGTCATTTCACCGCGCGTAGTCACCGGGAAACCTGGGTGTTGAGCGCAATGCCTATGGTCCAGTGCTTTCTGGAGCGCGGGAAATTCAGGGTCCACTATGATTGTTTCGTATGACGCCGAAATCTTCTCGAATTCAGCCGCAGGATTTGCCCCACATTCTGCGGCAAAGCGGTTTCCGGCTTCTATCAAAGCGTCGATCAGATTGGTAATTTTGTCCAATTCGGAGAAATGTTCCGGATAATAAGTGGCGATAAGCGTCGAGATTGCATGGCTGGTCGAATTAGTCATCAGTTGGTCCTTTCGGGTTGGGGAGCAGGCTGTTGCCGCTCGATGACTGTTAGGTGAGTCCGGGGTCCCAAATAAAAAAACGGATTTGATGAAGTTTTTTTAGGACGGGCGATTTGGATCGCGGACCTGCCAGAAAATCAGGTCCTGTCATTAGTTCAAAGCAGAGGATGGGCCATGGGGTCCGAGCCCTCCGAACAGTCTGTGCGCTTGTCATGCCGCACCGACAGTTCGAAGGCTCATCTCCCTGAGGCTTATTGGACGTGCGGCATTCCCTTCCTAAAAAAGGAGCCGTCGCATGACCGACCGCACTCAGACCGCGCAAAGCGCGTGGCAATCAGACCTTAAACCCAACCACATTGTCGCGTTCCGTTTTCCACACGAGCGCAAAAGCACTGTAGGACCGAAAGTTCGCCCGACGCTCGTACTCGATGTCCTGACAATCGGTGACGAGCGCTACGCAGTGCTGGCATATGGCACATCCAGTCCTCGTCGCCGGTCGCGTGATCTGCTGGTGCCAGTCACCAGTGCCGCGGAACTTGAAACCGCTTCCCTAAATGCTCCGACCAAGTTTGACGGCGCGCGCCGCATTCTGGTGCCTCTTTCGGATTCAGGTTTTTCGTGCAGTCGTAAGCTTAATACGCCCGTTCTGGGTCACCTGACCGGGGCCTCAGCGAACCGCGGAGATACCGTGCGCCGGTGTATCCGCGAGGTGTCGCGCCCGCGGCCGTCATCCCTCCACCGCAGGCGGCCGCAGGGGTGCGACCCAAAAACCGAGACTGAAACTCATCAATTCCACACAATGACACAAGCCCAGGAGGCCTATCATGTCTGAACCCATTCTCGACTATGACCCACTACAAGAGCAGATCCGCGCTGCGTTATCGAGTGCCGCAGATGTGGCACGAGACCTCGAAGCGATGGAGCCGCACGTCCCAGAGACCTGCCGCGCCCTGATCGGCAGCCTCGTCAAAGAGCTACACAAGGGGAAGTTTCTGCAGCGAAAGGTGGCGTGTGACCTGCAGGTCATGATTGATCATGTCGCGCGCGAGATCACATGCGGCGAACGCCATGAGATCATCGTAGATGAACACTATGCTGAAGGTGTCTACAGCCAAGTCGTCTATACACGGGAAGCCGAGGTTCTCAGAGAGCGCCTGCCAAGGCTGCTGCAGATGCAGGCTTATCTAAACGCGGTCCATCACATTTGCGCAGCCGAGGCGCTGGCGCTTGAATTGCGCGCAGATCGCCGCTGTTAAGCACATTATCCTGGACCCGCAGAAGGCGGGTCCGGCTTGTGAGGGTCGTGTTCGGTTTGCCCGAAAAGCAGCCAATGGCCGAGGCGGTGTGAAAACTTGCATTTATGCTATTCTCAATGAGTAATCAGGAGATGTCGGATGAAGGATTTCAATGAAGGTGATGATCGAGACGAATTGGTGAAGATGTCCTGGCGCATCACTTCAAGCGGGTCCTCAAGATCATCGGGATTGCCACCTTGCTGGCTGCGTTGAGGGTGGAAGTGGGACAAACAACGCTCACTGTCGGGCAGATCTCACGATCAAAGCCCAAAATCGATTAAATAAGACCCCAATGGGCACAGCCCCTGTCGGTAGATGTTGATGGGCTTCTCGTTGGCTAAAAACCAGAAACCAAGAGATCAATGGCAGCGACTATCTCGTCGCGCCAGGCCGACGCATCACCGATAACAGAACCGATTTGTCTGCCCGGAATAGCAACCAACTGCGACATGAGTATGATGTGCGGGCTGCCGTCCAAGAGAATGGGAATATGCAGTTTTGGAGTCAGTGCGCCCCATTCGGAGCGAGGGAGAACCGGCGCACAAAGAATATAGGGCGTCTCAATGCCGAGATCGGTTTGAACCCGGCACACCAGCTCGTTGCCATCGCGCACGCGATAGATGTTTCCTTGGATCATATTGTTCTCGTTTAAAGCTGTCTGAACCGAGCGAGACTGGGTCCGTTCTGTTCGAGATGAAGGCTTTCATCGGCAATGCCTTCTTTAGCAGACGCGATCCAGGCGGCACGCTCGCGCTCAGCTCTGGACCTTGCGATGCCAGCGTCGATCCATTCCCGAACAACCTCAGCAATAGAATTGCCTGTGGCTTTCGCCTCCAATTCGAGGGCCGCCTTGCGATCCTGTCCAATGTCACGAATATTCAGTGGTGAAGGCATGATAACTTCAATCTCATGTGAATGTGATGTGCATATTAATACACATACAGCCACACAACATATGGCACAAGTGTCGTTGATCATGAAGACCTCTCGAAGATGTCTTCGAGAGGTTTGCCTGCACTTTCGCGTCGGAAGAATTGACAACGCTGACGTTTGATCAACGTTTTTCGACAGGGGCTGGCCATTGGGCACAAACGACGCTCCTCGAATAGAAAAACGCCATGGACGGAAAAACAGAGGTCCAAAACACGCAATCAAATGCGTTTCCACACAGCCTCGGCCCATGAAGACCAAACACTCCCCAAACTGAATTTTTCTCTCAAAGGCCATTGGGGACCATCTCCCGTTTCGATCACGAAACGAAGGAGACCAAGATGATCATATCCCCCGACGACACGTACTCTGCACGGGAGGCGGCGGAGTTCCTGCGCAAATCCGAGCGCCAGGTGCAGCGGTATCTCACCACAGGCAAGCTTTGCGGTGAGCGCCCGAATGGACGTTGGCAGATTACGGCACTGGCTCTGTGGAAGTTCCAGGGCATCGAGCAGGAAATGAAGGACATCTGGGTCGCGTATTGTATTGGGATGTCCAAAAATGACGCTCAATAAAACAGTTGAATATCAATTGGATAGTATTTCCGGGGAAATTGGACGGTCTTCATTGCGTTGGAATGTATGCCCCCCTGATCACCCCGATGTCGCCCCCTGTCGCCCCGTGTCGCCCGAGGGCGCTGAGGAAGGCGGTATGACTGCCCCTGACGCGGGATCCCGTGATGTTCAGGCTGCCTGTTTTCTTGCGCACAGGCATCCAGAACACCCCTCCCCCTTCAACTCAAAAGGTAAGAACATGTTAGATACTACACAGGTTTCAGGCACCACCGCAGATGTCATATCCGTCATACGGCTGACACCGATGAATGCAGGCACACGCGTCCGCACAATCAACTCCGTGCGGGCTTTGCGCGAACACCTCTCTGGCGGTCCGGAGATGTCGGCCGAGGCGTTTTTCCAGACCATTGACAGCCCATCATCCGACCTCCGGTCGCGGCTCGGTGCGCGTCATGCGCAGATCATCAGTGATGTGCGTCGTGCAAAACGGGCGTGGTCGGATCCCTTCCGGCACGATCTGGTTTTGCGGATGCGTGGACAGCTGCCGTCACTAAAAGATGCGCAGGAGGCCGCACAGGCAGGCTTTAAGTCTGAGCAAGCAAAACGCACTATAGAGGCCCTGCATCAACTGGCGCTGGCGCGTGCCACGACACCAGACAACATTGTTGCAACGGCCGTGGTCGTTGAGCCGTTGCTGCGTGCCCTTATTCCAGAAGATCTGGGTGTGCGCACTCCGAAATCCCTGTCCAACAAGATCTCACAGATCCGGGCCGCGGTGAAGCTGGTCGACCCCAATGCGGTCTCCGGTCGGGAGGCAGATGTCAAAGCTTTACCGGAGGTCTGGCAGTCGTTCCTGAAGGAGCTGCTGGCCAAGGTGCCGGATCATGCAAAATCCGTGAAGGCGATCCTGCGGCGCCTTGCGCTGAGCGCGGACCGAGACGCGCTGCCCCCAAGGCAGGTGCATGCAGCGTTTCTCAAGAACTTTGTGGCGTATGAGGCGGCGACCAAATCGGACAGCCACAAAGAAAAGCTGCGCAGTGCCGGTCGGATCTGGAATGAGGTGAGCTTGCGCGCGGGTCTTGAGGCCGCGCGTTTCGAGCTGACCGGTAATACCAAACGGTTGCCTGACGTCGCCTGGAAAGACGTCCCCGAAGGTATCAGAGCGCGCATGGATGCTCTCACAGACCGCATGGTGGCCCCGCAAGGAGAGGAAGACTGGTCCTCGTTTATCGAAGATACCGATGATCTCGGCCTCGGCGACTTGACGACATCGCCTGCGGCATCTGAGGGCAAGATTCCGCGTGAACCAGGGACGCAGCGCAATCTGCGCAACGCGGTAAAACGCGTCTGGCATGCAGCGCAGACTGACCCTGCGGTGAAGATAAAGCCGCAGCAGCTCGAAGATCTGTTCCGCCAAGACTGTCTTCTGGCGACCATCGGGGCGATCAGAAAGAAGCGGCAGGGCCGGGTAGACGCAAAAGGCCAGAAATGGGACGACCACAAGAAGGGACGCTACGAGTGTTCGCTCGTGCAGGCGCTCTATTCAGTTGGTAAGTCCTGCGCGCTGTCGGAGGATATCCTGGAACCGGTCAGAGCGTTGACCCTCAAGCTGGATCCCAGCATCGTTGGCTCGAAGGTGAAACCTGACGGCACGCTGCGCTACATTTACGAAGAGCGCAAGATTGGCAAGCACCACGAAAGCATGCTGCGTCAGTTCAACGAGGCATCAGCGCTGTCGCGCTGGTTCAAAGCGCCACGGGTCCTCTGGGCGCAAGCTGAGAAATGGACACGTGAGGGCAAAAAGGCACCTACGTTGGCACAGGCTGCCCTGGCGCGTTCGGCAGTGATTGCGCAGTTGGAGCAACGTGTGACGCCGATGCGGCGTGCAAACCTGGCGCGCTTGCGTGCTTTTGGTGATGAGCGCCATCTGAGCCTGCCGATTGGCGCAGGGGAGGGGACGCTGATCCTGCCCGCGCGGGAGATGAAGAACCTCAGGTCCGTTTATGTTTCGGTCGACCCGGAGACCGTTCTGATGTTGCAACGTTTCATCGCCATTTATCGTCCGGTCTTTGCCAAGAATGCAAATGCCCATGCCGAAAACGAGCACCTTTTTCCGGGTGCCGGGGGCGCGCGCAAGGAGCGTGGGGAGACTGGGGGCTATGCGGCAGGCTTTGGCTATATGACCAAGGAAAAGCTGTGCCAGCGCTTTCGGGAACACATCTGGAAACACTGCCAGCTGCGTATGGATCTGCAGGTGATGCGCCACATTGCCGGTAAGGTCATTCTGGATATGGACCCCAGTGCGATGGGTCTCGTCCAAGAGGTCCTGGGTCACAAGCGTATTGAGACGACGATGTCGTACTATGCGGAAGTCAGCAAAATCATCGCGCAGAAAAACTATCTGCAGCTGCTCGATCAGTACACGCGGCGCGTGATGTCGCACGTGGATTTCCGCATCGAAATTGGACAAGAGAAAGGAGACTAAGCCATGGTACCACATCGCCTATCCAAGCCGTCCTCAGATTGGCCAGAGGAGATCCGCAGCAGATTTGACGCCGCCTTTGCACATGCAACGCCGCATCAGGCCCCCCGCCTGCGACAGGCTCTGGGGCGATGGCTGCTCGCCGCCGAGCGCGATGAGCTCCCGCCGGACCTGATCACGCCTGCTTTGCTGGAACAACGGACAGCGCATCTGGAGCCTGCAATGGCCGCGGCCATGCGGCAGGCATTGCACGCCGTTTTCCCGCAGGCCCGGGTATTTGGCCGCGAGAGCCGTGTCGAGGTCGAGAGCAAACGCATGGCTTTGGCGCGCGAAATTGAACGGAATTGGCACCGTTTCCCCGAGGCGTGGCAGCAGGTCCTCAAGCCGAAACTGCACTTTTGTCCGGAAGGTCTGGAAGATGGGCTTCTCGTCGAGGCCTGGTCTGTCGATACGTTGAGGTCGCGGTTGCAGACGGTGTGGGGCTTCTTTGATTTTTGCCGTGATCGTGGGCTGCCATCAGAGATTACCCGCCAGACGGTTGCGCGGCGTCTCGATGATCGTCAAGACGGCTTCAGGACGGGGACGGTCTCAATCAAGACCGTCTACCGGGAACTCCAGCGCCTCAAGAATGTTGATCAGGCCCTGTTTCCCGAACACGATTGGGGTTGGGCTGACGCGGCGCTCAAGAACCTGCAAAAGAAAGCCAATCTGCAACCATCCCGAAACGATGCGCGGATCGTGGACCTTGCGGAACTGCGCATGGCAGCCGCCTGCTGCTGCGATGTCGCGGCAGAGTGGCATAAAACTAACCCCTCCTTCAGGGCCCAAATGAGCGCCAACAAGTTGGCCCGTACGGGTCTTGCGATCAGTTTGCTGGTGAACTCTCCGATCCGGCTGGAATCCCTGTCAACGTTAGACCTCCAGGAGAATTTTGACCCCACCTTCACGCGGCTTTATCTCGGCCCTTATCAAACCAAAGACAAAAAGCGGGATGAGCGCCTGTTGACACCACAGGTCCAGCAGCAGCTGCGCGACTACCTCAATTACCACAGGGCTGCCGTCGCTCCAACGGATGAAACAGCGTTGTTCGTCGGCAGCCGCGGGAAGCCTGTGGTTCGGGGGTATCTGAGCCAAACCATCGGCGATCAGTGTCAGAAGCTCTTTGGCAAGCGCGTCACACCGCAGGTGATCCGCAATATCGTCGCCGGCTTTATTGTCTCGCAAGCCCCTGAGCGGGCCAATCTCGCAACTGTCGTGCTGAACCACTCCTCCCCGACCTCCACGGAATCCTACCGCGCTAATGGAACACAGGTTATCGCAGCGCAAAAGCTGCGATCGGCTAATGATGAGGGACGCAAGACATATGGCATTGTGCCAGAGGTGTCTGTCACAGCCGCGAAGAAACCCCGCCGCGGCAGAGCAAAGCCGCAGCGGCGGCCCCGGCGGCCATAGGGCAGGCGGGCTATGCTATCCACGACAATCGCAGAAAATTTAAAAAACAGATCAAACCACTTTGCAGAAAAACAGACGGTTCCATCTCCTCTTTGATCCAGCGAGGAATGAGCCCCGCAGCCCTGCTGTATTCACATGAAACGGTTGCAGCGCTTGCCCATGCTAGAGAAATCGCACATCAGCTCCCCGATCTGGCGTGATGGAAACAATGGCAACCGTTTCGGTGGCTCTCGTTATACTCCGCCCATCAGCACATCCATGGCCCGAATAATGGTGTCGCCTTGATCTGCGACAGCTCCCCTACGGCGCAAGTTTGATCGCCGCACTGCCGCAATCAGCCTTGTTGCCAGGACAAAGCCTTGACCGTCATGTTGGATTTCGGGATTCAAATACCTGACGGCGGGGTAACCCTGAAGAAGTGGAATAACGACGACTGAAGGGTCGGGGGGCAGAAGGTCGCTTTCAACAACGACCATGTAAATGCCGCCATATTCCGCGACGTCGAAGCGGCTCAGGTCTTCCAAAATGCGCCTCCTGGAGAGGCGATGATGTCAGACAGCGGATGACCGTTGTGTTCGTGCCACTCCGCTTGTGCCGCAAATGCATCTGCGTTCTCAATAAGCCACTTGTGTCTGCGCGCTTCTGTGACCGCCTTCTGAAGGGCTGTGTCGGCCACGGCGGAGACGTTTATTCCGAGGTCGCGTGCGGAGTCCAGCATCGCCGCATCAAGCGTAAGCGAGGTCTTGCGTTTAGAAGCGATGGTCATCGTGTCCACTCCTTAAGTATACCGCAACAATATACCGCAGTGATATCTGTTTCAAGCATCCGTCTGCACTGGTGACGTCGGGACTTTCAATGACGGCCTTGATCGCTTTGCCGATATCCTTCAAATCCCAAGTGTGACAACCTCGGGACCTCCAAAGCGCTATAAGCAAGCTACGACGGTCCCCGCAGCCGGACCGCGTAAACATTGATAAAAGCGGTGCCAATTTTGCGGGGCTTCAGGCGGTGAATGTGATCCTCAAATTTAAAGGGAATGGCCAGCTGATCACCATCCGGCAGAAGAAATATATCAACAACATCCTTGAACAAGATCACCGCTTTATAAAGCGCATCACCGGTCCGATGCTTGGCTTCAAAGCCTTCCATTCCGCAGCAGCAACCATCGCTGGTATCGAGGCAGCACACATGATCCGCAAGGGCCAGTTCGGCGCCAATAGTCTTTCTGCATTCCAGCAGTTTGCCGCCCTCGCAGCATAATAATGTCGAAAAATTTGGCACCCTCAGGCTACCCCAAAGTTTGCGACACAACCCCCGCGAGATGGTCGTGCGACAAAACTATATCGTGGTTTATGCAGAAAGCCCTGACGCCGTAACCGTTCTGCGTATCCTGCATGCGGCACAACAGTGGCTCTGAACCGTATCGCCAGTACCCCCTTTCTGCGCCTGAAAGCGTAGAGGAGGCCATTTATCCTTTGGATTTCAAATCCTCACAAAGGACAAACACCATGGCGTATCCCACATCAAAATATGCCGCCCAAACACCGATCAAAGGACAGCTCAAATCTGCCCTGTCGCGCATTGTGGTCGAACTCAGAGACCACCCGTTGCGCCGATCGGGGCCTTTATCACAAGATCATGCACGGGCCATTTTAGTGTGATTTCAAACCCTCACTCATCGCAGCGTTGGCACAAACTGTGCTGCCGGTACGACACACGTACTAAAATTGGGGTTGAGACTTTTCGTCGAGGGGTATCGCTTTTAGGAACCGCGGCATCGGTCCCTAAATTCTGATGCCTTTCCAAGTTGTTGAAAGTTCAAAACCAACCTTTAAGCCATGGCCTTAGATTGCTGTGGAGACGGAAAATACGCGTATAATGCTTGATACCAAACCCGAACCCCATCCGGAACATTCTCACGAACCTTGGCTCGATCTACCGACCGCGCGACGGCAGCTCAAGGAGCACATTTTACAATTTTTGACGAACAACGTCGGATGGAAAAAGCTTGACGATAATGAACATCCTCCAGTCCTCGGCCTCAAAGTTTCTGCAGGTCTTGGCAAGACGCGTACGGCTTTGGATTGCATTGCCACGCATGGACATAACTTTCTTAGGAAGGGTCATATCCTGTTCTATGTCCCTACGCTTGGTTTAGCCGTTGAGGCAGAGAAAACCTTCCGAGACCTAAAGTCGGACCATCCAAGTTTCGTGATGCGCGGCAGAAGCGCTATTAATCCAAATGACCCAAACACGAACGCCCCGATGTGTGCACGCTCAGATCTTGCCAAGGAAGTGGCAAAAAGCGCCAAATCGGTCACGCGTACCCTTTGTCGGGAAGAAAACGCAAAAGGCGAGATCGTCGAAGCGGCATGCGCCAAGGGGTGCCCCTATCTTGCACAAGAAGCGATCATTGAGCCCCACGTTGTTTTCCTGGCTCACTCATATCTGAAATCCCCGCCGCCCTTGTCAGGTGATGTTGCGTTGCGGATCATCGATGAAAAATTCTGGGCAACAATGATCGACCTTCAGGCGTTGCCACATGACAACTGGTTTCTCACGCCAGATCACTTTGAAGGCAGCAAGCTGGCTGAAGCTTATAGACAGGTGCGCAAATCAGTTTCAGATGCATTGGAAGCTGAAACACCGGTACATTTGGCATTGCGAGACGGAAAGATATCAGCCGAAACCCTGCGCGAACTTGCTGCTGCAGAAGAAATGGCTATGCCCGTCTTGAAACTCAATCCGCAGACGCCGGACGACCTTGCCAAGATAAAAATTAGCTCGTTTGACCATGTGGCGGCTAATAGCATTCGGGTCCGGTCACTGATTTTTGACCTCTTGGCAAAGACGTTAGACCATCGCGGAACAGAGCGCCTCAGCCTCGAGAAACCCACCATAGAAAAGAACAACCGTGCCCTCATCAAATTGCATCAATTGGCAGACCTACCCGCCGATGCCCCGATGATCCTGCTGGATGCAGATCTTGATGAAACCATCATCCGCAGATTTTGCGGCAATACCCAGTTTGAGCGATTACTCGTACGCCCAAAAGCACATGTTATTCAAGTGAGCGACAAGACACTTGCGTCCTCTACTCTCAAAGAGGAGGGGCAGCAAAAACGGCGAGCCGATGTTGTCAGGATCATTAAGCGTGAAGTGGAACGCGCTCAGAGCGAGGATGTGCTTGTTGTTGGGACGACGTCTGTTCTGCAAGCATTTTACAAAGACTGCGGCAAAGAGTTCAAAGAGACGCCTAGCGAGCCTCAAATCCTTCACGGCGCTACTGTCAGGCGTTTTGGGCCGAAATTACTGGGAGTAAACGCGTACAGTGAATTTGCCACAATTATTCTGGTAGGCCGCTTGCAACTTCCTGTGGTAACAATCGAAGACCAGTTGCGTGCAGTGTTTGGCGATAGTGGCTCGCCGCTTAATCTGGTGGAGGGTAATAGACTGGTCAGCTCCGCAACCAGCGTGTTGCGTGCAAACGATGAACGTGTTGAGACGAAGGTTCAGAGCCATCCAGACCCTCGTGGAACAGCTCTACTGCAGCAAAGTCGCGAGGCGCAATCTGAGCAGGCCATAGCGCGGTTGCGGCTGCTTGGCGCGAACGTACCTAAGCGGGTTCTTGTTCTTAGCAACGTACCATTGCCTGGTCTTCCAGTCGACGAATGGCTGAAATTCGACGCCATCGTTCAGGACAGGACTGATGTTCAGGTTTCCAAAAAGTATCAAAAGCTGGAGCGTGCAATTTGCGAAGGAAACGGACATAGGGTGCGTGGAATACGTTTGTCTGCTGGCGGGTTGGTTGGCGATGCACCAAAAGTGTTTCCCAAGTTAACGGGGGCAAAAGAATTCAGAAAAGACCTCCCGTCAGCCGAAGTTCTGAAATGGACAATGACAATTGCGGCCGACATGGACTTGCCCGCAACATACGTTCGGCTCTCAAGCGGCAACCGCGGTGGCCATTCCACACCTGCTGTCGTGTTCACCGCAGCCGAAAAGGCACAACAATTATCACAAGACCTCTGGCCGGATTTTGATAAACACGTGGTGGTTGAGGGTTTCGGCGTTAGCGGAAACGAAGGTAATGCCGTTCTGGAGGCTTTGTAGCAACAGATATTGATGTCGGCCGAGACCTGAAACGGTACTCGGCCGCACTCCTTCAATTTGCGTCATCCAACTTGCACGCCATCTTGCCGTTGATCGAAGAAAATGGGCGGGCTCAATCAGCTTGAGTAGATGACAGGGCGCCTGTTCAGATCAGATCCCAGTTTACCCGCTGTTTTTCAACGAAGAGGCCCGAATTCTTGACAGTGTCATAGCCAACGATCACCAACCTGTTCCCCGCAACGATGAAGGGCAACTTACAGGATCCGGTAAGGATGTAGCACAGGATTGCCGCCCCGAACATAAAAGCCTCCTTCTGGGAGGCGGGCTCAGTGATGAGAATTGCGTTCTTCGAACCTGCTGGCACATCCTTAAACATGATAACGGCGACCGAGCCTCCGGGTCTCGCCTCGAGATGAAAACTGGCTACTTCATAGTTATGAAGATCGTAGACGAACTCGGGGCGTGCGCAGGGCATACGCCCCTTCTTTTGGAGAGCGTATTCTACGAATTTATAAAGTCTACTCGTATAGCCCGTGGAATGAGAACATGACTCGTTGGTGGCCTCCGAATTTGGTTTGATAGCTGCGAAAATGATAGGGAGCAAAGCTGTCTGTGTCGTTGTCATGAATTATCCTTGAGTTGCTGATTATAGAAAGAACGTGGGTTCGATTGATTTTTGTGAAAAACGCCTTTCGTAAAAAAGTCGTTTTTCACAAAAATAGATCGAAGTAGGGCACCTTTGGTTCTGCGTTTAATGTCTGCGCACATCTCAGGCGTTTGAATGCTGCGTTAGCTTTGGTGGGGCCTAACCAAGTGTGGGAGTGTCCTATAAGTATTTTAATAGAAGATACCCACCTTTGCTTGGGATGTGCGCGCTCCTTGGAACAGGGTGAGTTCTTACAGGTGGAAAGCTGGTAAGATTTTCTGCCGGGCCACAGGACTGAGACCCGGCAGAAAATTTAACAGCGTTCCCCAAGCTAAATGCTCTGGATGCTTGTGTAGCATTTTCAGACAAACGCCGGTGTCGTCACACTAACCATCACACTGAAAGGATATTGTATGGGACTAGACGTTGGCTTCTATCGCAACAAAGAGGAAATATTCTATCTTCGAAACCACAGAGATTTTCTTACGCTATTCGATGAGGATATTGGCGGTCGCGTAAACGATATATACAATGATTTCTACGTCACGCTGGAAACAATAGATCTCGTCGATGCCATGCTCGCAGAGCTATTTATCGACTGCAAAATTCCAGCTTCGAGTGCTCTGACTGAAGTTTCGGATCGGATCCATGAAATGGACGCGCGTGACGAGGATTTAAAAGATCTACTTTGTTATTATCCGGCCATCATAAGGATGCTTCGCGCGGACATCACAAAACATGGCCCTCTAATATGTGGCTGGTCCGCCTAAGTGCATAAATACGGCGTAACCCTACGGCAAGACCGCAGTTATGCCGCATCGACCCAGCTTTGTTGAGCGCGCCAGTTGCAAGGGCGACCATTACGGTAGTCATGAGATTGGCATGTCAGAGATCCTGGCGAATGACATCCGCGAGCCACGCTTGGGGGCGGTACCGATCAGCGTGTCTATCGCCGCAGCGCGCTACCCCAACTCCCAGCTGGCAAGATCCCTGTCGTCACAACCATCGGTAATCCTCTAACCGAAGCCCGACATCGCGTCTTCTACACGCGCACCAGCGATCTGGTGCCGCGGCTTCAGGTCATAAGGCGCGACCTCGTTCTAAAGGCAGCCGCAGCCCAGTCTCGATATGATTTTCAGAAAAGCGCAGGTTTTTAAGGAAACGCGTTTTTCACGAACCTCTATCGAACCCAAGTTCATCCAGAGAAGGAAAAAAGGAGAACAGCAGCAAACTTAGAAAAGCTTACAAAAATCATTTCTACAACATCAATCCCAGATGCCTTTGATCCCCAAAGTTTTCAAATCTGGCCAAATTCAGTTCCATGGAAGGAAAATTCATGACCCTTAAATTACGGTTCACCAGCGAAGAAATATCAGACGGAAAGAAAAACCTTAAACAGGTACTTATTGACGGACGCGAAACAGCGACAGGTTTCGGGGAATATATCGACTTTTTGACGCCGGTAATTGCGCCTCAACATCCGAACGCAGAGATCAAAAATTTGCAGTCTCTGGTTTTCCACCGCAACGACGATGGCTGGTTTGCAGTTTTTGTTCTCAAGAAGGTTCAGAACGGTTTACCAGATGTGTTTGGCACACCTTCGGACCGGCCATGCAAGAACTTTGACGAAGTTTACGACCAAGCATGCATAACCGTGGGGTTGCTTTATAATGCGCGAAAGCTTGGTATTAAGCCCCGTGGTGGTGCAATTAAAATACCCTCCGACATAAGGGAAAAGTTGATCTTCACAGCTTATTAAATTTACTGACATAGCCAAGTTGCGGGCTCCAGCTCTGATGCATAAATCGGGTGATTGAACTGGCCCCTTTTCCGATCGGAAACTTGGGCATAACCATGGAGGCTTAGGCTTATGCCTAAGCACGTGCTTTATGTCTGATACAGAAATCATCACTGATGGCGGCCGTCGTCGCTGGAGCGCGGCTGAGAAGCTGCGCATTGTCGAAGAAACGTTGGATGACAGGCTGAACGACAGGAAGAAGCCGCGTCGGCGCTACTATAAAGCGCAAGACGCGGCGTTGGTGCCGCTGATCACAACGCTGGTGGCGGCCCGACAGACCTATGGCTACCGGCGGATTACGGCGATCCTGAACCGGCAGCTGCGCTTGGAAGGGCTGACTCTCGTCAATCACAAAAGGGTCTATCGCATCATGAAGGCGCACAACCGTAAGCATCCGCCGAAGGCCGCAGCCGTGCTATATTGATCAGAGGCGTTTGGGTGCGGCCCTTGGTTTGCGCGGCTTTGGTGCCCACTTTTTGGCGAGGCGCTCGAAGGGCATTGCCAACTTAACGACACTGACCTGTGAAGGTCGCCAAGTGTG
>TARA_R110002073_G_scaffold161508_1_pt1 | contig 17496 bp, 14 predicted proteins | sample TARA_R110002073 | Tara Oceans TARA_R110002073 (sample SAMEA4397174) | marine metagenome | biome: Polar Biome; feature: [DCM] deep chlorophyll maximum layer (ENVO:01000326); material: water (ENVO:00002006), including particulate matter (ENVO:01000060) such as... | depth 40 m
TCAGTCAGAAACGGCCGCGTCAGATCATGGACCGAGGCCAGCGCCGTGGGGATCACCCCCAGCCTGAGCGTGCCCGTGACCCCGTCGCGCGCGGTCAGCACGTCCGAGCGCATGGCCCGGGCTTCGGCGACGATCGCCTTCGCGCGGGTCAGAACGCGCTCGCCTTCCGGGGTCAGGCCAATGAACCGGGCACCGCGCAGCACCAGTTGCGTGCCCAGCGACTCCTCCAGCGCCTTGATCGCCGAGGACAGCGTGGGCTGCGTGACATGGCAGGCCTCGGCCGCGCGCCCGAAATGGCGTTCGCGCGACAGGGCGATCAGCATTTCCAGTTTGTCGATCATGCGGGCGGCCCTGTTGATATGGGGTCAGAACGTATCGAAATACTCAGACTGTTCCCACTCCGAGATGGTGGTCAGATAGCGATCCCATTCGGCGGTTTTCAGCTGTGTCAGGTAATCGACGAACGCATCACCCAGCGCGCCGCGCATCAGCGCCGATCGGCTGAACGCGTCGATCGCCGCGCCCAGATTGGTCGGCAGGCGGCGCGCGTCGGTGTCATACGGCGCGGTCATCGGCGCCGGCGGGGACAGCGTGTTGGTGACACCGTCCAGCCCGCAGACCAGTTGCGACGCCAGGGCATAATAGGGGTTGGCGGTGCTGTCGGCGACGCGGTTCTCCACGCGGCTGGCCGGGTCGGCGGGGTCCATGATGGCGCGGATCATGGTGCCCCGGTTGTCCAGCCCCCAGCCGATGGCGTTGGGCGCAAGCTGGTAGGGGGCGTAGCGTTTGTAGCCGTTCACCGTGGGCGTGGTCAGCAGGCAGGCTGCTTCGGCATGAGCCAGCAGGCCCGCCACCCAATGCGCGGCGAAAGCGGGCATTTTGCCTGCCGCATCCGGCTGGAACAGGGATTTGCCGCTGGCCGCGTCGGACATCGATTGGTGGATGTGCCAGCCATTCGCCATGGCGTTGGCGATCCGGGGCTTGGCCATGAACGAGGCATGAAGCCCCTGACGCTGGCAAACCGCCTTGACCATGGTGCGAAAGGTCACGGCCATGCGGGCAATCGTCAGCGGATCTGCGGGGGCAAAGGTGAATTCGAACTGGCCGGGGCCGAATTCGATTTCCACGCTGCGCACCGGCAGGCCCATGCCCTGCGCCGTGCGGCGCAGCAGATCCAGCAGATCCTCATGCGCCGCGTAGCGCGTTTCGGTCAGGTATTGATAGCCGGGGTTCAGGGGCACATCGCCGTCGGCGCCGCGCGTGAACACCGAAAACTCCACCTCCAGCCCCATCAGCGGGTCAAGCCCGCGCCGGGTCAGGGCGTCATTCGCGGTTTGCAAGACATGCAACGGCGCAAAGGGGATGGGTGCGCCGTCGATCGTCATCACAGCGCAATGGATCAACGCGGAGTGCGGCGCCCAGGGCAGCGGCGTGAGGCTGTCGGGCAATGGCACCAGAAGCACGTCACTGGCCCCCTGCATCAGCCCGCCAGAGGGCGACCAGACCGGAAACACGGTGCGGTGCGCGGTATCCTTCAGCAGCAGGGTCGAGGGCACACGCACCCCGTTGGCAAACGCCGATGGCAGGGCCTCGGCTGTCAGGGTCTTGCCGCGCAGGATGCCATGCTGATCGGTGAAAACGAACCGCAAGGTTTCCAGCCCGTCGTGCTCGCATTGCTCCAGCAGCGCACTGACATCTCGCGCGCGCTGGTCATCCAGCACCCCCATGCGGGCCAGGGCCCCCGATCTGATACGCTCCAGCACCGACATGCGCCCCCTAGACCGTGGCATCCCAGGGGCAGGCCGCGCGGCGAGCCCGATCAGCCTGCGTGCTGGCCGCGCGCCAGTCGGCGGTTGCGGTGACCGCGTCATTCGACAGCGGCCCCTTGATCTGCGCCGCCTGCGCGCCCTGCATGGGCAAGGCCCCGTCGTCGCCCTCGGCCAGGGCCTTGATCGCCGCGCGCAACATCCGGCGATAGCGGATGATCGCCACATCGGTCTTGCCCAGATGTTCCTGCGTGCGGTCCTGAATGCGGCCCATGCTTTCCACCGCCCACTGGTCATGCACGTTGATATCCAGCCCCATGCCCGTATAGGTCTGGCTGGCCTGTTCCTCAGGGCTGTAGCCGTAGCCGTTCGACTTGTTCTTCAGTGGCGCGTAATCGGGCAGGCGGTGTTCCTTCAGCCGCTGTGCGCGCATCACCGCCTTGTCTACAGGTTTGTCAAAACTCGTGAACATGGAAAACCAGTAGCAGGTCTCGTCATCCACCGGCACATGCCACTGGGTGATGGTCATTTCCCGGCTCATGGGGATGCAGATGGCCTGCGGAAAGATCTGGTTGGTGACGCGCACATGGGTCATGCCGTTCTCCATGTGGCGCAAGGCTGTCAGCTTCAGGCCGAAATCGGTCTCCTCGACGCTGATCTCTGGCCGGGGATAATCGCGCAGAACCTTGGTCATGGGAATGTCGGTGTCGGCGGCCTTGTCGCGGAACTGCTTGCCGTAGCCGTCGGCGGGATCCTCGTCTTGCAGGAAGCGGTGCAGGAACGAGGCATGGGCGGGATCAATGCCCACTTCCATCGCTTGCAGCCAGTTGCAGTCCCACAGGCCCTTGAAGGCAAACACATGGCTGTCGGGCGCGCGAAAACAGTCGAAATCTGGAAAGGGCGGCGGGTCGCCCGGGCCCAGATAGCCAAAGATGATGCCGTTCTTCTCGATCACCGGATACGACACCGCCTTGATCTGCGCGGGCATCTGGCTGTCCGCCGGTTCGCCAGGCATTTCCACACACTGCCCGGTGCGGTCAAAGTGCCAGCCGTGGAACGGGCATCGCAAACCGTTGTCCTCCAGCCGCCCGTAACACAGATCGGCGCCCCGGTGCGGGCAGTGACGGCCGATCAGGCCCAGCTTGCCCTGCTCATCGCGAAACAGCACCAGATCCTCGCCCAAAAGCCGCACGGGGGCCACCGGGCGCGGGCCCGCCAGTTCATCCAGCAGCGCGGCGGGTTGCCAGTAGCGGCGCAGCACATGGCCCGCCGGCGTGCCCTTGCCGATGCGGGTGATCTGATCGTTGAGTTCCTGGCTGATCATGTCTTTCCCCTGTCACGGTCGGTTCCGCCATACTAGAACACCGCTAGCCCCCCCGCGCCAAGTGCGCAGTTTGGAAACGGTGCAGGAAAAGGGGCGGGGCAGGCCGATTGGCGGCGTGGTAGGCCCGGAGGGATTCGAACCCCCAACCAAGGCGTTATGAGCGCCCTGCTCTAACCGTTGAGCTACAGGCCCGGCCGGGGATCTGAGTAGCAGGTTCGGCCGAGTGGTCAAGCGCTCGATGCGCGGCCCTCATACCAGTTGCACGATGGCCAGGCGAACCGGCTCATCGCCAACTACCTCAGAGGCGTGGCCCGCGCCCGAGGTATCGGCCATGTGCCACATCCCGCCCGGTTCGACGATCCGCACATCGCCGGTGCTGGACCTGACGCGCATCCGGCCCGACAGGCACAACGCGATCTGCTCGCGCGGCGAGCGATGCGCGTCGTCGCGCCAGCCCGGCGGCAAGGTCAGGAACAAGAGCGCCTTGGCCGGAATCGCCGGCGAAACCCCCATCGGCGGCGCGGGGGGCGCGAAATCGGCCTGGGCAAAGATCAGGTTGCGCGTTTCAAATGACGACTGACCGTCATCCTTTGTGCCGAGATAGAGGTAATCCATGGGCGTCTCCGAACGATGGGCGGCAAGCGCCGCCAGCCTAGGGCATCGCGCGGTGTCTGTCATCGCGCAAGGCATCATTGCGGACGTCGCCGCTTTCCTTTGCCGTGCCTTTGCGCTAAGCGCGGGGCGACGTATCCCGGGGGCAGTGCCATGACCAATTCAAAGGGACTTACCTACGCGCAGGCGGGGGTTGATATCGACGCAGGCAACGCGCTGGTCGAACGGATCAAGCCGGCCGCGAAGCGCACAGTGCGACCGGGGACGATGTCCGGGCTTGGCGGCTTTGGCGCGCTGTTCGACCTGAAGGGCGCGGGCTACAGCGATCCGATCCTGGTCGCCGCCACCGACGGGGTGGGCACCAAGCTGCGCATCGCAATCGACACCGGTGTTGTGGACACCATCGGCATCGACCTGGTGGCGATGTGCGTCAATGACCTGGTGTGCCAGGGGGCCGAACCGCTGTTCTTTCTGGACTACTTCGCCACCGGGAAACTGGACGTCGATCAGGCCGCGCGTATTGTCGAGGGCATCGCCGAAGGCTGCGCCCGGTCCGGCTGCGCGCTGATCGGTGGCGAAACGGCGGAAATGCCGGGCATGTATCACGCGGGCGATTTCGATCTGGCGGGCTTTGCGGTCGGCGCGATGGAACGTGGCGGCGATCTGCCCGCCGGTGTTGTCGCGGGCGACGTACTGTTGGGGCTGGGGTCCAACGGGGTGCATTCCAACGGCTATTCGCTGGTGCGCAAGGTTGTCGAAAAGGCCGGGCTGGACTGGGCCGACCCGGCACCCTTCGGCGCCGGCACGGTGGGGCAGGAACTGCTGGCCCCGACGCGGCTTTATGTGAAACCCGCGCTGGCGGCAGTGCGCGCCGGCGGTGTGCGCGCGCTGGCCCATATCACCGGCGGCGGCCTGACGGAAAACCTGCCGCGCGTTCTGCCCGAAGGCATGGGCGCGCAGATCGACCTGACCGCCTGGGCGCTGCCGCCGGTGTTTGACTGGCTGGCGCGGACCGCCGAATTGCCGCAGGCCGAACTGCTGAAAACCTTCAACTGCGGCATCGGCATGATCGTGGTCGTGGCCGCCGATCAGGCCGAAAGCATCGCCACCCTGCTGGCCGAACAGGGCGAGGCCGTGTTCGCGCTGGGCGTCGTCACCGACGCGCCCGGCATGGTCTATTCCGGCGCGCTTCTGTGACGGACGGGCCCAAACGCGTCGCCATCCTGATTTCCGGGGGCGGCTCGAACATGGTGTCGCTGGTGCAATCCATGTCCGGCGACCATCCGGCGCGCGCGGTTCTGGTGCTGGCCAATGACCCCCGGGCCGGCGGCCTTGCCCGCGCGCAGGCGTTGGGCATCCCCACCGCGGCCGTCGATCACCGCCCGTTCAGGGGCGACCGCGCGGCGTTCGAGGCCGCGTTGCTGGAGCCCCTGCTGGCCTCTCGCCCCGACGTGATCTGCATGGCGGGTTTCATGCGCATTCTGACGGGCGGTTTCGTCGACCGGTTCAAAGGGCGGATGCTGAACATCCATCCGTCCCTGCTGCCCAGATATCCCGGCCTGAACACGCATCAACGCGCGCTGGACGCGGGGGATACGCGGGCAGGCTGTTCGGTTCACGAGGTGATCGCCGATCTGGATGCCGGGCCCGTGCTGGGGCAGGCCGTGGTGCCGGTTCTGCCGGGCGATGACGCCTTGGCACTGGCGGCGCGTGTGCTGGAACAGGAACACCGCCTGTATCCCGCCGTGCTGCGCCGCTTCGTGGCAGGAGACCGGACACCGGTTCTGCTTTAGCGCTGGGCTCGGGACCGGCACCGTGCGCGTCAGTTCATGCCCTGCGGCACAGATTGGCACCAGAGACTGGCATCACGGGCTGGCATCACGGGCTGGCAGCCGGCGCATCAACTGGACGGGGCCCAGTCATGCGGACCATCGAATGTTTGCGCAGACATGAGTCTGCTCTGAATTCCAGGGACTGGCGTCCAGGTTCCATTATGTGATCACACTTTCAAAAACTGTGATCACAAACCAAAGAAAAACCCGCTTTGCATCAGTTTTGCACGATTAAATCGTTTGTGCCATCGCGTTTTCATGGCATGAAACCGTCAAATTCGCAGCAGACGGAGGGATTTCCGTGAATATCCATGAATACCAGGCCAAGGGCTTGCTTCGCAGCTACGGCGTTCCGGTTTCTGACGGTCGCGTCGTATTGCGCGCCGAAGAAGCCAAGACTGCCGCCGGCGAAATGGACGGCCCGCTTTGGGTGGTCAAGGCCCAGATCCACGCGGGTGGGCGCGGCAAGGGCAGCTTCAAGGAAGCCGATGCCGGTGAAAAGGGCGGTGTTCGTCTGGCAAAGTCGGTCGAAGAAGCCTCGGAGATGGCCAAGCAGATGCTGGGCCGCACGCTGGTCACGCATCAGACCGGCCCGGCCGGCAAGGTCGTGAACCGCATCTACATCGAAGACGGCTCGGATATCGAAACCGAACTGTATCTGGCCCTGCTGGTTGATCGCGCCACCAGTCGCGTGTCCTTTGTCGTCTCGACCGAAGGCGGCATGGATATCGAGGAAGTCGCAGCCTCGACGCCGGAAAAGATCCTGTCGTTCACCGTTGATCCCGCCACCGGCATTCAGGGCTTCCATGGCCGCCGCGTGGCCTTCGCGCTGGGGCTGAAGGGCAAGCAGGTCAAGCAATGCGTGGACCTTATCAACAAGCTCTACAAGCTGTTCTTGGAACGTGACGCCGAGATGGTCGAGATCAACCCGCTGATCGTCACCACGGACGGCGACCTGAAATGCCTAGATGCCAAGATGGGCTTCGATTCGAACGCCCTGTATCGCCAGCCCGATATCATGGCGCTGCGCGATGAGACCGAGGAAGACCCCAAGGAACTGGCCGCCTCGAAGTTCGATCTGAACTATATCGCGCTGGACGGTGAGATCGGCTGCATGGTCAACGGCGCTGGCCTGGCCATGGCGACGATGGACATCATCAAGCTTTACGGCGCGGAACCGGCCAACTTCCTCGATGTGGGCGGTGGGGCGACCAAGGAAAAGGTCACCGAGGCGTTCAAGATCATCACTTCGGACCCGAACGTCAAAGGCATCCTGGTCAACATCTTCGGCGGCATCATGCGCTGTGACGTGATCGCCGAGGGCGTGGTTGCGGCCGTCAAGGAAGTGGGGCTTCAGGTGCCGCTGGTCGTGCGCCTGGAAGGCACCAATGTCGAAAAGGGCAAGGAGATCATCAACACCTCGGGCCTGAACGTCATCGCCGCCGACAACCTGTCGGACGCCGCGCAGAAGATCGTCAAAGCGGTGAAGGGGTGAGAAAAATGGTAATAGCGCGCGCAAAAACCACGCGCTATTATTGAAAACTGTAAAAAACGAAAATAGCCGACGATTCTCGCTTGTCTAACACTCAAGATCGATAACAATGAACTTGTCACTCAGAACAACAACCAATCGAGCTGGCACGTACCGTCCACAGGCGGGCGACTACAGTGCTTTCTTCCCTGCGCTGCTTCCGCCTACTCCGCCTGTACAGTTCAGTTCCGAAACATGGCGTTTGTTGTCTGATGCAGACCGAGCTTTAGGGCGACTGGATGCGGTCACCCAAACGCTGCCCGATACTAACCTCTTTTTGCTTATGTACGTCAGAAAGGAAGCACTGCTTTCGTCCCAAATTGAAGGTACACAAGCGTCCTTGGAAGACATCATTCAGTACGAGGAGAACATACTGGAAGCTGAAAGCCCGGACGACGTAGAGGAAGTTGTAAACTACATCAAAGCACTGAGAAACGGGCTCGAGCGGCTTGCAGAGCTACCGGTATCCGTCCGTCTTATCCGTGAAGTGCATGCCGAATTGATGCGAGGCGTCCGGGGTCAAAATCGTAGTCCTGGCGAAGTAAGAACTATCCAGAACTGGATCGGCAGAGAAGGTTCCGAGCTTCAAAACGCACTGTTTGTTCCGCCACCACCTGGTCAGCCCTTGAATGAAGCTCTCTCTGAACTGGAACGCTTCGTACATTCCGAGCCTGACCTACCGGTCTTGGTTCAGATCGCATTGGTTCATGCTCAGTTCGAAACGATACATCCATTCCTGGATGGAAACGGAAGGTTAGGCCGCCTCCTGATCACTTTCCTGTTGTGTGAAAAAGGCGTGTTGGAAGAGCCTAGTCTATACATTTCCCATTTCTTCAAGCGGTTCAAAAGCGAATACTATGAGCGGTTGCAAGCTGTCAGGGACGGCGGCGACTGGGAAGGCTGGGTTAATTTCTTTCTGCGTGGCGTGCGAGACGTTGCCCGCGAAGGCGCTCGAACTGCTGGCGAAATTCTCAAACTTCGTGAAGATCACAGACGACTGATTTCAGAAGAGCTTTCTCGAGCGCAGGCCGGAAGCGCCGCCCATCTTCTCGACCATATGTATCGCTCGCCGGTTGTGTCTGTCGCAAGCGCTGCGAGTATCATTCAACGCAGCTTCGCAAATTCCAACACCTTGATCTCAAGGCTTTGTGACTTGGGGTTGTTGGAGGAAATCACGGGGCGGGAGCGTGACAGGCTATTCCGCTACAGCCCATATGTTTCACTATTCAGGGACTAAAAACATGGCCATTCTTGTCAACGAAAACACCAAGGTCATCTGTCAGGGCTTCACCGGCTCGCAGGGGACTTTCCACTCGGAACAGGCCATCGCCTATGGCACCATGATGGTCGGCGGCGTGACGCCCGGCAAAGGTGGCGGTGAGCATCTGGGCCTGCCGGTCTTCAACTCGGTCCACGAAGCCCGCGCCGTGACCGAAGCGAATGCGTCGGTGATCTACGTGCCGCCGCCCTTCGCCGCTGACAGCATCCTGGAAGCGATCGACGCCGAGATGGAGCTGATCGTCTGCATCACCGAAGGCATCCCGGTGCTGGACATGATGCGCGTCAAGCGCGCGCTGGAAGGGTCCAGCAGCCGCCTGATCGGGCCGAACTGTCCCGGTGTGATCACGCCCGATGCCTGCAAGATCGGCATCATGCCCGGCCATATCCACAGGCGTGGGTCGGTTGGTGTCGTCTCGCGCTCGGGCACGCTGACCTACGAGGCCGTGAAGCAGACCACCGATCTGGGCCTGGGTCAGTCGACCGCCGTCGGCATCGGCGGCGATCCGGTCAAGGGGACCGAGCATATCGACGTGCTGGACATGTTCCTGGACGATGATGAAACGACCTCGATGATCATGATCGGCGAAATCGGCGGCAGCGCCGAGGAAGAAGCCGCCGAATTTCTGGCGCAGCAGCGCAAGAAGGGCCGCTGGAAGCCGACTGCGGGCTTTATTGCCGGCCGCACCGCCCCTCCGGGCCGTCGCATGGGCCATGCCGGCGCCATCGTGTCGGGCGGCAAGGGTGACGCGGACTCGAAGATCGAAGCGATGAAATCCGCCGGGATCATCGTCGCCGACAGCCCGGCCACGCTGGGCGAGGCGGTGATGAAAGCAATCAAGGGCTGATGGCAAACTGGTTCAAACTTCTCCTGGTCCTTGGGCTGCTCCATTGGGGATCCGTTTCTTTCGCAGGATGGGCAACGCCCTCCTGCCGAGAAAACAGCCGGAATTACAATTCGGCGCGGTGTTCTTGCATCAAAAGCGGGTATTGGTCATCGTTGGTCTCGGAACGCCTATTGCTCTCGGGTTTCTCGATGTTTGAAGGCGGAGAATTTGAGCGGAACATGCGGCGAGATCTGCAACGACTCTACGGTCGATGCTGGTAACGTCTACCAGGGGCCAGACTTACAATGCCCCTTGTCGAAACTCGCTGCCCTGCACTGCGCGGCGGCGATGAAGGAGGTCGAGTGGTGACGTGTTTTTTGGCACAAATGGCCATGGTCGAGCCGGTGCATCGAATAAGGTGCCTGTCCCGTGAATCGTCCCTGTCACCGGTTGTATCCGAAAACGCGCGACCCTTTTCCGGGCCGCTTCCGCCGTCGAGCGTCTTTCCTCGACGATCGCATCGAAACGCAATCCCCCTCTGTCCGAGGATGACATCATGAACGACCAAAGCCCCAACAACGCCCTGCACGCCTCGTCCTTTCTGGACGGGGCCAATGCCGACTACATCGACCAGATGCAGGCCCGCCACGCGCAGGACCCGTCCAGCGTCGATGCCGCCTGGGCCGCGTTTTTTGACGCCACCGGCGATGACCATGCCACCGCGACACGCAACGCGCAGGGCCCCAGTTGGGCCCGCGCCGACTGGCCGCCCGCGCCCAGTGACGACCTGACCGGCGCGCTGACCGGCGAATGGCCCGCCGCTCCGGCAAAGGAAGCCAAGGCGGCCGGCGACAAGATCCGCGCCAAGGCCGAGGAAAAGGGTGTCGAGGTCACGGATGCGCAGGTGCAGCGCGCCGTTCTGGACAGTCTGCGCGCGTTGATGATCATCCGTGCCTACCGCATCCGGGGGCATCTTGCCGCTGATCTGGACCCGCTGGGCCAGCGCGATGGCAGCCAGCACCCGGAGCTTGACCCGGCCTCCTATGGGTTCACCGACGCCGATATGGACCGGCCGATCTTCATCGACAATGTTCTGGGCCTGGAAGTGGCCAGCATGCGCCAGATCATCGAGATCGTGAAGCGCACCTATTGCGGCACCTTCGCGCTGCAATTCATGCATATCTCGAACCCGGTCGAAGCGGGCTGGCTGAAGGAACGCATCGAAGGCTATGGCAAGGAAATCACCTTCACCAAGATGGGCCGCAAGGCGATCCTGAACAAGCTGGTCGAGGCCGAGGGCTTCGAGAAGTTCCTGCATGTCAAATACATGGGCACCAAGCGGTTCGGTCTGGATGGCGGCGAGTCCCTGATCCCGGCGATGGAACAGATCATCAAACGCGGCGGCGCGCTGGGCGTGAAGGATATCGTGGTCGGCATGCCGCACCGGGGACGTCTGAACGTGCTGGCCAACGTGATGGCCAAGCCTTACCGCGCGATCTTCAATGAATTCCAGGGCGGCAGCTTCAAGCCTGATGAGGTCGATGGCTCGGGCGATGTGAAATACCATCTTGGCGCATCGTCGGATCGCGAATTCGACGGCAACAAGGTGCATCTGTCGCTGACCGCCAACCCGTCGCATCTGGAAGCCGTGAACCCGGTTGTCCTGGGCAAGGTCCGGGCCAAGCAGGACCAGTTTCAGGATGACGCGCGCCGATCGGTCCTGCCGATCCTGTTGCATGGCGATGCCGCCTTTGCCGGTCAGGGCGTCGTGGCCGAATGCTTCGGTCTGTCGGGGTTGAAGGGTCACCGGACAGGCGGCACAATGCACATCGTGGTGAACAACCAGATCGGGTTCACCACGGCGCCGCATTTCAGCCGCTCCAGCCCCTATCCGACCGATATCGCCCTGATGGTCGAAGCGCCGATCTTCCACGTCAACGGTGATGACCCGGAAGCCGTGGTGCACGCCGCCAAGGTCGCCACCGAGTTCCGCCAGGAATTCGGCAAGGACGTGGTGCTGGATATCTTCTGCTACCGCCGCTTTGGTCACAACGAGGGCGACGAGCCCATGTTCACCAACCCGGCGATGTATACGGCGATCAAGAAGCACAAGACGACTTTGCAGATCTATACCGAACGCCTGGTCGCCGACGGGCTGATCCCCGAAGGCGAGATCGAGGACATGAAGGCCGCCTTTCAGGCGCATCTGAACGAGGAATTCGAGGCCGGCAAGGATTACCGCCCGAACAAGGCCGACTGGCTGGACGGGCGCTGGAAGTCGTTGAAGGCCAAGGACGTGGTGAACTACCAGCGCGGCCAGACATCGATCAAGCCGGAAACCATGGCCGAGATCGGCGAGGGACTGACCCGCACGCCCGATGGCTTCAAGGGGCACCGCACGGTGCTGCGCCTGCTGGACGCCAAGAAGAAGATGTTCGATACCGGCAAGGGATTCGATTGGGCAACGGCCGAGGCGCTGGCCTTCGGCTCGTTGCTGACCGAAGGATTTCCGGTGCGCCTGTCGGGCCAGGACTGCTCGCGCGGCACGTTCAGCCAACGGCATTCCGCCCTGGTCGACCAGGAAACCGAAGAGCGGTATTACCCCCTGAACCACATCCGCACGGGTCAGGCGAAATACGAAGTCATCGATTCGATGCTGTCGGAATACGCGGTGCTGGGCTTCGAATACGGCTTTTCCCTGTCCGAGCCCAACGCGCTGGTGATGTGGGAGGCGCAATTCGGCGATTTCGCCAACGGCGCGCAGATCATGTTCGATCAGTTCATCAACTCGGGCGAAAGCAAATGGCTGCGCATGTCGGGCTTGGTGCTCTTGTTGCCGCACGGGTTCGAAGGGCAGGGGCCTGAACACTCCTCGGCCCGCCTGGAACGGTTCCTGCAGATGTCGGCCGAAGAAAACTGGATCGTTGCCAACTGTTCGACCCCGGCCAACTATTTCCACATCCTGCGCCGTCAGTTGCACCGCGACTTCCGCAAGCCGCTGGTGCTGATGACCCCAAAATCCCTGCTGCGCCACCCGATGTGCATCAGCCAGGCCGAGGACTTCACCGATGGCTCTGCCTTCCACCGGGTGTTGTGGGATGACGCGCAAAAGGGCAATTCGGACCTGCAACTGAAGCCCGACGATCAGATCAGGCGCGTGGTGATGTGCTCGGGCAAGGTCTATTATGACCTGCTGGCCGAACGCGATGCGCGCGGCGCCGATGACGTGTATCTGCTGCGCGTCGAGCAACTGTATCCGTTACCCACCCAATCGCTGCGTCAGGAACTGTCACGCTTCAAGAACGCCGAGATCGTCTGGTGCCAGGAAGAGCCCAAGAACCAGGGCGCCTGGACCTTCATCGAACCCAATCTGGAATGGGTGCTGACGCAGATCGGCGCCCGCGAAACCCGCCCGCGCTATGTCGGGCGCAACGCATCGGCCTCGCCCGCGACCGGGCTGGCGTCACGTCACAAGGCTCAACAAGCGGCGCTGGTCAATGACGCGCTGACGATTGAAGGGAACTGATCCATGAGCATCGAAGTCCGCGTCCCCACCCTGGGCGAAAGCGTATCCGAAGCCACCATCGCCACCTGGTTCAAGAAGGTGGGCGATGCCGTTGCCGCCGATGAGATGCTGTGCGAGCTGGAAACCGACAAGGTCACGGTCGAGGTGCCCGCGCCCTCTGCCGGCGTGCTGTCGGAAATCATCGCCGCCGAGGGCGAAACCGTCGGCGTCAACGCGCTGCTGGCGATGATCGGCGAAGGCGACGGGGCTGCCGCCGCACCCGCCGCCAGGCCCGAAGCCGCGCCTGCTGCTGCCCCGACTGCCGCGCCGGCTGCCGCGCCGGCACCCGCGAAGTCGGTCGAACACGCGCCCTCGGCCAAGAAGGCTATGGCCGAAGCCGGCCTGTCGGCGGATCAGGTGCAGGGCACCGGCCGCGATGGACGCATCATGAAGGAAGACGTGCAGAAGGCTGTGGCCTCCGCCGCGTCGGCCCCCGCTGCGGCCCCCGCGCCGGTTGCCGTTCCGCGTGGCCCGGTGCCCGCCGATGACGCCGCCCGCGAAGAGCGCGTGAAGATGACGCGCCTGCGCCAGACCATCGCCCGCCGCCTGAAGGACGCGCAGAACACTGCCGCCATCCTGACCACCTACAACGAGGTGGACATGACCGGGGTGATGGCCCTGCGCAACGCCTACAAGGACCAGTTCGAGAAGAAGCACGGCGTGCGGCTGGGCTTCATGTCCTTCTTCACCAAGGCCTGCTGCCATGCGCTCAAAGAAGTGCCCGAGGTCAACGCCGAAATCGACGGCACCGATGTGGTCTACAAGAACTTCGTGCACATGGGCGTCGCCGCCGGCACCCCGGCGGGGCTGGTCGTTCCGGTCATCCGTGACGCCGACCGCATGTCCTTTGCCGAGATCGAGAAAGCCATCGCCGAAAAGGGCAAGCGCGCCCGCGACGGCAAGCTCAGCATGGCCGAGATGCAGGGCGGGACGTTCACGATTTCCAATGGCGGTGTCTATGGCTCGCTGATGTCCTCGCCGATCCTGAACCCCCCGCAATCGGGCATTCTGGGCATGCACAAGATCCAGGACCGCCCGATGGTCATCAACGGCGAAATCAAGATCCGCCCGATGATGTATCTGGCCCTGTCCTATGACCACCGGATCGTTGACGGCAAGGGCGCCGTGACCTTCCTGGTGCGCGTCAAGGAGGCGCTGGAAGACCCACGCCGGTTGCTGATGGATTTGTAAAGGTGCGTGGAACCACGCACCCTACGGGGCGCTCAGCCGTCCCGTAGGGGCAAACATTGTCGGCACTTAGAATGGATGTTTTGACATGAACGCTCAAGAATTAGCGGCCGCATTGCGAACAGCATATGAAGCCGCCCCACAGAGAGATAAGTCGCTGCACGTAACGCTTTTTGGCATTCAATTTGCCGAGCAACTGGACCAATTCATTGCGCAAGATATCTGTAGCATCGCCGGTGTCGACCAATGGGGGCCACAGCTAAACCTTGCCAAGAAGCTTTCAAGATACGTTGTGTTGAAGCATTGACCCCCGAACTCCTCACCCTCACCCTCGCCGCGCTTCTCCAGGTTGTGCAATTCGGCCTCATGTCGGTCAGCGCCAACCTCGATGTCGGCCCGGCGAGAACCCTGTCCGCGCGGGATCCGCAGCGCCTTGGCAAACCGCTGGCTGAAATGCTCAGCCCCAAACCCGGCCGCCTCTACCGCGCGTTCAACAACCATTTCGAGGGGTTGATCCTCTTCACCATCGCCACCCTCGTCATCACCCTGACCGACCAGTCCACCGCCACCACGCAGGCCGCCGCCTGGACCTATCTGTTCGCCCGCATGCTCTACATCCCCGCCTATTATTTCGGCCTCGCCCCGTGGCGTTCGCTGATCTGGTTTGCGGGGTTTCTGGCCACCGTAACCCTGCTGATCGCTGCCCTGATCTGATCCCATCATCTGTCCCAAAATATCCTCGGGGGGTGAGGCGCGCACGCGCCGAGGGGGGCGAAGCGCCCCCGACCCGAGCCACCAAAGGAGACCACACATGGCTGACTTCGACCTCATCGTGATCGGCGCCGGACCCGGCGGTTATGTCTGCGCCATCCGCGCCGCGCAACTGGGCCTGAAGGTCGCGTGCGTCGAGGGGCGCGAAACCCTGGGCGGCACCTGCCTGAATGTGGGCTGCATACCGTCCAAGGCGCTCTTGCATGCCACCCACAGCCTGCACGAGGCCGAGCATAATTTCGAGAAGATGGGCCTGAAGGTCGCCAGGCCGAAGGTCGACTGGACGCAGATGCAGGCCTACAAGGATGATGTCGTCGGCACCAACACCAAGGGGATCGAATTCCTGTTCAAGAAGAACAAGGTCACCTGGATCAAGGGCTGGGCCAGCATCCCCAAGGCAGGGCAGGTTCAGGTGGGGGATGAAACCCATACGGCCAGGAATATCGTCATCGCTTCGGGTTCCGAACCGTCACCGCTGAACGGGGTCGAGATGGACGAGGACGTCATCGTTTCGTCGACCGGCGCCCTGACCCTGGCCAAACCCCCGAAATCGATGGTGGTGATCGGCGCGGGCGTGATCGGACTGGAAATGGGTTCGGTCTATGCGCGCCTCGGAACCGACGTGACGGTGATCGAATATCTCGATGAAATCACCCCCGGCATGGACGCCGAGGTCGCCAAGACCTTCAAGCGGATCCTGGGCAAGCAGGGCCTGAAATTCGTCATGGGTGCCGCCGTCAGCAAGGCCGAGCGCAAGGGCAAGGCCGCCGAAGTGTCCTATACCCTGCGCAAGGATGACAGCGCGCATCAGATCAAGGCCGATATCGTGCTGGTCGCCACGGGCCGCCGTCCCTTCACCGACGGTTTGGGGCTGGACGCGCTGGGCGTGGAGAAGGAACCGCGCGGGCAGATCAGGATCAACGGTCAATTCGCCACCAACATCCCCGGCGTCTACGCGATCGGCGACGCCGTTGTCGGCCCGATGCTGGCCCACAAGGCCGAGGACGAGGGCATGGCCGTGGCCGAGGTGATCGCCGGCAAGCACGGGCATGTGAATTACGATGTGATCCCCGGCGTGATCTACACCGCGCCCGAAGTGGCCACCGTCGGCAAGACCGAGCAGCAGTTGAAGGACGAAGGCCGCGCCTACAAGGTCGGCAAGTTCAGCTTCATGGGCAATGCCCGCGCCAAGGCTGTATTCCAGGCCGAAGGCTTCGTGAAACTGCTGACCGACAAGGACACCGACCGCATTCTGGGCTGCCACATCATCGGCCCGGCAGCCGGCGACCTGATCCACGAAATCTGTGTGGCCATGGAATTCGGTGCGTCGGCGCAGGACGTGGCGCTGACCTGCCACGCGCATCCGACCTATTCGGAAGCGGTGCGCGAGGCGGCACTGGCCTGTGGCGACGGCCCCATTCACATGTAAGCGCCAAATTCGGGTGGGCGCGGTGCGCGCCCGCCCTTCCCGGCTGCCGCGCCGCGAATCCGTCCGCGCCCTCTTGCGCCGCCCCGCCGCAGCCGCTAAATCGAACGCAACCTTGGCAACGGTGGGTTGGCGGAGAGGTTACGCACCGGATTGCAAATCCGTGAAGACCGGTTCGATTCCGGTACCCACCTCCAATATTTTCAGATACTTAGCGTTACCTGCGCCCCTTGGGGTATCAAACAGGGTATCACGTTCGCGTTCTGCTCTTGTTCTGTTCACTTGCGCTTCTCCCGCGCTTGGCGGGCGCGCATGACCGAACAGATCGAGGCTTTGAAGGCGCAGGCAGAGCGCCAGAGCGCCGATCACAGGCAGGCTTTGGCAGCGTTGACCGATCAACGCGAGAAGGCCACAGAGCAGCCTAAGCGTGGCCTCTGGGCGCGTCTGGTAGGATAAAGGTTACCTGATATGAGATTTGAATTGGAAAGCCATCATCGTAACGTTCCAGATGATGAGCTTTTAGATGATCTGAAGAACGTGGCTTCTGAACTCGATAAGTCAAAAGTCACTATCGATGAGTACAATGAGCGCGGAAAATTTCATGCAACCACGCTCACGCGAAGATTCGGGTCGTGGTTTGTGGCGTTGGAAAAGGCTGGACTTCAGAGAACCAGAAACCTGAATATTTCTAACGAAGAGCTATTCGAAAACATCGTCCATGTTTGGACTAATCTTGGGAAGCAACCAAAGTACAATGATATGACCCGCGATATTTCAAAGTACTCTGCGGGAACATATGAAAAGAGATTTGGTGGCTGGCGGAAGGCTTTGGAGCACTTTGTTGATTGGGCGAATGAGGGACAGTTACCCGATATAGAAATTTCCCCGAGTCAGAGCCGCTCACACAAGACTCCGAGGAACATCAATTGGCGTTTGCGCGCTTTGGTTTTGATGAGGGATGGTGCTCGCTGTCAGCTTTGTGGGGCGACCCCACAAGACGGTTCGAAGCTTCACGTCGATCACATTTTTCCTTGGAGCGAGGGAGGAGAAACGGTCATCGCAAACCTTCAAATCCTTTGCGAGAGGTGCAACATCGGTAAGAGCGACGTTGTTCCTAAGTAACGAAAACGACCTACCCCGCGAGGGGCAGGCCGTCATTCCGTTCGCGGTCATCGGCTTCCCAGCCTGTACCGCATGACTATTCTACATGAAAATTCTGTTCTGCAAATATCCTCGGGGGTTTGGGGGCAGACAGCCCCCAATGGCGGCGATAGCCGCCTTATGAGCGCGGGAGCTTCACGACCGCGCGAGTCTTGCGGATCGGCGGCGGAGAACCGTGCCGATTATGCGAGCGATAATGCAGCCTACCGAGCGAT
>TARA_R110002073_G_scaffold73085_10_pt1 | contig 17467 bp, 12 predicted proteins | sample TARA_R110002073 | Tara Oceans TARA_R110002073 (sample SAMEA4397174) | marine metagenome | biome: Polar Biome; feature: [DCM] deep chlorophyll maximum layer (ENVO:01000326); material: water (ENVO:00002006), including particulate matter (ENVO:01000060) such as... | depth 40 m
TCAGCCCCCAGGTAAACAGACCGGCAGCGAGTGCTTGCCAGACCGGATCCAATTCTTTTAACCATGTGATCATTTTGCTGCGGTAATGCAGATGATGTGCCGCTGGCACGCGGGTTGCCGTGAAGTTTGGGCATGGAAAAATGGATCACTGAATTTTTGGAACAGTTTGGCGCGGCAGGAGTAGGTCTCCTGATGTTGGCTGAAAATATCTTTCCGCCGATGCCGTCGGAAATCGTTATGCCGTGGGCAGGGTACTCGGTAAGCCAGGGAAATGTGTCATTTATTGCCGTCGTCACGGCTGGCAGCATCGGTTCGTTTCTGGGGGCGTTGGCTTGGTATCTATTGGCGCGTTGGATTGGCAAGGAGCGGCTGGCCCGTTGGATCGACGGCCACGGTGCTTGGTTAACGATCACCCGTCGCGACTTGGATCAAGTCGATCAATGGTTTGAAAAATGGGGCAGTGTCGCGGTATTGGTATGTCGGATGATTCCTGGGATTCGTACCTTGATCAGCGTTCCGGCTGGGTTTGCAGCGATGCCGATTGGCCGATTTTCGGTATTCACGGCGATCGGCACTGTGTTATGGACCGCGCTGCTTGCTGGCATCGGATGGTGGCTCGGCGACCATTACAAAGATCTCGCAGCCCCGTTGAGCTGGGTCAGCATGGCAGTGATCGCGGGGCTGTTTGCGTGGTGGATCTGGCGAGTGCTGCGGCAGCGGTCGGCTCGGACGACAACCACTTGATGGTTGCAGAACCTTGGCGTGACCGTTCGGTGCGCCCCCCATGGCACATGCTGTTTGATTCCGCCGCCAGAACTCCCTCTCGCGTTACCGTTTGCTTATGCCATTCCGTTTGCTTATGCCATTCCGTTTGAAAATCGACATGGCTTAAAAATCGACGCTGCCTCGTTGACGCAGTGTGGGAAATCGGCAATCGGTTGCCATAACAAAATTCACTTATTTGCATTCCCAACTGAGTTGAATTCGATGCTTGATTTGCAGTCCCAGTCACTAACGATCCATTTCGGCATTTTTGCTGTCGCAGCGTTATTTGTGTGGTTTGCGGGAACCAAGCTCAGCAAGTACGTCGACCTGTTTGCAGACCGGACGGGACTGGGAAAAGCGTTTGCAGGCGTCTTACTGCTTGGCGGCGCCACCAGCTTGCCAGAGTTGGCAACGACGTTGACGGCATCTTACTCCGGAGCGGCCGAATTAGCGGGAAACAATCTGCTCGGAGGCGTGGTGATGCAGGTTGCCGTTTTGGCTTTGATTGACGCATTCGTATTGCGTGGTCGCCCGCTCACTCTCTTTTCGCCGCAATCGTCATTGATCATGGTCGGCGTGATGCTGATCGCATTGATAGCGCTGGCATCGGCGGCCGTCTCGAGCGGCGAGCTATACTCAGTTGCTGGCGTTGGAGTGTGGCCGATCCTATTGTTTGCAGCATACATTTCATCATTGTGGGTAATCTATCGTTATGAGGGAAAACCACGATGGGAACCGCGTGGCGAGATTGCCGAGCCACCCGAATCGGCCCGTGATATCAAGGATGCACATCAACGCCAATACCAAGACGTCTCGACACGCGGCTTGGTCGGCTACTTTTTCATCGCCTCTGCCGTTGTCTTGATCGGAGGCTACTTTGTCGCGGTATCGGGCGAAATGATCGCTAAGCAGACAGGGATCGGACAAAGCTTTGTTGGTGCTACGTTAGTCGCCCTGGTGACGAGTTTGCCCGAGCTGAGTACGACTTATTCTGCGGTCCGCTTTGGTGCCTACAGCATGGCGGCAGCAAATATCCTAGGCACCAACAGCCTCGAGATCGCGTTGTTCTTGCCTGCGGAATTGGCTTATCGCGAAGGCAACCTGTTTGACGCCCTGCAGCCGTCCGCAGCCTTTCTGGCGGCGCTGGGGATCGTCGTCACCAGTTTGTATTTGTGGGGAATTCTAGAGCGACGCGACAAGACCGTGTTTGGGATGGGAGTCGATTCGTTTGCAGTGTTGGCGACGTATGCCGCCGGATTGGCTGTGTTCTACACGATGTAGCGGACTCACCACGTGGTTAACGGACCACGCGGGCCTCTATTCGTTGGCATGAGAGTTGCGTCGCTTTGTTGAAGAAGTTGTCTTAATAAGGAACTGATTGACCTTCATTTCAGAGAAAAAACATGTCTAGCGAACGCCCATGCGTGATTGTCACCGGCAGCTCTGGATTGCTTGGCAACCTCACATGCCGTCGACTCGCCGAAACCGGCTACGAAGTTTTTGGTTTCGATCGCGTCGGATTGCCCGAGCCACCCAAAGCACTTGAGCATGTACATGACATCGAGTGCGACATTACTAATTACTCTTCGGTTCAAGGCGCGATGGAAAAAGTCCGCCGCAAAACCGACGGCAAACTTGCCAGCATCGTGCACATGGCCGCCTACTATGATTTCTCGGGCGAAGACAGTGAGCTTTACAACACCGTAACCGTCAACGGCACGGATCGACTATTAAACGCACTCGAAGATTTCGAGTACGAACAGTTTATTTTTACAAGCACGATGTTGGTACACGCTCCTTGCGAAGTGGGTGAGCGAATCCGCGAGGACGATCCGCTGAAAGCCAAGTGGCCGTACCCGCAAAGCAAAATTGAAACGGAACGGCTGATCCGCGAAGGGCACCCTAATGTGCCATCGGTGTTCTTGCGAGTCGCTGGTGTCTACACCGACTATGGACGTCAACCGACCATCGTCCAGCAAATCAAACGGATCTACGAAAAAGATTTTCAAGGCCATTTTTTCCCGGGCGATACTGATGCGGGACAGGCCGCGGTTCATCTAGAAGACACCGTCGATGCGATCGTCCGCACGGTAGAGCGGCGTGATGCGATCGCTCCAAAAACCGCGATTTTAATTGGCGAAGAAGAGACGCTGTCGTACCAAACGCTGCAAAACTTGATTGGCAAGCAACTGCATGGCAAAGAATGGTCGACGATGCGAATTCCCAAACCGGTGGCGAAAGTCGGAGCCGCGGTCAGCGACACGCTGCAGGGCGGCGACGCGTTTATCAAACCGTTCATGGTCGCGATGGCAGACGACCATTATGCCCTGGACATCTCGCGTGCCAAAGAGTTGTTGGGCTGGGAACCGAAACATTCATTGTCGACGACATTGCCAAAAATGACCGATGCATTAAAAGCGGACCCTGAAAAATGGTACCGCCAAAACGGACTCGAGCAATGAGCATTGATGTAATGCAGCGCACTACCGACCTCACCCGACAGGAATAAAGGATGCTTCATTCGCCGACGACCACTGACCGCGCAGACGTCGATCCGTTGAACCGACCGGTACCGCCATACAAACACAACCCGTCGGCGTGGAGCCAGCGGATTCCGATTTGCTTGTTGGCGTTTGTTGCCGCACTGATTTCGGCACATCTATCGTTGTTTCAGTGGGGATTGATCGAAAGTTCGTGGGACCCGGTGTTCGGCGATAGTAGTAACCGGGTGCTTAAATCGGATACCGCGATGTCGATGTATCGCATCTTGGGGATTCATGATGCGGCGCTCGGCGTACTGGCGTATCTCGGCGACGCCGTCCTTGGGTTTGCTGGATCCCCACGTCGCTGGCAATACCGTCCCTGGCTCGTGATTTTGTTTGGAATCGACGTGATCCCACTGGGCATCGTCAGCGTCGTGTTGGTCGTGCTTCAAGCATTGGTGATCGGTCAGTGGTGTTTCCTGTGCTTGGTGACGGCCGGTATCTCACTGATCTTGGTGTACTGGGCTTGGGATGAAGTCCGCGTTTCACTCGCGTATCTAAAAATTGTCTGGCAAGACCATCACGACGTGAAGTTGTTCTGGAAAGCGTTCTGGGGTTCTCGCACTGAGCAACTTGATCAGGCGGGTGAAAAACTTCTCTCACGCGAGGTGGCATAATGTGGGGACGCGTCATCGAAATCATGACCGCGGTGTGGCTTGCTGCCAGCCCGTTCGTCTTTCAGTCTCCGGTCGATCCTGTGATTTTATGGGTCGATTTTGGCATCGCTCTTTTGATCAGCACTCTAGCCGGATTGTCGTACTGGCGACCAACACGACACGCCCATCTGTTGATCCTGGTGGTTGCGACGGGCTTGATTGTGTGGGGACGTTTTTTCGTTGTTCCTCCGCCCCCAGTTCACCAGAACCACATTGTCGTCGGCCTCTTTCTATTGATGATCGCGTTAATCCCCAACGAAGCCTCCAAACCGCCGTTGGTGTGGCGGAGCAAACCTTCGGAATCGGCTACCTAAGATTTCCCGAGAAGCCGAGAAAGCCGGAGCCGCTGCTTGATTATTACGACTCGCTGACCATATTCACCGAGCCCGAAACGCAATTGTGACGGGTGCGTCGAATGCGGCTGAGCACGCAGTAAACGGGGGCGGTCGTCCGCTGGACCGGATCCGCGATTCGTTTGTTCGACACGTCGTCGTTGCAGCGAAGCCGGCGAATTTTGCGATGCTCCTCACTCAGTTTCGCATTGCAATCGGCTCAGATCCGAACACCGCTGATCGGCACTTGGCTGAAACCACCCCGAATTGGTCTATGACAACCTGCTGTTCCTGATGCAAGGCAACTACTTTTACCGCAGCTTGTTCACGTCTCACAATCCAGGCGTGATCGAGTTCTTACCCGCTTGCTCTGATAAATTGCCAAAGGGTTTAATCGTTTAGCGTGCTCACCTGGTGCGAAAATTGTTTCGAGGCGGTCAGAACGAACGAAACAAGTTCACCGGTACGGCCTCTGCGTGTAAGCGATGACAACGTGCAAGTTCAGCGTCACCAACCCTCTCCGGAAATCTCGCTATAGGCTCGATTTCCGACCCTCCCTTGCTTTGCCGGGAGGGTGAAGTAAGTGGTTACTGCACGTTTTTATCCGATTGGGATTGTGATTCGAGCACTGCGGCCAAGCGTTTTCGCACCGCCGCGGTTTCGGCGGTGTCGTTCTCGGCGGTGATCGGATGCTGCTCTAAAACGTCCGCCTCGACATCAAAAAGCTGGCCCGTTTGGTACAAATGCCAGCGTCGATCGCGGGCCGAGACATGGCGAGTGAAATGATCTTTGTCCCATCCCGGACGAGGATCGTAAAACGAATAGATCCACTGGCGACGCGGCGATGTGGTCCCTTCAGCCACCAGTTCCGGATAAAAGCTGATCCCATCCAAAGCGTGGTCCGATGGCAATGGATGCCCGGCCGCTTGCATCATCGTCGGGATAAAATCAGTCGAATCAACCAGAGCATCGGAAACGCCCGGCTGAACCTTTCCTGGCCAATTCACGATTAGCGGCACATGAGTTCCTGCATCGGTTGGTAATCCCTTACCTCCGGCGACAGGCCCATTTTTTGTTTGCGACGTGATCGAAAGATGCGTGCCGTTGTCGCTATAGAACAGAATCAAGGTGTTCTCACGCAAACCAAGGCCGTCAATCTTCTGTACGATCTTGCCAACACACTTGTCCATATACTCGACCATGTCTTTGAAATAACGTGGGTCTTCGTCGAGTCGCTTCGCGGGGTCATTCCAATCGGCACTGTCGGGCGTCGGATTCATTGGCCAATGGGGAAGTGCCATTGGATAATAGACAAAAAACGGATTCGCTTTTTCACGTTCCATGAACGTATTGATGTAGTCCACCCACCGGTCTGGCCCGTATTGTCCCTCGGCCTTCTTTAGCGTGCCGTCTTCGAGCCAAGTTGGGTTGGCGTATCGTGAACCTTTGTCTTCGGTATGCAGCGAATGATACAGCGCGTATGAATCAAATCCGGAATCTTTGGGATGCATGCCGATGCCGCGGCGAGTTTCCGCACCGGGATAGTCCGGTGGATCATAACTTTGCAGCTGCCACTTGCCTGCGATACAAGTCTTGTAGCCGACGTCCTGTAAATAATGACCAAACGTTTTCTCAGCGGGATCCATGATCCCAAAGCAAATCCAATTGCGATCGTTGTGCATCCCCGTCATCAACTGCATGCGAGTATTCGCACAAAGCGGCTGCGCATGAGCGTGCGAAAACCGCAGTCCTTCGGCGGCAAGCTGATCCAGATTTGGCGTGGCGTAGCTGAGTCCGCCATAGCAGCCGAGCCCCTCGATACCGAGATCGTCGGCCATGATCAACACAATGTTAGGCTGGCGTTCGTCCGCGGCGATCGGTTCTGACGTGCCAGCAAATGCGGCAATCGTCGCGACCGCGACTGCCAATGCCAGTGCGGGGCTTTTCCATATCGTCATCATCGGCTTTTGTGGGGTGGTCGTTACGGTCACTTCGTTCTCACTTTGATTTTCATGGCGGCGTGGCGAGGGGCTCACGCCATCGACTTTCGCACTAAACAGGTGGTGTTTGTAGCGGAGCGGCGTGGGGCGCCCGGTAAATACCGAACGTTTTACTCGCTGCAACCAGACGGCTCGCGCCGCACCGCTATAAATATGATGGACACACCGCGTCTTTGCTAATGTCACCTGCCGCGGAAATGTCAACGGAAAATCCCGATCTGTAATCTTACCACCTCACGTACTACGAACAGGGATTGGTCAAATGCTGCAAAGGCTCATCCGCTAAACTAGAATACGTTGCTCGCTTTGCCGTTTGCTACAGCCTGAATTGGCTTTCGCAGCATGTGGGTTTTTTGACGCACTGAATGTTTGGCGTCTACGCGGTTGGACACGCAGAACCAGCAGCCCCCCCCTCTCCCGAAATCGCAAAATACTTGCTTCCATGAACCGTCACCGTCTCTTTGTTCTGACCCTAATTTGCGTGTTCACGGTTTCGCCCTGTGATGCCCAGTCCGATCCCAATGCGGATACTCGGGCAAACGTTCACCAAGTCAACGAAGTGAAAACCTTGACCACTTTCGACCTCCTATCGCCGCCGATGACCGAGGGTTCCCCGGGGGCGGGAAAACGCGTGCGGCAAGTCGCGACCGAGTACAAGGGAACTCAGGTGCATCATTCGCTTTATTTGCCATTGGACTGGAAACCGGACGGCAAGTTTCCGGTGATCGTCGAGTACACCGGAAACAAGTGGCCCGCTTGCAACTCGACCGGCGAGATCGGCGATGCCAATTTAGGTTACGGCATCAGCGGCGGCCGAGGTTTTATCTGGGTTTGCATGCCGTATATTGAAACAGGACGACAAACCAATGCCGTCACTTGGTGGGGTGACAAACAAGCAACCGTCGATTACTGCAAAATCAATCTTCCTCGCATCTGTGCCGAATTCGGAGGCGATCCCGAAAACGTCATCCTCTGCGGTTTCTCTCGTGGGGCGATCGCGACCAGCTATATCGGACTCGCCGATGACGAGATCGCTTCGCTTTGGAAAGGCTTCTTGACGCACGACCACTTTGACGGCGAAAAGACGTGGGGCTACCCCGACAGCGATCGAGCATCGGCCTTGAAACGCCTGGCCCGGCTCGACGGTCGGCCAGTGCTGGTTTGCGGAACCCAAGCCAGCAAAACCCAGGATGCATTCTTGAAGGATCATCTCGAATTGGCCCGCTTTACCTTTATCGATGTTCCCACCAGCCACATCTTTGCGATCCCCGAAGGCAATGTCGTGCACCCGCACACCGACCTGTGGATGCACAAGGAAAGCGTCTACCGCAGGCAAGTCCGCGACTGGGTTGAAAATGTGCTTGATCAATAACCGACAGTAGTCGATTATGCTGAACAGACGAAGATTTTATGGTAGTGGATCTTGCTAAAGATCCTTTCGCGTTTAAAGCCAGGGAGCTTTAGCAAGCTCCACTACATTAGAAACGACAAACGAAGCACTCACTACTTGCTTTGCTTACTGAACTAATCCCCCATTTTCCAAACACAAGTCCGGCATCCCTGATGAAATCGTTTCCCATCCTTCGATTGTTGTATCCCGTTGTCGTTGGTATCTGTCTTTGCTCGTCGTTGTGGGCCGCGGATTCTAGGAATCGGCCGAACTTGGTGCTGATCATTGCGGACGACATGAATTGGGACGATTGTGGTGCGTGCGGGCACCCTGCAATCCGCACGCCGCATATCGACCAACTTGCCAAACAGGGACTCCGGTTCGAGCATGCGTACCTGACGACAAATTCATGTAGCCCTTCGCGATCGAGCATCTTGACAGGCAAGTATCCGCACAACACGGGTGCCGAGCAATTGCATTGGCCGTTGCCGCCGGAGAGCAAGACGTTGGCTGCGGCGCTGAAACAATCGGGCTACTACACGGCGGCGGCGGGCAAATGGCATTTGGGCGACGCGGTGCGTGACCATTTTGACCGCATCTACGAAGCGTCCACCGCGGGCTTTGTGTTGCCGCCGGGCAACGAGGGCGAGTCGGCAAAGATGATCGCGGCCCAGCCGAGCGGCTGCGAAGATTGGGAGCAAGCGATTGACGACCGTCCGCGTGACAAACCGTTCTTTCTGTGGTTGGCGGCACTCGATCCGCACCGTGAATACAGCGAAGGTGCCTTGGATCCGCCGCACCGCCACGCCGATGTGATTGTTCCGCCGCATTTGCCCGACACCACGGATGTGCGAGAAGACTTGCGACTTTATTACGACGAAATCGGGCGACTTGATACGTACGTCGGCAAAGTCATGAGAAAACTGGAACAACAAAACGTTACCGAAAACACGCTAATTCTGTTTATTAGCGATAACGGGCGTCCGTTTCCACGCGACAAAACAACTCTCTACGACGGCGGCATTCGCACTCCGTGGATCGTCCGCTGGCCTGAGACGGTTCGCGCCGATGTGACCACGAACTCGCTGGTCAGTGCTATTGATATCGCTCCCACGTTTCTGGAGCTTGCAAAGATCGACAAGCACACGACCGACGCGATGCAGCTCGAAGGACACAGCTTTGCACCGGTTCTGAGTGACCCGATGACCGAGACCCGCCAATATGCGTTTGCCGAAGACCACTGGCACGACTACGAGGATCACGCTCGCTGTGTCATGGACCAACATTTCAAACTGATTCGCAACGACTATGTCGACTTGGCTGCAACGCCTTCGGCGGATGCCGGACGCGGACTCACTTGGCAAGCAATGCTGCGACTACAGAAAGAAGGCAAGCTAACGAAGGAACAACAAAGTTGTTTTGTATCGCCTCGTCCGCAGTGGGAATTGTATGACCTGATGCGTGACCCTGGCGAATTGAGCAACGTCATCGACGATCCTGCCTACCAATCGGTTCGCAACCAATTGACGCAGACCTTGGCAACTTGGACCGCAGAGACGTCCGACTATTTACCGTCGCAGCGAACTCCAGACGAGTTTGATCGCGTCACGGGGGAACCCGACCACAGTGTTCGCGTCCGTCCTCGTCCATCGAAAAAAGAGATGTTTGGCACCAACGGCAAGTACTAAGCAGAGAGTGTCGCCGTCCGGGGTTAATACCCCCGGCAGGAATTGTGCCGCCCTCTGGGCGATAACATCAACTATCAATCCCAGCAGCGATCAACGACGATACCAACAGCCGCATTCAGCTTCGTCCCCTTAAATCCACGGCAGGCTCCATGATCAAGATGACGACCGCGTTTGCTCTTCTGTTGGCCGTTCTACCGTGCACGAAGGTGACTGCGGCCGATGCGGTGACCACGACAAGCCCCCAACAACCCAATATCGTCTTGCTGTTTGTCGACGATTATGGTTGGGCCAACATGGGATGTCGCAACCCTGTATTCGAAACGCCGAACATCGACCAACTGGTTCACGAAGGACTCGATTTTCGCCAAGCCTACATCGCATGTCCGACATGCAGCCCCAGTCGCGGCACGTTGTTAACGGGAAAACATCCGGTGCGACTCGATTTGGTGCGTCATATCCCCACCGGTCCCAAACACGCCGATTTTGACAAGTTCGGACGCACCGAAACGGAGTTCAATTTCTGGGAAAGCGATCCGGCCCAATTTCCTTGTCGCAATTGGTTGCCGCTCGAGGAAACGACTTATGCCGAAGCACTTGGCGAACTCGGCTATTACAACAAATTCATCGGAAAGTGGCACCTCGGCCACGAGGAATACCATCCGGTCAAACAGGGATTCGACAATCAGATCGGCACCTCGAACTGGGGACATCCAAAGTCGTACCATCCGCCTTATTTTGTCAACTCGGATGTTTTTGCCGACGAACAGGAACGCTATCTGACGGACAAATTGACCGACGAATCGGTTCAGTTCATTAACAGCTATGACAAAGCCAAACCGTTCATGTTATCGCTGTGGTATTACACCGTGCATGGACCTCACGACGGACGCGAAGACCTTGTCAGACACTTTCAAGCAAAAGGATTAACAGGCCCCTACGCACATTATGCCGCGATGGTCAAAGCACTTGATGAATCGGTAGGACGCGTCCGCGATGCCATCAAAGCCAAGGGAATCGAAAACGACACGATCGTGATCTTGTTGTCGGACCAGGGCGGTGCGTTTGACAACCCGCCGTTCCATGGCGGCAAGAAAGTCGACACGCTGTACGAGGGTGGTGCACGCGTGCCGTTTGTCTTCCACTGGCCGGGCGTTACCAAGCCGGGCTCGGAAAACAACAGCATCGTTCAATCGACCGACCTGTTCCCGACGCTGCTGGAAATCGCAGGCGGTGATCCGTCCAACTACAAAGACCTCGATGGTGTGTCGCTGGTTTCGACGATCCAAAACAACAGCACCCTCGCGCGAGACGAACCGATCTTTGGCTACCGCGCCTACGAAGACTTGTACGCCTCGGTGCGACTGGGCGACTGGAAACTGCTCGCCTACCGCAGCGGGACGGTGAAGCTCTACAACATCGCCGATGATATTGGTGAACAACACGATTTGTCAAAAACCCATCCCGAGAAAGCGGAAGAGTTCGTGCAAAAACTCGCCGCGTGGGAGCGAAAGATGAACGTGCAGAAGTATTCGGGAATACAATGACCAGTGTCGTTGACGGCTCCGCGATCAGCGACACTGGTTACTCGAACGAATGATAATGAAGGCGGCAAGATAAAATGACAATGAACAATCCAGTGCGAACGCTAGGGATGTTTGCGTTTATGCTTCTCGCATGTGCACAAGCGCACGCCGTCGAAACAAAAACCGAACGTCCGCCCAACGTGATTTTGATCATGGCCGATGACGTCAGCTGGGAGTGCTTTGGCTGCTACGGAGCCGAAGACTACTCGACGCCCAACATCGACGCACTGGCGTCCGAAGGCGTGCGATTTACAAACTGTTATTCGACTCCGATTTGCACCCCGTCACGTGTGAAGTTGATGACGGGTAAATACAACTTTCGCAACTATACCCATTTCGGCTATCTGGATCCGACAGAGAAAACGTTTGCGCAAATGATGCAGTCCGCTGGCTACAAGACAGCGGTCGCGGGTAAGTGGCAACTCAACGGCTTGTATCACGGTGCCCCTGGAAGTGATGACAATCAGCGACCGGTGCAGGCTGGGTTTGATGAATATTGCTTATGGCAATTGACTGCCGCGAAGGGGGGAAAGCAGGGTGGCGAGCGTTTTTGGAGTCCGCCGCTGGAGCAAAATGGCAAATTTCTGACGAAGCAGGATAATCACGAGCAATACGGCCCGGACATCATGTCGGACTTTCTCTGCGACTTTATCCAGCGGAACCAAGATCAGCCGTTCTTTGTTTATTATCCCACGGTGTTGGTGCACAATCCGTTCGTCCCCACTCCGGATACAATCGGAGATTCGCCACGGACGCATGATACGAACAAGGCTCCGAAAAACGCGGACGCACAAAAGGCCAACTTTGTCGCAATGGTCCACTATTTGGACAAGATCGTTGGCAAGCTTGTCAAGCAAGTCGAAGCGGCCGGGCAGCTCGACAATACGTTGTTCCTGTTCACGGCCGATAACGGCACCAACCGATCGATTACGTCGCGTTGGAACGGACAAGCGATCCGCGGCGGCAAAGGTGGCACCAAGGATATGGGGACACACGTCCCGTTGGTGGCCTACTGGAAAGGGCATACACCGGAGGGCGTGGTGCTGGATGACCTCGTCGACTTTACCGATTTCTACACCACGCTGGCCGAAGCCGCGGGCGTCCAACTCGGCAGCGACGATCCGGTCGATGGCCGCAGTTTTCTGCCACAATTACAGGGCAAAGCCGGCAATCCACGCGACTGGCTGCTCTGCCATTACCAGCCGTACTGGGGCAATTTCCCCGGCTCACAATACGTTCGCAACGAAACGTACAAACTGTATCGTGACGGCAGCTTTTATCGTGTGCCCACGGACTTGTTAGAAGCGAATAACTTGGCTGCGGAGTCGCTCGATTCGCAGGCGGCATCCGCCAAAGAAGAACTCAGCGACGTGCTTCAGTCCGCGCCTCCCGCTCCGCCGGAAAAGGGCGGCCCCCAAGCAAAGCAGAGGCCGATCTATCCCGACTGGAAAAACATCGTGGATCCCAACGACTAAACCCAGGCAAGCCCATGTCTTAATTTAATTCGAACGCCCCTCCATTGCAGACATAACACCCACCATGAAACTGCTCCCGCTCCTTCCTCTCCTGCTGTTAGTGACCGCCACGCTCTACGGCGACGAACAAACCAATTCGCGACGTGCTGATTCGCGTCCCAACATTGTTTGGATCATTCCTGATGATATGTCCGCGAACTTTTCGTGCTATGGCGAAACGGCGATCGAAACTCCCAACGTCGATCGGCTTGCCCAGCGCGGCGTCAAGTTTACCAACGCTTATGTTACCGCTCCGGTGTGTTCAACTTGTCGATCCGCGTTTATCACTGGGATGTATCAAACCAGTATTGGGGCACATCATCATCGCAGTGGACGCGGGACTGAAAAAATCGAGTTACCTCGAAACGTCACATTGGTTCCCAAACTTTTTCAAGACGCGGGTTACCACACCTCGATTACCGGTTGGCCGCTGAACGGCAAACTGGGCAAGACCGATTACAATTTCCAGTGGGACGAATCGGTCTACGACAGCAACGATTGGCAGGACCGTAAACCGGGGCAACCTTTCTTTGCACAAATCCAAACCGCGGGCGGCAAGCTTCGTGGCAAGGACGCAGCCGGATGGGACAAGATCGCTCGGCAAGCCGAAAAAGAATTTGGCAACAGTACGGGCATTGATGCTGTCACTTTGCCGCCGTACTACCCCGATCATCCTGATATCTTGCGTGACTGGGCCGCCTATCTGGATTCGGTTCGCTTGACCGATGCGATGGTGGGTGAAGTGCTCGATCGACTCCGGCGCGAAGGCGTGCTCGAGAACACCTTGGTGCTGTTCATGACCGATCATGGCATCAGCCACGCTCGCGGTAAACAATTTTTGTACGACGAAGGACTGCACGTGCCGTTGGTGATCGCAGGTCCTGGCGTGAATCCGGAGACGGTCCGCGATGACGTGGTCGAGCATATCGATATCGCGGCTCTCTCGCTGGCGGCGGCCGGAATTGACATCCCAAATTCCATGCAGGCCAAGGATATTTTGGCAAGCGAGTATGAACCGCGTGAAGCAGTTTTCGCCGCTCGCGACCGCTGTGACGAAACGGTCGACCACATGCGATCGGTACGAACCAAAGAATTCAAATACATCCGCAACTTTCTACCCAACCGTCCCTATTTACAGCCTTGTGCGTACAAGGATGCCAAGGCGATCTTGATCGCAATGCGTGAATACCACGCCGCGGGCAAGTTAAACGAAGTGCAAGAATTGATATTTCGCGAAGTACGACCAAGCGAAGAACTTTACGACCTGAAAAACGATCCTCACGAGATTCACAATTTGTCAGGCGACCCGGCGTACGCGGAACAGCTGAGTGAACTTCGCAATCGTCTGGATCGCTGGATGGAAGAGACTGGCGATCAAGGGCGGCAACCCGAGTCGGCCAAAATGTACGACAGTGACATGAAGGTCTACACCGACCGGCTGGCGTTGCCCAAATTTGATCCCGCACATTTGAAGGAAGTTCAAGACAATATTGCACTCATGAAAAAATGGGCCGCCGAAGGCAAGTAAGCTGCTGGGTCAGATTCATCCGATGGATTTGATTTCACAGCCACCAATTCCGCATCTCAATTGCAAGCACGATTTGATGAAACACGATTATCGAAGACAAACCGGCACTGGATGCTCACCGCGGCCGGCGACGGCAGCCCCAGACTTGTTTAGAAAGGTTGCCTTGTTAGCCCTCGTGATGGGCGGGCTGATTGCGGGGCTGCAATCGGTGTCCGCAGAGCAGCAAGCAACTAGCGAGCGGCCCAATATCCTTTGGATTTTCTCCGAAGACCTGTCACCGTTCATGGGATGCTACGACGACCCGATCAATGCGGGGCATACGCCAGCGATTGATCAAATGGCTGCCGATGGAGTGTTGTTCACGCGAGCCTATGTGCCGGCGCCCGTTTGTTCGGCGTGCCGCTCGGCCATGATCACCGGCGTGATGCAAACCACAACGGGAACGCACCAACATCGCTCCGGACGAACCACCGATGGACAAATCGTTCCGCCGGATACTCAGATTCATCTTCCTGAAGGAATAAAGACGATTCCCGAATTGATGCGTGCCGCGGGCTATTTTACATTCAACAGCGGCAAAGACGACTACAATTTCCACTACGATCGTCGCGCCATGTACAGCGTTGGCAACAAAGACGACTACAAAGCCGGCATGAACGGATGGCAGGGCAACAAAGCCCGTCATTCCCTGTCGATCACTGAAGATACCTGGAACGCTCGCGAGAACAAATCTCAACCGTGGTTCGGTCAAATCGAAATCAAGGGGGGCAAAGCGAACGCTAAACATACTCGCAAAGGCGAGGTGCTGGCGGACGATGATGTTCCGCTACCACCGTATTTCCCGGACACCCCGGCGCTTCGCAAGTCATGGACGACGCATTACAACGCCGCTCGCGGTGCCGATGCTCGGGTCGAAGCGATCCTGGATCAACTGCAGGCCGACGGGGAAATGGAAAACACGATTGTGTTCTTCTTCTCAGATCACGGCAGCAACCATTCGCTGCGTCACAAACAGTTCTGCTATGAAGGCGGCGTCCATATCCCGCTTGTGATCAAAGGCAAACACCCGGCGCTGAACGCCGGTACGGTCCGCGGCGAAATTATCACGGCGCTGGACATTCCGGCGACCACGCTGGCGATGGCGGGTGTCCCGCTGCCCGATTATCTTGACGGCCAGGATCTGTTTAGCAGCGAATACAAACCGGTCAAATATGTAATTTCGGCTCGTGATCGTTGCGATTACACGATCGACCGCATTCGTACAGTCCGTTCGGATCAATTGCGTTACATTCGCAATTTCTATCCCGAACGGCCGATGTTGCAGGCGCAATATCGCGACAACAAAAAGGACGTTCTTGATCTGAAACGGCTGCATCACGCGGGCCAACTAAGTGATTATCAAGAACAACATTGGTTCGGCATCCGTCCATCGGAGGAACTGTACGACCTGGCCAACGATCCGCATCAAATGAATAATCTGGCCGATGATCCTCTGTTCGCCGACGCTCTTCGCGAACACCGTGACGTGCTCAACAAATGGATTGACGAGACAAACGATCAAGGCCAATATCCTGAATCGGTCGTCCAGCTGAAAGCGACCTACGAATTGTGGAAAGACAAACCGGTATTCAAGAACGCCGACATCAATCCAGAATACGATCAATTTCGTAAGTAGACCCGTACTACTTTTTTCATGACCTAATCCCATCGTTCGTTTTGTTCGATTGCGACGCTCGCTTCGCTAGCGATGGGGGCCCCTGCGTCTGCAATGATTTGGCGTCGAGTCGCGATTCGTTGGATCGTGAAATACTGAATCTGCAGTGGCATTAGATCCCGGTTTTGGTGCCAAGCGGCCTTATCCTGTGAACACAGGATACGAAACAGTTGCCTCAACAAGTAACCTTTTTGGGGTTACGGTTGCGCGAGATGCCGCAAACTGAGGTAGAGATTGCGCAGCCGTAGCAATTCGAACCGACTCGAAACGCCTCCCCAAGAGCTGATTGAATGACCTTAAAAAACACAATTTGCTGTCTGTTGACGGTATTCACACTCATGCATGCTTCGTCTGCGAAATCGCAAGAGATGGATAAGATGTGGGGCGAGTCGATCGTCAAACTTCGCGCCGATGATGCAGAGCGAGGACAACTTTTTGCGGATGGCAATTACGCGATGTTCATCCACTGGGGGATCTACTCGCAATTGGCCAACGAAGTTGATGGGAAAACCTATTACGGTATCGGCGAATGGATTATGAATCCACGCATGGCGGGAATTCCGATCCCGCGATATCGCGAATTGGCGAAAACATTCAATCCGGTCAAGTTCGATGCGATGGCAATCGCTCAGCTCGCCAAAGATGCGGGAATGAAATACATCATCATCACCGCCAAACATCACGATGGCTTTGCGATGTACCATTCCAAAGCCAATAAGTTCAATATTGGCGATGCATCGCCGATCAAGTTGGACCCGATGAAAGAATTGGCTGAGGCATGCCAAAAACAGGGCCTCGGTTTTGGCTTTTATTACTCACACAACCAAGATTGGACATTCCCCGGCGGCGGCAACGGTCCCAAGCAAGATTCTCAGGGAAACCCCGCCACCTTTGACGATTACTTTGAAAAGAAATGTTTACCACAAGTCAAAGAGATCACCAGCGAGTACGGCCCGATCGTCTTGGTCTGGTTCGATACGCCTGGAAACATGCCAAAGAAATACGTCCAAGAATTGGTCGATGTCGTACGAAAAAATCAACCCAAGGCGTTGGTCTCTGGTCGTGCCGGTCACAACCTGGGTGATTACCAATCTTTGGGCGACATGGAAGTGCCTCACCGCAACGTCGAAGGGCTTTGGGAAGCCGTCGACACGACCAATGATTCGTGGGGCTATGCTTGGTACGACGAGAACTGGAAAACGCCCGAAGAAATCCTGCATCGGCTGATTGCATGTGTTGCTCGCGGTGGCACCTACATGTTGAACATCGGCCCACGCGGCGATGGGTCGGTCCCCGAGCGTGCGGCGGCCTCGCTGCGAAGTTCCGGTGATTGGATCAAGCGTCATCCTCAGGTGGTGTACGCGACCGAAGCCTCACCATGGCAACATGCACTGCCGTGGGGCGACGTCACTGTGAAGGGCAACCGAATGTTTTTGTCGGTGTTCAAATGGCCCGCAAGTGGCAAGTTGTATTTGCCAGGGCTACAAACCGAAATCCGCTCGGCCAAATTGCTCGATGGCGATAACGCCAATCCGGTTGAATTCGAATCGGTCGGCACCTGGACTCGCTTTTCACTTCCCCAATGTGCTCCGGACGACCTCGTCTCGGTGATCGAAGTCGATTTGGCGGGCGCCCCTGAGGCCGATCCGACATGGGGTCTCGATCCCGAAGTCGCAACGGAGATCCTCGCCGAGTTCGCCTCGGTATCCGGCGCCACCCAGAACTACAAACGCTGGATGGAAAAATTCGGCGAG
>TARA_R110002073_G_scaffold331253_1_pt1 | contig 17452 bp, 13 predicted proteins | sample TARA_R110002073 | Tara Oceans TARA_R110002073 (sample SAMEA4397174) | marine metagenome | biome: Polar Biome; feature: [DCM] deep chlorophyll maximum layer (ENVO:01000326); material: water (ENVO:00002006), including particulate matter (ENVO:01000060) such as... | depth 40 m
AGGTATTACGGATACAATAAAGACAAAAAAACAATCTACTACCAGTCAGTAGAAAATGGCTCTATCAACCGTGGTGTTTATAGCATTGGGTTGGATGGAAAAAATAAAAAATTATTGAGTAATGAAGATGGAAACAATACGGCTTCGTTTAGTGACAACTTAAATTACTTTATCAATACACACTCAACTTCTGAAGTTCCACCTATCTATTCTTTATATTCTGGTGAAGGTGAAATGTTGAAGGTTATTAAAGACAACTCTGATTTAAAAGAGAAGTTAGCAGATTACAAAATGACTCCTAAAGAATTTACCACAATCAACATTAATGGGAATGATTTAAATATGTGGATGATTAAGCCTGCTAATTTCGATGAAAACAAAAAATACCCTTTATTGATGTTCCAATATTCTGGACCAGGTTCTCAACAAGTTGCGAATCGTTGGAATGGAACAAACGATTACTGGCATCAAATGTTGGCTCAACAAGGAATGATTGTTGCTTGTATTGATCCTCGAGGAACTGGATTAAAGGGAAGAGATTTTAAAAAAATAACTCAAAAAGAGTTGGGTAAATATGAAGTTGAAGATCAAATAGCTGCAGCTAAAAAATTAGCTGAACGCAGTTATATCGACAGAGAAAATATTGGTATTTGGGGATGGAGTTATGGTGGATTTATGAGCACCAATTGTATCTTAAAAGGAAACGATATTTTTACTACTGCCATTGCTGTAGCACCTGTAACTTCTTGGCGTTTTTATGACACTGTATATACAGAACGTTATATGCAAACACCACAAGAAAACGCAAGCGGTTACGATGATAATTCACCAATCAACTACGCAGATCAATTAAAAGGAAACTATCTATTGGTTCACGGATCTGGTGATGACAATGTACATGCACAAAATACCATGCGAATGATTAATGCCTTGGTAGAAGCTGACAAACCTTTTGATCAGGCAATCTATCCAGACAGGGCACATGGAATTAGAAAAGGAAATAATACACGCTTGCATTTATACAAAAAAATGACAGCGTTTATTCAAGAGAATATGAATAACAACAAAGACAACGAATTAAAAATTAAAGGATAAATATTTACAACATGAGCGACACAACTATCAAGCAAAAAGAGCTATTTGGACATCCAGTAGGATTATATATTTTGTTTTTAACTGAAATGTGGGAACGTTTTTCTTATTATGGAATGAGGGCGTTATTAGTTTTATACATGACTACTTCAACCATGGGTGATGATGAAAGAGGAGCAGGTTTAGGCTGGACAAGTCAAGAAGCCTTAGCATTATATGGTTGGTACACCATGTTAGTTTATGTTGCGTCGATTCCTGGAGGAATGATCGCTGACAAATTATTAGGTCAAAAAAAATCTGTATTAGTTGGAGCGATAATCCTTTGTTTAGGACACGGTGTTCTGATTTTAACAGACATCTGGGCTTTTTATACTGGTTTAGGTCTCGTAATTTTAGGTGTTGGATTGTTAAAACCTAATATTTCTACAATGGTAGGAGGTTTATATAAAGAAGGTGACATCCGACGAGATAAAGGTTTTAGTATCTTTTACATAGGGATTAATTTAGGCTCTTTACTTGCAACAATGGTTGTTGGACTGGTTGTTGTAGAATGGGGATGGCATGCAGGGTTTGGTCTTGCAGGTATTGTAATGGTATTAGGCTTAATTAATTTTATTTATGGCCAAAAATACCTGAAGCATGTTGGAAACTTTGTTCCGAGCAAAGACAATGAAAACTCAATTTCTTATGGGAAATTGTATGCTAAATTATTTAGTTCTCCTGTACAATTAGTATTTACAATCATTCTTTTAGCAGCATCATCGTTTGGATGGTATCAATTAGGATGGGCTTACGGACTTCTTTTTATCTTTTTAACTGCAATCTCTTCATTATTAATGATGATTTACAAAGATTTAGATACTCAAGTTTTTAAAGATCGTTTTTTAGTTCTTTTACTATCATTTATTATGGTTATAATATTTTGGGGGGCATTTGAACAAGCTGGTGGGCTAATGAATTTATATACTGAAAGCAATACGAATAGAGTATTGTTTGGATGGGAAATTCCTACAGTAATGTTCCAAAGTCTTAATGCTGGTTTTATTATTTTATTTGCAACTGCGATCGCTGGTTATTGGGCTAAACGTAAATTAAAAGGAAAAGAAGCTTCTTCGTTATTTAAAATGGCTTTAGGTATTATCATTATGGGGTTTGGTTTCCTTTTTATGGTGTTTGCTGCCATGGAATTTGAAAAATCAGGATCATCTAGTATGGTATGGTTAGTATTAGCTTACTTATTCCACACTATTGGGGAATTATGTATTTCACCAGTTGCATTGTCATTTATTACAAAACTAGCACCTGTCAAGTATGCAGCTTTGATGATGGGAGTATATTTTGCAGCTACTGGTTTAGGAAATAAGGTTGCTGGAATTGTTGGAGAATCTGCGAGTGATTATGGTGAGTATGCAATATTCTCTGGAATTTTAATCTTCACAGTAATCATTGGAGGTATATTCATTGCATTATTAAAACCTTTGAAAAGATTGACTCATGGAGTTGAAGAAAAAGAGACAAAGCTAGATGCTTCCACAGCAGAATAATATTTAAAAACATTACAGGTCTCATACACAAAAATGTATGAGGCTTTTTATACTAATTTAAAACCACTACCATGGCAGAATCAAAGTTCAGATTTGAAGGTTCAGAAATGAACAACAAACTTTTGATGGGACACCCTTCTGGGTTGTTTGTATTATTTTTTACAGAAATGTGGGAGCGTTTTTCATATTATGGAATGCGTGCAATTTTGGTGTTATTTTTAACAAGATCTATACTTGACGGAGGTTGGGCATGGTCTCGAGAAGAAGCTTTAGGCTTATATGGTACTTACACAATGTTAGTCTATTTTTCTCCCATCATTGGTGGTCTTCTTGCTGATAAATATTTAGGATATAGAAAAGCTGTAGCTATTGGAGCTTTTATTATGACTTTAGGTCATGCAGCTATGGCCTTTGATACTCCATGGAGCTTATATGTAGGTATCGGTTTTTTAGTAGCTGGAAATGGATTCTTTAAACCTAATATTACATCAATAATAAGTGGAGTATATAAGAATGCCCAAGACAAAAAAGACGGCGCTTTTACCATATTTTATATGGGTGTAAATGCAGGTGCCTTTTTAGGAATTTTATTATGTGGATATATAGGTGAAACAGTAGGATGGCATTATGGATTTGGATTAGCAGGAATCTTTATGTTCTTCGGAATGCTACAGTTTTGGTTTGCTCAAGGGATTTTCGGAAAAATAGGTTTATCCCCAAGCAAATTGGTTGATTACGAAGATGCAATAGAAAGTAGTGAAGAAACCCTAGAAGTTTTTGAAACTAAAACGCCTAAGAATGTAGTCAGAGACAGATACATAGTTGTTGGGATATTAGCGTTTTTCACAGTATTCTTTTGGGCTGCATTTGAACAGGCTGGTGGTTCTATGACAATTTTTGCAGCTGATTACACGGATAGGTTACTTGAAGGTAATTCGGCTACTATATTTAGAATATCAAACACATTATTGACGGTAGTACCTTTAATAATAATAACATACGTTCTCATTAAGCTTTTTAAAATTACTTTTAAAAAGTATGGGTTATCGAATCTGTTTTTAGGAACTAGTTTTGCTATAATTTGGATAATCGTTATTTGGATGCTTAACAATCAATTCAGTGAAGTAAGCACAGAGGTTCCCGCTTCTTGGTTCTCCATATTAAATTCATTCTATATTATAGCTTTTGCTCCTTTGGTCTCTAAAGTATGGGAAAGTAAATACAATCCTTCTGCTGCTGGAAAATTTGCTATTGGTTTAATATTATTGGGAATTGGATTCGGAGTTCTTGCTTACGGCTCAAGTTCTATAGAACAAGGGGCTCAAACAGCTTCTGTGAGTATGATTTGGCTGATTTTAGCATATTTATTACATACTCTAGGTGAGTTGTCTCTAAGTCCTGTTGGTCTTTCTTACGTTAGTAAATTAGTCCCTGCTGCCAAAATAGGTATGATGTTTGGTTTATGGTACATTGCTATAGGTCTAGGAAATAAGGCTGCTGGTTCTATGGGAGGGATGATTGATAAAATAACCGCTCAATATGATATGAGTACATTTTTCTTAATTTTCACTTTAGTTCCTATTGGAGCAGGTATTGTTTTAATATTCTTGAATCCAGTGATCAAAAAACTAATGCACGGAGTTCGTTAAACATCTTCTTGTATAAAAAATAAAAGGCATCATTTACTGAATCAGGTTCAGCATAAATTTGGTCCCTTTCTTTTTTGTAAATTTGTACAATCGAATACGACAGAAAGAAGATGAAAAAACTTTTAACCCTTACAATACTGCTTTTTCTTGCATTTCAAATAAATGCTCAAGAGACAGAAACGGTTGATATCAATTGGATTTCCTTTGAGAAAGCTGCTGAGCTTACCAAAGAGAACCCTAAACCCTTACTGATTAGTGTCTTTGCTACTTGGTGTGGATGGTGTAAAAAAATGGACAAAACCACCTATCAAAATACTCTAATTACAAATTATATTAACGATAATTTTTATGCAGTAAAGCTAGATGGTGAAGGGAAAGACGATATTAAATACAAAGACCATATATTCAAATTTAAGCAACAAGGGAAAACCAAATACAATGAGTTTGCTGCGGCTTTACTAAATGGAAAATTAAGTTATCCTACTACCGTTTTCATGAACAAGAACCTTGACTTATTGGATAGAATTCCTGGGTATTTAGATACAAAAATCATGGAAAAAATAGTCACTTTTTTTGGAACCAAGAAATACGAAACCGTAAAATGGGAAGACTTTGTAAAAAACTTTAAAAGTAGTTTATAGTGTTAATACGGATTTGAAATCCGCTCATTACATTTTCATTCTAAAATATACGCTCCGTTTTGGCCAGTTGCCCAAAACGGAGTTTTTGTTTTTATACATGTCTGTTTCCAGAGTTCAATAGCACTTTTATAATTAGAACCATCGGCTATAATTTGTTTAGGTTTTAGTACTGCTATCAATCTATTTAGATGTATGTTGGGAGAATTTTTTAAGAGGATAATTGGTGAGTGAAGTTCTTTTATATCATAAACACCCATACTGTCTATAATCAAAACCTGTTGATCTAAAAACTCCATATAGTTAGGTCGTTCTTGAAGGAATTCTAAATGAACATTCTCTCTAACTTTGTAGGATCTCAGAATCTTTTCATTATTGATTTGTATTGAATCTAGCGAATGATAAACTTTCATCTTACTTCTTTCCCGAACTCCATATATTGAATTTCTACTTTTATGAAAAACAACCAATTCATTTATATCATTCATTTGAAATTTCTCAAAAGTTAGAACTATTTGAAATATAGCAACTGAACCAAGAAACAGTAATAATTTCCTCGCATTTAATCTATAAAAAAGGTAAATTCCGAAAACAATGACAAGGTAACTAGCAAACATCATGAATTCTGAAAATGAGATGTCTGTAAACAAGAAAGCTTCTTGTCTTGAGATGAATTCTATAAAACTATTCATTAAAGAAATAATTCTATCATAAAAATAAACTAAGAAGTTAGGCAACAGAGATACTAATGATAGAATAATTATGAGAACTCCCCCTGTTAAAATGATTCCTAAAAAAGGAACAATCACCAAATTCGATAACCAAAACAATGCTGGGAATTGATGAAAATAAAATAAACTCAAGGGCAAAACTGCTAGTTGAGCAGCAACAGAAACCGTGAATAATTGCCATAGTTTATCTATGAAACTAGGCTTAGGTTTCCATATGTTATATAGTTTCGGTTGGACCCAAACAATTCCAAAAACAGCAACATAACTCAACTGAAAACCTACATCAAATAAAAACATCGGTTTGCAAAGCAACAGAAGAAACATGGAAAGAATTAAAGAATGTTCTACACTGTTCCTATTTTGAGTTGCTTGTCCGATAGCAACAGCAGAAAACATAGTAACAGCTCTTACAACTGATGCCGACATTCCTGCTAGCAATGCAAAAAACCATAGAAATAATACAATGAGAATCAACTTTATGATTCGTCCTTTTTTCAATCTCTCTAAAGGTTTTAAAAGGAACGATAAAATCAGCAGGATAATTCCGACATGCAATCCTGAAACAGCTAAAATATGTATGGCTCCTGCTCTAGCATAATCTTCCGTTAACTCTTTAGAAATCTCTTGCCGTTGACCAAGAAGTAATGCATTCATTACCGCATAGGTATCATCAGAAAACTTTTCTTGTTGCAATGAATTCTGAATCTTAGATCGAATTCCAGCAATGAAACCTAAAAGAGAACTTTCCTTTTCGAGCTTTAAAAATTGATTCTTCTTCAGAAATAACTGCTGATATATTCCTTGTCTAGCTAAATAACCTCTATAATCAAATTGATGTGGATTTAACGATGCTTTCACTTCTGAAAACATGGCCGTTAAATAGATTCGGTCGTCAACCATTAACACACTACTATTCGTGTCAATTTCAATATTTAATAGTGTTTTACCATTGGTGATTTCATCATTTACTTGTACCACCTCCGCTTCATATTTATAATGAAACCTACCTGCCTTTAAAACTTTCTTAATCTCTAAAACTGTTGAATCACTCGCTGAAATATGTTTTCCGAAATACCGATTGCTGTTTCTTTCATCGTTAACATCTACAGTTGAAATTCCTAAAAAAAAGAAAGCAATCCAACTAAGTATTATAAACGGTTTTGCCTTCTTTAAAAAAAAAGCAAGCACAACAATAAATAAAATGGCAATAAACAACCACATGTTACCATGACTCCAAAAACCAGTAGTGTATTGAATATAAATTCCTACAATGAGACATAGTAAAAAGTGAAAAGGAAGATACCCTAGCAACTTTTTCATAGCTCGATAAAGTTACTAAAAAATTTAAAATCAACTTTACTTGTCATTCCGACAGAGCTATGCGACGAGGAATCTTAAAATTATGGTGTCAGATTTCTCCACATGGTCGAAATGACAACTGCTATGAAGTCAGAGAAGAAACTATCGATTTAGCAGTGCTCTCAGAAGCTCCTTTTCCTCCAAGTTTTTGTTCTAATTCGTAATAATCTTCGAATAATTGAGTGCGATGATTTATATCAAGAATCTTTGTCAGTTCAGTAGATAAATTTGCTTTGGTAAAATCGTTTTGAATGAGTTCTTTCACTACTTCCCTATCCATAATTAAATTAACCAAGGAAATGTATTTTAAGGTAATGATTCGTTTTGCTATTTGATACGAAATAGCGCTTCCTTTATAGCAAACTACTTGTGGCACTTTAAACAATGCTGTCTCTAAAGTAGCTGTTCCAGAAGTAACCAAAGCGGCACTAGAAACACTTAATAAATCGTAGGTTTTATTATCTATAAAGGCAACGTTTTTATCTCCAATAATCTCTTTATAAAAAGAGAAATTCTGACTCGGCGCTCCAGCGATCACAAATTGATAATCTGAAAAATCATCAACAAGAGAAAGCATCACAGAAAGCATTTTAGTGATTTCTTGCTTTCTACTTCCAGGTAATAAAGCAATAATAGGTTTCTCACCTAACTCGTGTTCTTTCCTAAAAGTAGTTTCATCGACTTGTTTCCTGCCAGCAATACCATCAATAAGCGGATGTCCCACAAAGGTCACATCATAATTATATTTCTTGTAAAATTCCTTTTCAAAAGGAAGAATTACATACATACTATCTACATCTCTTTTGATATTTTCAACACGACTAGCTCTGGAAGCCCAAACTTGGGGAGAAATATAATAGTTGGTCTTAAACCCTAGTGGCTTTGCCCATTTAGCAATACGTAAATTAAACCCAGAATTATCTATAAAAATAATCACATCTGGATTGTATTCGGCTATGTCTTTCTTGCAAAAAGAAATCATTCCGAGAACCTTTCTTAGATTCATCAATACCTCAACGAAGCCCATAAAGGCTCTTTCTTTGTAATGCATCACTAAAGTTCCTCCAACAGAATTCATTAAATCTCCACCCCAAAATCGAATGTTAGCATTCTTGTCTTCTTTCAACAAGGCTTTCATCAAATTGGAACCGTGTAAATCTCCTGAAGCTTCTCCAGCGATGATATAGTACTTCATTAAATAGTGTCGATTAAATAAACTTTAACACAAAGGTAACTAAAGCCGTTAATATAGAAGCCTTTAAAACCCCTCTTGCTCTGTAATCTTGTTTCTTTTTGAGGAATATAAAAAAGACAAATAAATTAGGTAAAGCAGCTAAAGAAATTACCTTACCATATAGATTTCCATCAATAATCATTTCTAATGTTTCTTCAAAACCGTATTTAGAAAAGTACTGTAAATACAAAAAAACACCTGCAGCAGTAGCAAAAAATGAAACTAGAAATCCAATAATTATTTCTTTTCTTATATGTCCCATGAATTCAATTTTTGAATCATGTGATGTGCCGTTAAATCAAACTGCACAGGAACTATAGAAATAAATCCATTTTCTAAGGCCCATACATCTGTATCTTCTCCTTTGTCTTTATTTACAAACTCACCAGACAACCAATAGTATTCTTTTCCAAAAGGACTTTTACGTTTATCGAAATCTTCTCTCCAATATCCATTTGCTTGCCTACATATTTTAACTCCTTTAATATCGTCTTCTTTTAATTTTGGAATGTTCACATTCAAAACAACACCTTCTGGAATTCCATTTTCTAGAGCACTTAATGTAATATTTTTAATAAACTCTTTTCCTTGTTTAAAATCAGCCTGATAATTAAAATCAAGTAATGAAAAACCAATCGCAGGTACTCCTTCTATTCCTGCTTCAACAGCTGCACTCATCGTTCCAGAATAAATTACATTAATCGAAGAATTTGAACCGTGATTAATTCCCGATACACACAAATCAGGTTTGCGATTTAAAATTTCATTGATGGCCATTTTTACACAATCAGCTGGTGTACCCGAACAACTGTATTCAATTTGAGGACCGTCATCTATTGTTATTGGATTACAATGTAAAACATTGTCTACCGTAATTGCATGCCCCATTCCACTCTGAGGTCTATCTGGGGCAACAACTACAACATCTCCTATTTTATTCATAATCTGAATTAATGCTCGAACTCCAGGTGCTGTAATCCCATCATCATTGGTCACTAAAATTAAAGGTCTTTCTTGGCTCATTTTGTAAAGAATTTTACACAAAAGTACATGATTTTTTTTCATTTGGAGACTTACAAAAATCAAATGAAAAAATTATATAAACTAACAAAGCAGTTCCTGAAGTAAAGATAAATTTTGTGTTATTTGTTATACAAAATTTAACCTTTAGCAGAAGAAATGTAAGTGAAATTCATGGAAGTTATTTTAACATTTTGTAAAGATTGATTGCTCTTTTTTTTAACTAAACTTGTATACAAATATCTAGATCATGATAAAAGCGATTGCAACATCATTATTGTTATTTTTTGTTTTATCAATTAGCGCACAACAAAGTCAAAAAGCACCTTGTGACACCAAAAAGAATAAAGAGTTCGATTTTTGGTCTGGTAATTGGAATGTATACGACACAAAAGGAAAACTAATAGGCACTAACAAAATTATTAAAATGCAAAGTGGCTGTGTGATGCAGGAAAATTGGGAATCTAAAGTTGGACCTAGCAAAGGAACTAGCTATAATTATGTTGACAAAAACGACAATACTTGGAATCAAGTTTGGATAGATAATGCTGGTTTATCTTTAGTTTTAAAAGGAAATTTGATGGATGGAAAAATGGTTTTGAAAAGTGATCTAGTAAAAGGAAAACAAGGAGATTATTACAATAGAGTTATATGGACCCCAAATAGTGATGGTTCTGTAACTCAAGTATGGGATTACTTAAATAAAAAAGGAAAAGTAATTCAAGAAGCTTTTAGAGGCATCTACAAAAAGAAAAACTAAATTGGTTGAAGAAAAATTTGGCATCATTTTAGTACATTAGCAACTCATCAATAGAAATGAAATACAATTATTAACGACAGAAGGTTCATGAAGACGAAACTACTTATCCCATTTTTTACATTGTTCTTATTAATTAGCAATGTAACCTACGCATCTAATACAACTAATAACAACGACCCAGAAAAAGACAAAGCCTTAATTTCTGCGTTAAATTATATTCTTACTCAAGGGCATTTTGTTGAGAAGCAGTTAGATGACAATTTCTCAAAATTTGTTTTTAAAGATTTTATCAATGGACTTGATGGATCCAAGCGTTATTTCACACAAAAAGACATTAATGAATTCTCTAAATACAAATACCAAATAGACAATCAACTGAAAGAATCTAATTTAGATTTTTATAAATTGGTTTATGGAAGGTTTTTAGAGAAAATAAAATCTGCCAAAGATTATTATGGCGTCATCTTAGAGAAGCCTTTCAATTACAAGAAAAAAGAAATTATAGATATCGATTATGAAAAAATTCCTTTTGCTTCTAATGAAAATCAATTAATTGACTACTGGCGTAAACAATTGAAATTACAAACCTTAGGAAGAATAAAAGAACAAGAAGACTTACAAAAGGAGAAACCTTTAAAAGACAACAATTCTAAAAAGAAAACATTTGCTGAATTAGAAAAAGAAGCACGTGCTGAAGTAATGAAAAGTATGGATGAGCTATATATCCGAATTGAAGAACTAGAGCATGAAGACTGGTTTTCTACTTTTTTAAATAGTGTTGTTGGTGCTTTTGACCCTCACACTACCTATATGGCACCAAGAATCAAAGAACGCTTTGATCAGGAAATGTCTGGAAAGCTTGAAGGTATCGGTGCTCGATTATTTAAGAAAGGGATTTATACAAACGTATCTGAAGTGGTTTCTGGAGGTCCAGCATGGAAACAAGGAGAGTTAGAAGAGGGTGATATTATTTTAAAAGTAGCGCAAGCTGATGCTGAACCACTTGATATTGTGGGAGTGCGTTTAGATGATGCTATTAAATTTATCAAAGGGCCTAAAGGAACAGAAGTTCGCTTAACAGTTAAGAAAAAAATAGACGGTTCAACACGCATCATTACCATTATTAGAGATGTAGTTGAATTAGAAGAAACTTTTGTGAAATCTACTATTGTTGAAGTGGATGGTAAGAAATATGGTCTTATAGACTTACCTAGATTTTACATCGATTTCTCTGATGCTGCCAGAAGAGATTCTGCAAAAGATATGGCGCTGGAAATAGAGCGTTTGAAAGATGAAAACGTAGAAGGTTTATTAATTGATTTAAGAAACAATGGTGGAGGATCTTTAAAAACTGCTATTGAAATCTCGGGGTTATTTATAGACCAAGGACCTGTTGTTCAAGTAAAATATAGAGGTGAAAAACCTATTATAAAAAACGATGAAGATGTTAAAATTCAATGGAATGGTTCTTTGGTTGTTTTAGTCAATGAATTGTCTGCCTCTGCATCAGAAATTTTTGCTGCAGCAATGCAGGATTATAACAGAGCTGTAATCATTGGAGGTAATCAAACTCATGGAAAAGGAACAGTTCAAAACGTTCTTCCTATCAATCGATTTTATCGTGCAGACTATAAAAAAGACTTAGGATTTCTAAAAATGACTATTCAAAAGTTTTACAGAATTAATGGTGGATCTACCCAAGTTGAAGGAGTTTATTCTGATATCGCAATGCCTACTCGTTATAGCTATATGAATTATGGAGAACGAGATATAGAAGGTGCTTTGAAATGGGATAAAGTCCCTCAAGCTAAATATACTCAAGTAAATTCATACAGTAATTTTTCTGATGTGGTTAACAATAGCAAAGAGAGGATTGCCAGCGACCCAAAGTTTCAACTAGTAAATGAATATGCGAAGTGGTTGAAAAAAGAGCAAGACGACTCTTCCTACTCTTTAAATTATAAGGAATACACTAAGGACATAGTAGAAAGAAAAAAGTATGCTAAAAAATTTAATTCTGTATTTAAGTATCAATCTGACTTTACTTTCTTGTCCCCAAAATATGAATTACCAAACTTAGAAAAAGACAAAGACTTAAAAGAAAAGAGAGAAGTATGGCATAAAAACTTATCCAAAGACATGTATGTTTCTGAAGCATTGGCTGTTTTAAGTAAATTAAAATTAAGAGTGCCTCAAGAAATCGTTAAAAACTAAACCAATAAAGTTTATAAATAAAAAACCTGATATGTTGTACAACCTATCAGGTTTTTTACATTTGTAGAGATGTCAAACAAATCCAATTCCCTTTTTCAATTAGCTATTCAAAAATTCAAGAAGAATCGTTTGGGTCTTGTGTGCTTTTGGTTTATTGTTGTTTGTGGATTTGTTGCTGTCTTTGGATATCTCATTGCTCCCGACAATAGCTCAAATGCCAATCAAATGCATTTAGAGATTCACTCAAAAGGACCTGGTTTTTCAGTATTGATGTTGACGATTCCTAATCAAGAAAAAAAAGAGCAATCTTTTTTTAGCAAGGTATTTACTGGTGATAAAAATTCTCAAACTGAAATTTCTATTCAATCTTATACAATTAAAGATGAACAGCTAGAATATATCAACTATGCAGATGGATTAACAAAATCTATCGAATTAAACCTCATCAACAACAACCCTTCTAAATTTATTAAAAAGAAGACTTTTTACTTTGGTACAGATAAATACGGCCGTGATTTGCTTAGTAGATTAATTATTGGAACAAGGATTTCATTCTTTATTGGATTCATTGCTGTTTTCATCTCATTATTAATTGGCATTTTTTTAGGAGCTTCAGCGGGTTATTTTGGAGGAAAGGTTGACACTTTTATTATGTGGATTATCAATATTACTTGGTCAATCCCAACATTGCTTTTAGTTATCGCAATTACCCTTGCACTAGGAAAAGGATATTGGCAAGTTTTTATTGCTGTTGGTTTAACTATGTGGGTAGAAGTTGCAAGAGTTGTTAGAGGTCAAATAATGACCACCAAGCAACAACAATATGTAGAGGCAGCAAGAGCTCTTGGTTTTTCTAACTTTAGAATTATTTTTCGTCATATCCTACCCAATATCATGGCCCCTGTCATTGTAATTTCAGCGGCTAATTTTGCTTCTGCTATTTTAATAGAAAGCGGATTGAGTTTTCTTGGAATAGGCGCACAACCTCCCACTCCTTCATGGGGAGCAATCATTAAGAATCACTACAATTATATTATCTTAGGTAAGCCTTATTTGGCTGTTATTCCGGGACTGGCAATTATGAGTTTAGTCATGTCATTTATGTTAGTCGGAAACACATTAAGAGATACCTTAGATGTGAAAAATTAAAGAATGAGTTACCAAGTAGAATTTGTTACAAAATGGTCTGATTTTGACCCAAACAGACACATGCGTCATACAGCCTATAATGATTATGCAGCAGAAGTTCGTGTTCGTTACTTTACGCACGCAGGTTTTCCTGTTGATGAAATTTCTAAAGATAATATGGGACCTATTTTGTTTACTGAACATACTTCCTTCAGAAAGGAAATTCACTCGGGGGAAAACATTATTGTAAACGCGAAGCTATCAGGTTTATCCGAAAACAAAAGTCGATGGAAAATTCGCCATGAAATCTTTAATGAAGCCGGAAAAGTTGCTGCCATTATTGACGTATATGGTGCTTGGATAGATTTAGCAAAAAGAAAACTGGCCATTCCCTCAGAAAAATATGATGTTCTTTTTAATGAAATAGAAAAAACTGAAGACTTTGAAATAATTGAGGCTCGAAAAGGATAAATTGTATTGTTTTAAAAATGTTAAAAAAAACTTAATTTTTCAGAACATATTTAAATAACAAATAGGTTTGCTTACCTTCAAATCCCCAATAAAAATTTGGGTAAACCAACTTAACTTCTTGTTATTATGTTCAAAAAAAAACAACTCTCTCTAATCCTTGGGATGTTCATTTGTTTTACTTCTTTACAGCTATCGGCACAGTCTGATTACAGTAATTACAGTAAACTATCTCAAAGGCTTAAAAACTTACAAAGCTCAAATTCTGCGGTTTGTAAACTAGAAGCACTTACCAAAACTGTTGGCGGTCATACTATATGGTCTCTGACTTTGTCTAAAGGTGATGCAAAAAACAAACCCGCTATTGCCATTGTTAGTGGTGTAGACGGAAAACATATTTTGGGTCCTGAAATGGCCGTTTCTATTGCAGAAAATATTGTAAAAAATCATTCTGACATTTTAGAAACTACTACTTTCTACATTTTCCCAAATATGAGTCCGAATGCTACAGAAAACTACTTTTCTTCTTTGAAGCATTACGAAAACGGAAATGCTCGCAAGACAGATGATGACAGAGACGGAAGCACTAACGAAGATCCTTTTGAAGATTTAAATAAAGATGGTGTGATTACTTTAATGAGAATTGAAGACGCTACAGGAAACTACATCAAATTAAAAGAAGACGATCGAATTGTTGTTCCTGCTGACAAAAATAAAGGTCAACTAGGAAAATACAAAGTACTTAGTGAAGGAATTGATAATGATAAGGATGGTAAATTCAATGAAGATGGAAAAGGTGGTATTCAGTTCAATAAAAACTTTAGTTTTAATTATCCTTACTTCAAACCTGGTGCTGGTGAGCATGCAGTTTCTGAAAAAGAGAATAGAGCCTTGCTTGACTTCTTATACCAACAATGGAACATCTTCGCTATTGTTACATTAGGACCAGAAAACAATTTATCAAAACCTTTAAAGTACAACGCAGGTGGTGCTAAAAAAAGAGTCGTTACAAGCATCTTAAAAAATGACGCTAGTCTCAATAAGTTCTTATCTGGGAAATACAATAAGATTACAAAAACAAAAGGCGCTCCAGTTTCAACTGGAAAAGGAGGAAGTTTCTCTGAATGGTCTTATTTTCACTTTGGTAAGTTAGCTTTAAGCACACCTGGATGGTGGGCTCCAAAATTTAAAGGAGATTCTTTAGTCAAAGCAAAGAAAAACAAATATGCCAATTTCTTACAATGGGCTAAGGAAGAAGGAATCGACAATGCTTTTGTTCCTTGGACTGAAGTAAACCACCCTGATTTTCCAAATAAGAAAGTAGAAGTAGGTGGAATTTCTCCATATATCATGTACAATCCTCCATTTAAAATGGTGGAAAATATTAGTAAAAAGCATACAGATTTTATCGTAGAACTCACAAAGATGCAACCGAATGTTGTTCTAGAAAATATTAAAACAGAATCTGTAGACAATGGATTCACAAGAGTTACTGTCGATATTCATAACAAAGGTTTATTGCCTACTCATACAGACATGGGAAAACGATCTAGATGGTTACGAAAAATTAAAGTTGCTATCAGCTTAAACAAAAATCAAGAAATCATTTCAGGAAGAAAAATTACCTTAATCAATAGTATTGATGGTGATAGCTCTGTGAAAATGACTTGGTTAATTAAAGGAAAAGGGTCTGTTGGTTTAGAAGCAGGAACTTCTCATACAGGAATAGACAAAGCAACAATTCAATTAAAATAAACAGTAGAAAAGATGAAAATCTATAGATATACAATTCAGTCATTATTGCTTTTGTTTATTTTCCCATTAGCAATCAACGCCCAACAAGGCAAAGAAATTTTTAAAGCAACAGGATCTCCAGAAAACCCTAAAGTTCAAGTGGTTTTTAATCGATACTATACTTCAGAAGGATTGGCGGCAATCAGTAAGAAAATTGCAGATGCTCACCCAAATTTAGTGAGAAGAAAGTCCATTGGAAAATCTACTGAAGGTAGAGATATTTGGATGATGGCTGTAACAAATTATAAAAAAGGAGATGCCGATAGAAAACCTGGTTTTTATGTAGATGGGAATATTCACTCCAATGAAATTCAAGGTGGAGAAATTTGTACCTATACAGCTTGGTATCTGACAGAAAATTACGGTAAAAATGCCTACATCACACAGATGCTAGACGAACGTGTTTTCTATATCGTTCCAACTATTAATCCTGATGCACGTAATGATTATATGTTAGAAGGAAATACGGCACACAGTCCAAGAGCAGGTATGATTGCTTTGGATGACGATAGAGATGGGTTATTTGATGAAGATGGTTATGACGATTTGGATGGTGATGGTTCTATTACAAGAATGCGTCGTAAAAGTCCACATGGAAACATGATTATTGACCCTAAAGATCCAAGAAGAATGATTCAGGTGACTCCTGATGATGTTGTTACATCTCAACGATATGAATTTTTAGGTGGTGAAGGAATCGATAATGATAATGATGGAAGAATTAACGAAGACACGCACGGGTATTACGATCCAAATAGAGATTGGGGTTGGAAATGGCAGCCAGATTATATTCAAAGAGGTGCTTATAAATATCCTTTTTCAGCTCCAGAAACTAGAGCTGTTGCAGACTTTGTTTTAAAGCATCCAAATATTGCTGGGGCTCAAAGTTACCACAACTCTGGAGGAATGATTTTGAGAGGACCTGGGGCTCAAGAAGACCTCTCTACTTATAACAGACAAGACATTAGAATCTATGACGCTATTGGTAAAAAAGGAGAAGAGATGATTCCTGGGTATCGATATTTAACAGTCTACAAAGACTTGTATTCTGTTTTTGGAGGTGAATTAGATTGGTTCTATGGAAGTAGAGGAATTTACACATTCACCAATGAAATTTTCTCAAGGTTTGCTTACTACAAAAACAACAAAGGAGGACAAGATGTTCAGTATAATTTTGATAAAGACTTACAATTTTATGATGGGTTTACTCCTTGGAAAAAATTCAAACACCCTACTTATGGTGAAATTGAAATAGGTGGTTTTAAGAAAAACTTTGGTCGTGCTACTCCTGGATTTATGCTTGAAGAAGAAGCGCATAGAAATATGGCGTTTACATTTTATCATGCTTTTCATATGCCACGTTTGTCAGTTGCTGAAATAAAAGTAAAAAAGCTTAAAGGTGGATTAAAAGAAGTAACAGCATACATCAAAAATGATCGATTGATGCCTACACATGCGAGTCAAGATTTGAAATACAAAATCACTCGACCTGATTTTATAAGTATTAAAGGTGTAAAAGTAATTGCTGGTATGATTGTAACCAATGAAGATTTTAATTTTACAACAGAACAAAAGGTAAATCCTTCAACAATTAAGCTGAATAATATTCGCGGAAACAGTGTAGTAAAAGTTCGCTGGATTGTAAAAGGAAATTCAAAATTTACCATATCAGTTGATAGTGAAAAAGGTGGAATTGCTTCAAAAAAAGGGCAATAGAACACTTACTACATATAATAAAAAGCTCCTCATAGTTGAGGAGCTTTTTTATGCATAAAAAACAAGAATATTATTGTTCATTCTATTATATATTACTCAAATAAC
>TARA_R110002073_G_scaffold93546_3_pt1 | contig 17440 bp, 16 predicted proteins | sample TARA_R110002073 | Tara Oceans TARA_R110002073 (sample SAMEA4397174) | marine metagenome | biome: Polar Biome; feature: [DCM] deep chlorophyll maximum layer (ENVO:01000326); material: water (ENVO:00002006), including particulate matter (ENVO:01000060) such as... | depth 40 m
AAAAAAACGTAGCGCAGATTGCAAAATCGTGCGTAGAAAAGGCAGACTTTACGTCATTAACAAAAAGAATCCTAGATTCAAACAAAGACAAGGGTAATTATGGCAAGAATTGCAGGTGTAGACATACCAAAACAAAAAAGAGGAGTAATCTCTTTAACTTATATCTATGGAATAGGTAGAAGTAGAGCAAAAGACATTTTAGCTACTGCTAAAGTTGACGAAAGCACTAAAGTTCAAGATTGGACCGACGACGAAATTGGAGCAATCCGTGATGCTGTTGGGACATTTAAAATTGAAGGGGAACTACGTTCTGAAACACAATTAAACATTAAGCGATTAATGGATATTGGATGTTACAGAGGTATTCGTCATAGAGCTGGTCTTCCATTAAGAGGACAACGTACTAAAAACAATTCTAGAACTAGAAAAGGTAGAAGAAAAACTGTTGCTAACAAAAAAATGGCAACTAAATAATAAGTAGGAAATGGCAAAGTCAAGTACTAAAAAACGTAAAGTTATAGTAGAATCTGCTGGAGAAGCACATATTACCGCTTCTTTTAATAACATTATCATTTCACTTACCAACAAAAAAGGCGACGTAATTTCATGGTCATCAGCTGGTAAAATGGGATTTAGAGGCTCTAAGAAAAACACACCTTACGCAGCACAATTAGCAGCCGAGGATGCTTTAAACGTAGCCAAAGAAGCTGGTTTAAAGAAAGTGAAAGTGTATGTTAAGGGTCCTGGTAATGGTAGAGAATCTGCTATTAGATCAATTCATAATGGTGGTATTGAAGTTACAGAAATTATCGATGTAACACCAACGCCTCATAATGGATGTAGACCTCCAAAACGTAGAAGAGTTTAACAAATTAACTTAATTGTCACTCTTAGCATTACCGAATAATAAAATATATTTTGTTATGAAGGTAGCAAACAAAGTTTGTCGAAGAGTCTTTTAAGTTTTTAAGTAAACTTTAAATAAAGATTAATATAAACAAGTATCAACGAGAGATTCACGATTATCGAAGGATAAGATTAAGACCTTAATTCATAATCACTCTCAAAACAAATTTAAAAATGGCAAGATATACTGGTCCTAAAACTAAAATAGCACGTAAATTCGGAGAAGCTATTTTTGGAGAAGATAAATCTTTTGAAAAAAGAAATTATCCTCCAGGTCAACACGGAAACAATAGAAGACGTGGAAAAAAATCTGAATACGCTATCCAGTTAATGGAGAAGCAAAAAGCAAAATACACTTACGGTATTTTAGAACGTCAATTTAGAAACATGTTCAAGCATGCAACTGCAGCTCCTGGAATTACAGGTGAGGTATTGTTGCAATTATGTGAATCTAGATTAGATAACGTTGTTTATAGAATGGGATTGTCTCGTTCTAGAAGAGGAGCAAGACAACTAGTTTCTCACAGGCATATTACTGTAAATGGTAACATCGTAAACATTCCTTCTTATTCTTTAAAAGCAGGTGATGTGGTAGCAGTTAGAGAGAAATCAAAATCTTTAGAAGCTATCGATAGTGCATTAACGGCATCATCAAGTGTTTATGAATGGATTACATGGAATAAAGATACTATGCAAGGAACTTATGTTTCAATTCCTGCAAGAGTTCAAATTCCAGAAAATATCAACGAGCAATTCATAGTAGAATTATATTCTAAATAATAAATTAATCATATTGGTATTTGGCCAAAGGGTTTATAAGCATTTCTTCAAACTTATAGATCGCGCAACTAAATAACAATTAAAAAGAAGAAAAAAATGGCAATATTAAATTTTCAGAAGCCCGACAAAGTAATCATGATTGATTCTACGGATTCTCAAGGTAAATTCGAATTTAGACCTTTAGAACCAGGTTATGGATTAACAGTAGGAAATGCTTTAAGAAGAGTTTTACTTTCTTCTTTAGAAGGATTTGCAATTACCTCAGTTAGAATTGAAGGAGTAGAGCATGAGTTCTCTACGATTGCAGGCGTGGTAGAAGATGTAACAGAAATGATACTTAACTTAAAACAAGTACGTTTTAAGCGTCAAATAGATGAAATAGATAACGAATCAGTATCAATTTCAATCTCTGGACAAGAGCAAATTACTGCGGGTGATTTTCAAAAATTTATTTCAGGATTCCAAGTATTAAATTCAGATTTAGTAATCTGTAACTTAGACCCTAAAGTAAGTATCAATATGGAAATTACCATAGAAAAAGGTAGAGGATATGTACCAGCTGAAGAAAACAAAAAAGCTACAGCACCTATGGGAACTATCTTTACAGATTCTATTTACACACCAATAAAAAATGTTAAGTATAGCGTTGAGAATTTTCGTGTAGAACAAAAAACAGATTATGAAAAACTGGTTTTTGAAATCGACACAGACGGTTCAATAAACCCTCAAGATGCTTTAACCGAAGCAGCAAAAATATTAATTCACCACTTCATGTTATTCTCAGATGAGCGTATCACTCTTGAAGCTGATGAAATTGCACAAACCGAAACTTATGATGAAGAATCACTTCACATGAGACAATTACTGAAAACCAAATTAATAGATATGGATCTTTCAGTACGTGCACTTAACTGTTTAAAAGCTGCTGAGGTAGATACATTAGGAGACTTAGTATCATTCAATAAAAATGACCTTATGAAGTTCCGTAACTTTGGTAAAAAATCTTTAACAGAGCTTGAAGAGCTTGTAAACGTTAAAGGTTTAAACTTCGGAATGGACTTAAGTAAATACAAATTAGATAAAGATTAATTAATCATATTTTGCTCTCCTAATAATTAGGATTTGGTAGCAAGATGATAAAACAAATGTCATGAGACACGGAAAAAAATTCAACCACTTAGGTAGGCAAACAGCGCATAGAAAGGCAATGTTAGCAAATATGGCTTGTTCTTTAATAGAACACAAGCGTATCAACACAACAGTAGCTAAAGCAAAAGCCTTAAAGCAATTTGTTGAACCAATGATTACAAAATCTAAGGAAGATACAACACATAACAGACGTATTGTAATGTCACGCTTAAGACAAAAAGAAGCTGTAGCTGAACTTTTTAGAGACGTAGCTGCTAAAGTTGGTGACCGTCCTGGAGGTTATACAAGAATTATTAAACTCGGTAACCGTTTAGGAGATAATGCTGATATGGCAATGATCGAGCTTGTAGATTATAATGAAATTTACAACGCTGGAAAAGAAACAAAAAAGACAACAAGAAGAAGCAGAAGAGGAGGTAAAAAAGTTGCTAATGCTACAGTTGTAGAAACTAAAGCTTCAAACGAAGAGGAATAGTTTTTTTATTAATTAAACATAGTATTAATTTATATGTTAAAAAAAGGGTAAACTTTAAAAGGGTTACCCTTTTTATTTTAGTTATTTTATTATTTTTACACGATTTAAAAAAAAACTATCAAAAATATATCTTTTATTATCGCAATTTTATGGGCAGGATTGGCTTATGCTCAATCTACTATTGGTGGATCTGGGGCACAACAAAATTATAGCAGCAATTATGGTAATCTTCAATCGTTTGGTTATTCTGTAAAGTTGGGAAATAGACTATCACAAACAGACGGTTCTTTTTATTTGTTTGATAATTGGAATAATATAGGTGCTGTTTATACCGAAGACAAGCAAAAGATTAGTATACTAAACATAAATTTAAATATTGAACGGCATACATTTGAATCTAAAATTAATGCAGATTCAATCTTTACATTTAATTTTAATAATATTAATAAATTTGTTATTAATAATAAAGAGTACAAAAACTTTTATTGGGATGGAGATAATAAGGTTTATCAAGTACTTTATGATAATGGAAATATTCAGATTTTGAAAGGATTTAGAGTCCTCTTTGTTTCAGGAACAGTTAATTCAATGATAAATCGTCCAAGAGACAAATATATAAGGAAAGAATTGTTATATTTAAGAAAAGATAATAAAATAAGTAATTTTAAGCTAAAGAAAAGCCATATTTTAAAATTAGCAAGAGAGAAAGGTGTCAAGGCAACAGATGTTGAACTTTATGCAAAAACCAATAATCTTTCATTTAAAAAGGAAAAAAATCTTAAAAGAATTTTGGATTATATCGAAAATAATTAAATGAAAAAAAGGAGCCAATTAGTTGGTTCCTTTTTTTATATAAAATAGTTTGTAATTCAATAGGATAAATTATTTTTGACCAACCATTTTTATTATAAATTAAGAACCTTTCAATTAAAAGGCAATGAAATACCAAACACGTAAAAAAGCCATTATCCTTTTAGCAGATGGCACAATATTCCATGGTAAATCAATAGCAAATAAGCAAGGGACTGCTTTTGGAGAAGTTTGCTTCAACACAGGAATGACTGGTTACCAAGAAATTTTCACAGATCCTTCATACTATGGTCAACTAATGATCGCAACCAATGCCCATATTGGCAATTATGGAGTTAATAATGAAGAAGTAGAATCAGACTCTATTAAAATATCAGGTTTAATTTGTAAAAACTTTAGTTACGATTATTCTCGTGTAGATGCAGATGGATCTTTAGAAGATTTTTTCAATAAAAACAACTTATTTGCCATTTCTGATGTTGACACAAGAGCATTGGTCAGTTATATAAGAGATAATGGGGCAATGAATGCAGTAATCTCTACTGATGTTGATAACGTTGAAGGTTTAAAACAACAATTAGCCAATATTCCAAACATGGAAGGCCTAGAATTGGCCTCAAAAGTATCTACTAAAGAGCCTTATTACTATGGCGATGAAAATGCGACGTATAAAATTGCAGCTTTAGATATTGGAATTAAGAAAAATATCCTTCGCAATCTAGCAAAACGGGATGCTTATATAAAAGTGTTTCCTTATAATTCAAAATTTGAAGAATTAGAAGCTTTTAATCCCGATGGTTATTTTTTAAGTAATGGTCCCGGAGATCCCGAACCTTTAATAGAAGCACAAACTGTAGCAAAAGAAATTATAAAAAGAGATTTACCATTATTTGGTATTTGCTTAGGACATCAAGTAATTGCTTTAGCAAATGGCATTTCAACTTATAAAATGCATAATGGACATCGAGGTATAAATCATCCTGTTAAAAATTTAGAAACAGGTAAAGGGGAAATTACATCCCAAAACCATGGTTTTGCAGTAAATAGAAAAGAAGCTGAGGCGAATGCAGAAATAAAAGTAACGCACCTACACTTAAATGACGATACCGTTGCAGGTTTAGCTATGAAAAACAAAAACTGTTTTTCGGTTCAGTACCATCCAGAAGCAAGCCCTGGACCGCACGATTCGATGTATTTATTCGATCAGTTTATAGAAAATATAAAAGCAAAATAACCATAAGGCAGTGTGAAAATACTGCCTTTCTATTTACTAAAACGTTTAAGCTAAAAATCACACTAATAATAAGTGGTTAAAGTGTTTTTAGTGTTTCAATTTTGTAAATTTGAGAATTAAAGAAAAGCAATATAAATAAGATTCAATGAGTATAATAATAGACATTCACGCAAGACAAATTTTCGATTCAAGAGGAAACCCAACAGTAGAAGTAGATGTAATTACCGAAAGTGGAATTTTAGGAAGAGCTGCTGTACCTTCTGGAGCTTCTACAGGAGAACATGAAGCAGTCGAGCTTCGAGATGGAGGAATTTCTTATATGGGAAAAGGCGTTTTAAAAGCAGTTGAAAATGTCAATACTATTCTAGCCCAAGAATTAATGGGAACTTCAGTTTTTGAACAAAATCTAATAGATCAAACCATGAACGATTTAGACGGAACTCCAAACAAAGCAAACTTAGGTGCCAATGCCATTTTGGGAGTATCGTTGGCTGTTGCAAAAGCAGCGGCTAATGAATTGGGAATGCCTTTATACCGTTACATTGGAGGTGTATCAGCAAATACACTACCATTGCCAATGATGAATATTATTAACGGAGGATCACATAGTGATGCGCCAATAGCATTTCAGGAATTTATGATTATGCCAGTAAAAGCAAATAATTTTTCTCAAGCAATGCAAATGGGTTCTGAAATATTTCATCATTTAAAAAAGGTGTTACATGAAAGAAACTTAAGCACTGGAGTTGGAGATGAAGGTGGCTTTGCTCCAAACTTAAAAGGAGGAACAGAAGATGCCATAGAAACCATTGGGAAAGCAGTTGAAAATGCTGGATATAAGTTAGGAGACGATATCATGATTGCGCTAGACTGTGCTTCTGCCGAATTTTACAAAAACGGAAAATATGACTATACAATTTTTGAAGGCAATAAAGGTGTCGTTAGAACATCACAAGAGCAAGCAGAATACTTAGAAGAATTATGTAATAAATATCCAATTATCTCTATTGAAGATGGTATGGACGAAAACGATTGGGATGGTTGGAAAATGTTAACCGAAAAAGTTGGAGGCAATGTGCAACTTGTAGGAGATGATCTATTTGTGACAAACGTAGAGCGATTATCCAAAGGCATAAATAATGACATTGCAAATTCCATTTTAATAAAAGTAAACCAAATAGGTACATTAACCGAAACGATTGCGGCAGTCAATATGGCTCATAATGCAGGCTACACATCAGTAATGTCACATAGATCAGGTGAAACTGAAGATACTACCATTGCAGATTTAGCTGTAGCCTTAAATACTGGACAAATTAAAACAGGATCTGCATCGCGTAGTGATCGTATGGCAAAATACAATCAATTGCTTCGAATAGAAGAAGAGTTAGGAAGTACTGCATATTTTCCTGGAGAAAATGCTTTTAAGCTCAAATAGAATTTCTAAGGTAACTTTTTTAAAGGCCATTATTTCCAAAGTAATGGCTTTTTTTGTTAACTACTTTTTTAATACTAGTATCAATAATTACAGAGTCTTTGTGCTTTAAAAATTGTGATAAATTTTGTATTTTCGTGCAACTGTTTTTCAGCAATCAAACTATAACAAAATTTAAAAAAAATATGTCAAATACTGCTACGCTAGAGGTAAACGGTCAAAAGCATGAATTCCCATTAGTTAAAGGAACAGAAAATGAAACTGCAATAGATATAAAAAATTTAAGAAGCACAACAGGAGGCGTTATTACCATTGACCCTGGTTATAAAAATACTGGATCCTGCGAAAGTAGCATCACTTTTTTAGATGGAGAAAAAGGAATTTTAAGATATCGAGGTTATTCTATTGAGGAGCTTGCTGAGAAAGCAGATTTTTTGGAAGTAGCTTATCTTTTAATTTTTGGCGAATTACCAACAAAAGAGCAACACGATAAATTTCATGCAGATATAAAATCTAAATCTGTTGTTGATGATGATGTACGTAAAATTGTTGATGCCTTCCCTAAATCGGCACATCCAATGGGAGTGTTATCTTCACTAACAAGTGCTTTAACTGCCTTCAACCCTTCTTCGGTCAATGTAGATTCCGAAGAAGACATGTACAACTCTGTAGTAAAGATTTTGGGAAAATTCCCTGTTCTAGTAGCATGGACATTACGCAAAAAACAAGGACTTCCTTTAGATTATGGAGATAATAGTTTAGGCTATGTAGAGAACGTTCTAAAAATGATGTTTAAACAGCCTAATGAAGAGTATGTACAAAATAAAGTAATTGTTGATGCTTTAGATAAATTATTAATCTTACATGCCGACCATGAGCAAAACTGTTCAACATCCACAGTAAGAATTGTAGGTTCCTCTCACGCAGGATTATTTGCATCATTATCAGCAGGAATATCTGCCCTATGGGGACCGCTCCATGGAGGAGCCAACCAAGCGGTATTGGAAATGTTGGAAGCCATTAAAGAAGATGGAGGTGATACTAAAAAGTATATGGCTAAGGCAAAAGACAAAAATGATCCTTTTCGTTTAATGGGATTTGGTCATAGAGTCTATAAAAATTTCGATCCAAGAGCAAAAATAATTAAAGCAGCAGCTGATGAAGTATTAGCCGATTTAGGTGTCGAAGACCCTATTTTGGATATAGCAAAAGGGCTTGCAGCCGAGGCATTAAGTGACGAGTATTTTGTGAAGCGTAAATTATATCCTAATGTAGATTTCTATTCTGGAATAATTTATAGAGCCATGGGGATTCCAACCGATATGTTTACAGTCATGTTTGCATTGGGACGTTTACCAGGTTGGATTGCACAATGGCGCGAAATGCGTTTACGAAAAGAACCAATTGGAAGACCAAGACAGTTGTACATTGGTGAAACCAATAGACCATTTTTACCAATGTATAAAAGATAATTATTGATGAAATAAGAATGTAAAACCTCATAGAACTCTCTATGAGGTTTTTTATATTTGCTACATGAAGAAAATAAAAATAATAAAAAACAGATCCGATATTGGTGCAGGAACTCGTGGATCAGACATGGGGATTGATGCCATAGAAATTGCAGCTATCAATGCAAATAAAGATTATTTTAATAGGTATGAGTTTGTTGATGTTGAGACTGAAAATGAGTCCATATACAACAAGGTCAAGAATACATATATGAAACGTATAGAACATGTGTCTTACCAATGTGAAAGAGTTTGCAACACAGTAAACAATAGTCTAAAAGAGAACGCTTTTCCTTTAGTTATTTCTGGCGACCACTCTTCTGCTTTAGGAACCATAAGTGGCATTAAAAAAGCATTTCCAGAAAAACGACTTGGAGTTGTATGGATTGACGCTCATGCCGATATGCACTCACCATATACATCGCCTTCTGGAAATATTCATGGAATGCCTCTAGCCGCTGCCCTTAATGAAGATAATATTTCCAACAAAATTAACGAAGTCTCTAAAAACTCAATTCATTTCTGGGAAAACATGAAAAACCTTGGAATTAAAGGCGAAAAATTGCAACCAGATGATCTTGTGTATTTTGGAGTTAGAGATACCGAAAAGCCCGAAGAAAAACAAATGGAGGCCTTAAAGCTTAGAAATTACATGGTTCATGAAGTACGACATAGAGGTTTAGAAGTATGTGTAGATGAAGCTTTAAACAGGTTAAAAGATTGCGATATGATTTATATTTCGTTTGATGTTGATAGTATGGATTGCGACCTTATTTCCTATGGCACAGGAACACCTGTTTCCAAAGGCTTTGACGAATTTGAAATCATTAAAATAATAGACCATATTATAAAAAGTAATAAAGTAATTTGTATGGAGTTTGTAGAAGTAAACCCTTTACTTGATAACAAGGGAAACAAAATGGGAGAAACAGCCTTTTTTGTTCTTGATGAAGTTACGAAAACGCTTACTAAAACCTTAAAAATTAAATAATATAAAAACCTAAAGCATATGAAATCCTTTTTTAAATACTTCGTTCTAATTTTCTTAGTGGGTACGCAACTTACCTTTTCACAGAAACTCACCCGAAAGGAAAAAAAGATTTTAAAAACCATTGAAGTTAATAATGCTGAGGCCATCGAATTTTTAAAAGATGTAGTAAACATTAACAGTGGCACCATGAACCACGAAGGCGTTAAAAAAGTTGGCGATGTATTTGCGAAAGCATTTGAAGCTATTGGGTTTAAAAGTTCTTGGTACGATATGTCGCAGGTTAATAGATCAGGGCATCTATTTGCCGAAACTTCGGGAGATAAAGGAAAAAAACTATTATTGATTGGTCATTTAGATACTGTCTTTGAAGAGAATAGCCCTTTTCAAGAATTCAAAATGGTTAACGATAGTATAGCGCACGCTCCAGGAGGCAACGATATGAAAGGAGGTAACGTGATTATTCTTTATGCATTAAAAGCACTTGCAGATAATGGGTTACTAAAAAATGCGCAAATAATTGCAGCATTTACTGGAGATGAAGAAGCCACTGGAAAACCCTTGACCATAAGTAGAAAACACTTAATTGAAGCTGGAAAACGAAGCGATATTGCTTTAGGGTTTGAAAATTCAACGGGTTTTAACGATGCAACAATCGCACGAAGAGGATCTTCAGATTGGCGAGTGGACGTTACTGGTGTTAGAGCGCATTCTTCCGAGATATTTAACGAACGTGTTGGTGCAGGAGCTATTTTTGAAATGTCTCGTATCTTAAATGCCTTTTATACCAAAGTAAAGGGCGAGGAGTTTTTAACTTTTAATCCAGGAATTATTTTGGGAGGTACACTTATGGATTACGATCAGCAATTAAGTAAAGGCGAAGTTTTTGGTAAGAGTAATGTTGTGGCTCAAACGACAACAGTATATGGAGGCTTACGATTCATTTCCGAAGAGCAAAAAGAGCGTGCACGAGCTAAAATGAGAGAAATAGTTAAAAATAATTTACCACTAACATCTGCAAAGGCGACCTTTATAGATAGTTATCCAGCAATGGGTCCAACAGAAGGTAATAAACAGTTGCTTGAAATGTTTAGTACTGTTAGTGAAGATTTGGGTTATGGTAAAGTTGTAGCTTTCGATCCATTAAAACGCGGTGCTGCTGATGTGTCTTTTGTGGCACAATATGTTGATTGTATAGATGGTTTAGGTACCATGGGTGATGGAGGCCATACACCTGAAGAAACGGTGAACCTCAATACTATTGAAGACTTAACAAAGCGAGCCGCTATTTTAATTTATAGATTGATTAATCAGAAGTAAATTTTTGGCTTTCGTTTAACGTTTCTGTATATGATTTGTGCGGCTTAAAATCCGATCTGCCACGCTCTGCGTGGGAGGATTTTCAGCTAGTCAAATCAGATACTAAATATAATAGTTTTAAATATAGTAGTGAAGCAAGAATGAATTATATACAATGTTACCTGCTGTTTTTTTAATCCAAGACAATTAACTCGATATATTCAATATATTCATTCAAAATTTTAAACGTTATAATACTACTCGCTATACAGAAGTCAGACGTTATTAAATGAATACTCACTTCATTATTACTCATATTTACAGTTGATTTGTAATAATCTCTCTTTAAATTCTCCAAGGAGGCTCCTACAGAATGATTATTAATGTCCACAGAAATATCATTTATTTTTTTGCCTTTAATTATAAAATCGTGTAAATGATTATTAGGCCAAAACTGAAAAGATGAGTTTTCATAGATGTAATAGATCATATTCTCATCATCATATTCACTCCAAACTGTTTTAATTTCTTTAGGTTTACCAAATAAATTTATTACTGATTCAGTTGTTAAATCATAAATATTAATATTGTTAAGTTTAACAGGATTAACAATTGAATGAGTTTCAGTCCATTTATTTTGTCCAAATGTTGAAATTGAAATAAAAAAAATAAAAAGTATCGATTTAAATAATTTCATAACTAATTTTTCAAATTGCAGGTAATGCGATGATATGCAACGTTTCAATGTTTTATATCAGTCGTTAAACGAAGTTCGCTATTTTTTTTATCAAAGTCAAGTTTAGTTCAATTATAAAATCATTAACTTTAAGCATAAAACCTAAAGTGATGCAACAAACTACCAATACCATTTTAATGGTGCGTCCTACTAACATTAGGGCTAACGAACAAACAGCCATAAACAATCATTATCAAAAAGAAATACACGATGTTACGCTATTAGCTTTACAACTGAAAGCAGAAAAAGAATTTGATGTGTTTGTTGAAAAATTAAGAAATGTTGGTATCAATGTTATTGTTTTTGAACCTAAAGATGGCTTAGATACTCCTGATGCCCATTTTCCAAATAACTGGATATCTTTTCATGAAAATGGCATTGTGGGCTTGTACCCAATGTTTGCAGAAAATAGGCGTACAGAACGTAGAGAAGATGTATTGTTTAAGCTGGAAGATGAAGGGTTTCTTATAAATCATATAATGGATTATAGAACAGCCGAAGACCAAGGCATGTTTCTAGAAGGTACAGGTGCTTTGCTATTAGATCGCGTAAACCGTAAAGCGTATTGTGCTTTGTCAAATCGTGCAGATGAGGAATTGTTTATTGAGTTTTGTGAAGATTTTGAATTTACTCCAATTATTTTTACTGCCAACCAAACGGTTGATGGGAAACGCGAACCAATTTACCATACCAATGTTATGATGTGTCTTGGCGAGACCTTTGCGGTTATTTGCTTAGCGAGTATTGATGATGCAAAAGAACGTAAAAATGTGATTAAGCACTTAAAAGAAGATGGTAAAGAAATAATCGATATTACCGAAGCTCAGGTTGCTAAATTTGCAGGTAATATGTTGCAAGTTAAAGGATTTGATGATAAGCCTTATTTAATTATGAGTCAATCAGCTAATAATTCTTTAACTCAAGATCAAATAAAAAGGCTGGAAAAACACGCCAAAATTTTATCAAGTTCACTTAGTATTATTGAAGCTTGTGGTGGTGGTAGTGCACGTTGTATGATGGCCGAAGTTTTCTTGCCAAAAATTATTTAATTACTCAATAGGTTTTGCCTTTGGAAGCTCTACAAAGAACTTGCTTCCTAGGTTAGGTTCGCTTTCAACCCAAATTTTACCGTAGTTAAGTTCTACCATTTGCTTACAAATGGACAATCCTAAACCAGTGCCTTTTTCATGACCAGTCCCTCGTGTTGTAAAACCACTATTTTTAAATAATTTTTCTTGATTCTCTTTAGAAATACCCACACCTGTATCTTCAATACAAATAAGCACATTGCCATTGCGCTCTCTATTGGAAACGGTAATTACATCACCAACTCTAGAGAATTTAACAGCGTTGGCCAATAGGTTCTGGATTACAATTTCTATCATGCTCTTATCTGCATATACAAAATCTTTAATGGATTCGTCTAACAAGATAATTTGCTTTTCATTTACTTTCTTCTCAATTAAATTCATCTTATCGGCAAATACTTCTTGAATATTGAAGAGCTCTGGTTTTGGTTCCAGATTTTGCATTTGCGATTTAGACCAGTTTAATAAATTCATTAATAAGGCAGCAGCATTATCGGCATTTTCACTTAACTCTGGTATAAGTTCGTCAAATTCCTCTTGGCTAATGCTATCTTCTTTTAATAAATCCAAGAATGCTTTAACGCCAGTAATAGAATCTTTTAAATCGTGAGATACAATCGAGAACAAACGGTCTTTTACTTGATTCATTTCTTCAAGATGACGTGTCTGCTCTAAAATAGAATCGTTTTGTAATTTATATTGTTTGTTTGTTTGTTCAAGTTCTTCAAACTCTTCTTTCCTATTTCGGTTGTTAATAAACATGACAATAAAAGCAACCAATGTAACAAGAAGTGCACCTCCTAAAGCATAAGCGATTAACTTGAGTTGTTTTAAATTTTTTGTATCAACAGCAAGTACTGAATCATCAGTTGTTGTATCGGTTGGCTGGCTTATATCTATAGGTTCTTCCTCAAAAACGAAAGGCGTTGCTTTTTCTTCATCCAATTTATTTTTTAAAGCATGGTAATCGGCTTGCCATTTAAAAGCACTTTTAAAGTTGCCATTTGTAGAATCTATAGCAACTCTTAATTTATAGTTTTTTAGAAGCTGCTCATCATTCTTTACTTGGTTAGTAAGTGCGTAAGCTTCATTTAATTGTACTTCGGCTAATCTTACTTTTCTTTGCTTAAAGTTGAGATTTGCTAAACTATTGAGTGATTTTAAGATGCCCAACTTATTGTTGGTTCTTCTGTTTAACCTTAATCCTTCCAGTAAATAGGCAGCAGATTTTTCATAATCGTTAAACTGTAAATATTGGTCACCAATTCTAGGCAATACATCGCCTCTAATAATTTGATCGCTTTCTTTGGAAACATCTAAAAAGTTTAATAATTTTTCGTAATACTCAATGGCTTTTCTATGCTCCTTGCGCATGGAATAAAGTATGGCGATATTTTTTGTGGATGTTTTAATTCCAGAACTATCACGAAGCTGCTCACGTATTTGTAATGCTTTAAGGTTAAACTCCAGAGATTTATCTACTTGATTGGTGTTAAAGTATGCTTCTGAAAGATTGTTATAAGCTGAACTTAATTCACTTCTTAAATTTTTGCGTTCAAAAATTTCTATTGCAGTTAATGAATAACGTAAACCTTTACCATAATTACCTCTTTTAATCTCGATAAGTCCCAAGCTATTGTTCACTTTGGCAATACCAAGCGAATCTTGCATTTGTCTAAACAACCGGAGTGATGCATTATAGTTGTCTAGTGCATTAAAATAGTCATCTCTTTGTGAATAAATAAGCGCTTTGTAGTATTTAATTTCGGCAGTGGCACTATGATATTGTAATGAAGTAGATAGCTTTTCGGTTTGTGCAATATATCCTAAAGCTTTTTGGAAATCTTTAGTATTATAGAATGACTTTATGAGCTGTATGGACGTATCTACCTTGGTGGAATCCAGTTTTTGAAACGCAAATTGCATGACAAGACTATCCTGCTCTTTAGTTTGAGACAAACAAGAGAATATAGTAAATAAAAATGCAGTTAAGGTAATTAACTGTTTCATAAACTATAAAAGGTTTTAGGCGCAACAACTACTGTATTACCCAAACTAACCCTAAGGGAAAGGAAAATCAAGTATATACTAACAAGCAATCTATTTGCTTTGTAACCAAAAGTAGTTGTTATCATCGTTGGGGACCGAAATTAATAGCTTAACAAAAGTTGACAAAAGTGAAGCAAAACCCTAATTTCTGCGTTTTAAAGCAAAAATATTAGATAAAAGGAACAATATTTTTTTCTAAAAAAAGTTGGTATCGACAAACGGTAAAAAACATGGAAAAACAACACTTTTGTCGATGAAATGCATCTTTTAGATTATCATAATTTCGATAAAACGTAAATTATTGATATTTAATACGTTAAGCTTTTCTTAAAATAATTAATCTTAGCCAGTATCTTAACTATTTTACGCCATTCCGTATGTTGTATAAAACTTTAAAATTTAGGTTTTACCTTAGTAAAAGTTTTATCTTTGCAGCTTAAAATCTAGTAGGAATGACCATTCAGGAGACTTTATCACAACACATAAAAACAGCTTTTTCCAAGTTATATCTTGCAGAGATTGATACGGTGGAATTTCAATCAACACGTAAAGAGTTTAAAGGCGATATTACAGTGGTAACATTTCCAATGCTGCGTGTGGTTAAGATGAACCCAGCGCAATTAGGCGAAGATTTAGGAAACTATTTGGTAGAACATGTAGATGAGGTAAAAGCATTTAATGTGGTTAAAGGCTTTTTAAACATTGTGATAGACGATGTGTTTTATCTTAATTTTTTCAATACAATAAAAGAGAATAACACCTACGGTTTTAAGCCTCAAACAAACGAGGCTATTATGGTAGAGTATTCGTCGCCAAATACCAATAAACCTTTACATTTAGGACATATTAGAAACAACCTTTTAGGATATAGTGTAGCTGAAATTTTAAAGGCTGCTGGACATAAAGTATATAAAACCCAAATTATTAACGATCGAGGGATTCATATTTGTAAAAGTATGTTGGCTTGGAAACTTTTTGGTAATGGTGAAACCCCTGAGAACACTGGATTGAAAGGCGATAAATTGGTTGGAAATTACTATGTAAAATTTGACCAAGAATATAAAAAGGAAATAGCGAGTTTAGTCGCTCAAGGAAAAACAGAAGAAGTCGCAAAAAAGGAAGCACCAATTTTATTGGAAGCTCAAAATATGCTTCTTAAATGGGAAGCAGGAGACAAAGAAGTGGTTGCTTTATGGAAAATGATGAATGCATGGGTTTATGAGGGTTTTGATGCTACATATAAAAATTTGGGTGTTGATTTTGATTGCTATTATTACGAAAGTGATACCTATTTATTAGGAAAAGAATTTGTTGCCGAAGGATTAAAAAGCGGTGTGTTCTTTAAAAAGGATGATGGCTCTGTTTGGTGCGATTTAACAGCAGATGGTTTAGATGAAAAAATAGTACTACGTGCTGATGGTACAGCAGTATATATAACTCAAGATATTGGTACAGCCATACAACGTATTAAAGACTATCCAGATGTTGAAGGTATGGTATATACCGTTGGTAACGAACAAGATTACCACTTTAAAGTACTGTTTTTAATACTTAAAAAATTGGGTTTCGAATGGGCAAAAAACCTGTACCATTTAAGTTACGGTATGGTAGATTTGCCAAGTGGTAAAATGAAAAGTCGTGAAGGGACTGTAGTGGATGCCGACGATTTAATTATTGAAATGACCAATACAGCCAAAGAATTGTCCCAAGAATTAGGAAAGTTAGACGATTATAGCGACCAAGAAAGGCATACTATTTATAATACCATTGGCTTAGGTGCTTTAAAGTATTATATTTTAAAAGTCGATCCAAAAAAACGTATTCTGTTCGATCCAAAAGAGTCGGTCGATTTTCAAGGAAACACAGGGCCTTTTATACAATATACCTATGCGCGAATACAAGCTATTTTACGAAAAGCCAATTTTAACACAAATGTCACGTTGAGCGCAGTCGAAACGTCTCTACATGAAAAGGAAAAAGAACTCATAAAGCAATTAGAGTTATTTCCTGAAGTAATACAAAATGCAGCACAAAACCATAGTCCTGCGTTAATAGCTAATTATACCTACGATTTGGTTAAAGGATTTAACTCCTTTTACCAAAATGTATCCATTCTAGGTGCTGATAACCAAAATGAAAAGGTTTTTAGAGTGCAATTATCGCAAGTAGTTGCAAATACTATAAAAAATGCGTTTGGGTTGTTAGGTATTAAGGTGCCAGAACGTATGTAGTTTTTTTGGTTTGTTTAATGGCTTTTCGTGTAATTTTGTTGCGTGTTTCAGTAACTAATTTAGCAAATACAAACCGAATAGAAAATCTGCGAGTCCCGATAGCTATCGGGATGGGCTAGTGCTTTTCATAGGACACGGTGTTGTGTGTAGTTTTTTATTCTGTTATTCTTTTCTTTAAATCCATTCTTTCGTGCAGTATTCTCGTAATCTCAACATAATTTTCGTTTAAAGTTCTGTAGAATATTATATGTCCACTTGCTTTTATTCCAAGAAGCTGCTTTGATATCCCTTCATAGTTTTTTCCTAAATCTGGATTGTCTGCAATTTCTTGACAGTTAGAAATTAGTCCATCGTAATATTTGTCAGCTTGTTTTTCCGACCAGACCTCAATGGTATAATCCCAAATTTTTGATAAATCCTCAACAGCTTTGTTCGTCAACTTATATTCAGCCATTCGAGTGCTTTTTCGCTTTTAGAAATTCAAGATGTTTTTTTGGGTCAAAGTCGTGAGCTATTCCGCTATCAATTCCCTCTTGAATTGCTTTTTTCAAGGCAATCACTTTACTTTCTTCTTCTTCTAGAAGTCTTAATCCTGCCCGAATAACTTCGCTGACGTTTTTAAACCTTCCTTCGCGTATGCTACTTTGCACAAATTGGTCAAAATAATTTCCGAGTGATATGGATGTGTTCTTGTTCATTTTGATACTATTTGTTACAAATATACCAAAAATTGGTATAACATGCAAATT
>TARA_R110002073_G_scaffold39270_8_pt1 | contig 17426 bp, 13 predicted proteins | sample TARA_R110002073 | Tara Oceans TARA_R110002073 (sample SAMEA4397174) | marine metagenome | biome: Polar Biome; feature: [DCM] deep chlorophyll maximum layer (ENVO:01000326); material: water (ENVO:00002006), including particulate matter (ENVO:01000060) such as... | depth 40 m
TCCGATGCCACCAATATCGAACTCAGTATTGTTCGCGACGGTGACGACTGGCTGCTGAATGGCCGCAAATGGTTTATCACCGGCGCGCTGTATGAGCGCACGCGCATTTTTATCGTGATGGGCAAATCCGACCCGAACAATCCCAATCGCCACCTGCAGCAAACCCAGATACTGGTGCCAAAGGATACACCCGGCTTGCGCATCATTCGCCCGCTCACCACGCTGGGCTATGACGATGCACCTATAGGACATGCGGAGATGGTGTTCGACAATGTACGGGTGCCACTGGAGAATGTGTTGTTGGGACCCGGCCGAGGTTTTGAGATCGCCCAGGGGCGTCTGGGACCGGGACGCATTCATCACTGTATGCGCTTGATTGGTGCCGCGCAGCGCTCGCTGGAGCTGGCCTGTCGGCGCGTCTCGTCACGCACCACGTTTGGCCGCACACTGAGCCAACACCAATCCGTGCGTGAGGACATAGCGCGCAGCTTTTCAGAGATTGAGATGGCGCGCCTGCTGGTGTTGAAAACCTGCAAAAAAATGGACGAGGTCGGCGCCAAGGGCGCACTGGATATGATTGCCGCCAGCAAGACGTCAGTGCCGCTGATGGCGCAAACCGTGATCGACCGCTGCATGCAAATGCACGGCGCTGGCGGCCTGACCGAGGATTACTGTATGGCCGAGGCGTTCAACTACGCGCGCTGGTGCCGCCAGGCAGACGGGCCAGACCAGGTGCACTTGATGGCACTGGGCAAGCAGGTTATCACGCGCTACGCGTGATAACCTGCCACTGTTGCAGTTTTGTCTCGAAAGGAATGCCTGCGTTCGCCGGGCTGGTGGAGGGCAGACGCTGCGTTTCAATGCACGCCAGTTGTGGCGACAGGCAGGGCCGCACATAGCGCCTGTAGACCGACTCCGCTTTCGCACCATTGAAGTAAATACACTTGATACCCGGATGGGCTGACAGGAATGTCCCGAAGTCATTCGCAACGATCGACGACTCGTCAATGTCCGAATCCAGGCTACTGCTGCGCGTGCAGACCTTGAGCACATCCCACAGCGCGGTTTGCGTCGCCAGCAGCGCGTGGCAGCGCTCCTCGTAAGACTCTGATTCCGGCACCCCCAGAATCAGTGCCATAAAACGCCAGAAATGATTGCGCGGGTGTGCGTAGTACTGCTGCGCTGACAGCGACGCCTTGCCCGGCATGGAGCCGAGTATCAGGCGCTGGGCGGCGGGACTCGCCAGGGGTGGGAAACTATAAATATTACTCATGACTGCGTTGACAACTGCAGTGCCGACCGCTGCGCGGCGAAAAGCTCGTGCCCGGTTCGCCGTCGCGACCGGGGCCACGTCAATGCAGTCACCGCCAGAAGGGCCCGACTAGGCCACTTTGCGCGCACCCTCAGGCTTGGCCGGCGTTTTTGGTTTGCGGCGGATGGTCGACTTGCTCCGCGTCGCACTTTTCTTGCGCGGCGCCGCGATTTTACTGCCAGAGGATTTCTCAATGTTTCCCGAGTGCAGGCGATGCTCACGCATCGCCTCGCGGTCGGCGCGGGTTGGCGGGGGACGGCGGCGCGATGAACGGGGACGGTGATAATCGGATTTGTCCGGGCGCAGATCGCCCTGCTCAAAGCGATTCAGGATCTCCTCCATGGTGCGGCTGATTTTGGTACAGGTTCGGATGGCTTCCACTGCGGGGTACGTGGACCGCTCACCACCTTCCATCAATGCAATCAGGTCTTTCTCTGACAGGTGCGACAGCAATTTAGCCGGGTTGTACCAGCGGAATTTCGGGACAATATTGATGTCGCCGCTGTACTCCTGGTCCATCAGAGCGTGAACGCTGCTCATCAACATATTGAAGCGCGGCCAGGTCTCACTGCGGTTCTGTACCATACCGCGATAGAAATTCAGCAGTTCACGCCCCATGCCGACCCCGAGAGTACCCAGCGCTCCCTTGAGTGCGCCGCGTTTGCCATCGTTCTCAAGAAAAGGAATCGCAATCGGATTTACCATGCTCACAATATAGTGGTTGCAGGAGTAGAGCCGCTGCAGGCGTTTGGCCGGCAAATCATCAGCGATAGAGCCGTCCACCCACTTGCGGGTGGGCAGGTAGGGCTGGCGTTCCCCGTGCTGGTTTTTGGCCATCAGCATGACCGGCGGGAAGACTCCGGGCACCGCGCAAGATGCCATCACAGCCGACCTCACGTAGACGTTCGGCGAGGTGATGGCATTCAAGAGTCGAGAGCGCTGGTGCAGCTCCGCAGGCGCGACAGAAATACTGATTTGGCGGCCAGTTTTCTCGTAGGCTTCCTGGAAGGTCAGGTCGGGAATCATTCGCGCGATCAGCTTCTCCAGATCACCGACGTCGATCTGTGCATTGGCACCGAAAAACATGCGTGTAAAGGCGGAGGCTTCGCGCTCGGCCTCGGTCAGGACGTTGGCAGGCTGGTAGAAGCGATCGAGTTCCTCGTCTGTGTGCGTGCCCAGTGTTCCCGCTACCAGTGACCCGGCGCTGGAACCCGATACTACACGCGGCAGCAGACCCTGATCGAGCAGCGTTTTGACGACACCGAGATGATAAAACCCCAGTACCCCGCCTCCGCTGAGCATGAGGGCCGAGCGTCCGAAGCAAATGTTTGCCCGGTAGAAGAAATCGAGTTTCTCCTGGACACTGATCTGATCTGTCTGCAACTCCGCGAGGAATCGCAGTGAATCATCCACCTCGTCGATGTACTGTTCTATCAGCACCTTGGTGCCGAACTTTGCGTGGCTGTACAGGCTGTGCCGGCCCATACCACCCATATTGCCGTGAATACCCTCGTTCAGCGTAAACAACAGGCCCTGGTAATCGTGACGCGCGCGCAGGCTGCGCAGCTTGTCCAGTCGCAATCGGATCTGTGCGTAATCGTACTGGCGAGTATGATCGACCTGTCGCCAGCGCTTTTCACCGGTCAGTTCATCGTGTTCCTGGGCCGCCTCGCTCCACTCATCATAGCTGGTGGCGTTGTCCATCTGCTTCTGCAGTTTCTTCAACTTACGTGTATTTCTCAAGGCAAAAGCCCTCCTGTTGCTGCGGCTTCTTTCGCTAGTTCCCAAGCATAAGCCATATAGCGCGGGCGTCAATGCACTCACCGTACATTCGCCGCTTGCAATTCGACCCCGTATCCAGTAAGCCACGGAGTCGGACAGCGGCGCAAATACAACGGTTTTTTTGCACATTTTGTCGACGACTAGTGCGCGTGGCGCCTAAAGTCCCTAAAATGGTCAGGCGTCACGTGTTGGTGTGACACGTCCACAACCAAACAACAACTATAAGGGGTCAGGCATTGCGCGCTTACCTGTCCGTCGGGGTTCTGCTACTGGTGATTTTTGGCAGCATAGCGGGCTACCTGTACAACAAATTTTCAATTTTGGCCGGCACAGATTTCACGCCGCCGCCCATCACTATCGGCGCCGCTACCGCACAATCCGCGGTGTGGCCCTCAGAACTCGAGACGGTTGGCACAATTCGGGCTGCTCGCGGTGTCGAGTTGAGCGCCGAGACCAGCGGCGAAGTGATTGAGATATCAGTCGAATCCGGTCAACAGGTGGCGGCCGGACAGCCGATTTTGACACTGAATAACAGCATTGAAAAAGCCACGCGCATGCAACGCGAGGCCGATCTCAAGTTGGCGCGCCAGTTGTTTGAGCGCGATGCCAGCCTGATCAAACAAAAATCCATACCGCAAAGCCAGTACGATCGCTCGCAGGCAGAGCTGGACAGCGCGGCCGCACAACTCGCCCAGACCAGCGCCCAACTCGATAATAAACGCATTGTCGCGCCCTTTTCAGGGACAACGGGCATCATCCGGGTCAAGGTCGGTGACTACATCGAATCCGGCACCGCGATAACCAGTTTGCAGGACCTGAGCGAGTTGGAGATCGATTTTTCGGTGCCCGACCGGTACTTTCCCAGCCTGCGACCGGGCCTGTCGATCGCCGTCCATGTGGCCGCATTCCCGGACCGTGTATTCCAGGCGACGCTGACAGCGATCGACGCCAAAGTCGACACCAGTACCCGCAACCTGCTGTTGCGCGCTACCCTCGAGGACAGTGAGGGGCTTCTGCCCGGCATGTTTGCGCGCCTGGTGATCGACCTGGATCAGCCGAAACGCGTGGTCACTGTGCCCGAGACAGCCGTGACCTACTCACTGCACGGCAACACTGTATTTGTACTGACCCAGAGCAAGGGTAAAACCACCGCGCAACCGCGTGTGGTGGAAACCGGTGCCACACGAGACGGCCAGATCGCCATCACCAGCGGACTGCTCAGCAGCGAATGGGTCGTCACTGTCGGCCAGAACAAACTCTACCGCGACGCGCGTGTCGTTATCGATGACAAAGTGAAGTTCTAGGCAACGATGGCTTTCACCGACCATTTCATTCAGCGCCCCGTGCTCGCCATTGTGGTCAGCAGCCTGTTGCTGTTGCTTGGCGCCAGCGCCTTGTCGCGCGTCAACGTCCGTGAATTCCCGGAACTGGAGCGCAGCGTCATCTACGTGGAGACGATCTATCGCGGTGCCAGCGCCCGCACCGTTCAGGGTTTTGTTACCACCCCGTTACAGGTCAGCATTGCCGGTGCCAGGGGCATCGAGTATATGACCTCGCGCAGCAACCCCGGCAGCTCGGAAATCGAAGTACATGTGAGGCTGGGCGAGAACAGCAGCGATGTGTTGTCTGAAGTCATCGCCAAGGTGAGCGAAGCCAGGGGCGACCTCCCCACCGATATCGAGGAGCCGGTAGTGACCACGGCCGCGGGCGGCGACGCGATGATGTATCTGGCATTTCACTCGCGCGAGATGAGTCCCTACCAGATAACAGATTACCTTTTACGCACGGTACAGCCCGAATTAGCCACACTGAAGGGCGTCGGCAAGGTAGAAATTTTTGGCCAGTTCCTGGCGATGCGGATCTGGCTTGACCCGGTCCGCATGGCAGCCCTGGGCGTCACCACATCCGATGTCCGCGAAGCGATCCAGCGCGACAATTATATCGCCACCTCTGGCGCGACCGAGGGCAATCTTGTGCGCGCAACAGTAGATGCCCGCACAGACATGAAAAGCGCCGCTGACTTTGAGGAGTTGGTTGTGCGGCAGGTTGACGAGGAGCGCGTCAGGCTGGGGGATGTAGCGGAAGTGAAACTGTCGGCCGAGACCACCCAGGTCAAAACGCTCTCCAGCGGGCGCGATGCGATATTTATGTCTATTTCACAAACGCCGGACGCCAATCCGCTGGACGTCTCACGGGTGGTGCATGAGGCCATACCGGGCATACGCGAACACCTGCCCGCCGATATGGAACTGTTTATGGATTGGGATGGCAGCGTGGTGATCGACGAGGCGCTGGAGGAGGTTGTCACCACCCTGTGGCAGGCCAGCCTCATCGTTATCCTGGTGATTTACCTGTTTCTGGGCTCGCTTCGCGTGGTACTGATACCGCTGGTCGCTATACCCCTGTCGTTAATAGGCGTGGTATTCCTGATTCTGGCGATGGGCTTCTCACTCAACCTGTTGACACTACTTGCGATGATCATCGCCATTGGGCTCGTCGTCGATGACGCGATTGTGGTGGTGGAAAATGTGCACCGGCATATCGAGCTCGGTGCCTCACCCCGCGAGGCGGCGCTGGCAGGTGCACGCGAGGTTGCACTGCCGGTAGTGATAATGACACTGACACTGGCAGCCGTGTACGCGCCTATCAGCTTTGTCGGCGGGTTGACCGGCGCACTGTTCACTGAGTTTGCAATGACGCTCGCCGGCGCCGTCATAGTCTCCGGCATCGTGGCGCTAACGCTGAGCCCGATGATGTGCTCACGGGTTCTCAAGGACAGCGAGCATCAGGGGCGAATAGCGAACTGGCTGGACCAGCGCTTTGAGGCTCTCAACCAACAGTACCGCCGTATGCTATCGGTGAGTCTGCGCAATCGTGGCGCAGTGATACTCTTTGCCGCCGCCATCCTCGCCAGTCTGCCGCTCCTGTTCTCCCTGGCCCAGGAAGAGCTTGCGCCCGAGGAGGACTCCGGTGGTATCTACGTCACGGGTATCGCTCCGCGCTATGCCAACCTGGAATACACAGACTACTTCCTTGAGGAAGTGGTGCAAATATGGAAGGGGATTCCAGAGTTCAGCCACTCCTGGCAAGTCATTATGCCGAACCAGAACTTCGGCGGTATTACCCTGTTCCCCTGGTCGCAAAGGGAGCGCACCCAACAGGAAGTACAGGCCGAGTTCCAGCAAAAAATCAGTCGCATCGCCGGCATGGAGATGTTTGCGTTTGGCACTCCGCCACTGCCGGGATTTGACGCCGGCCTGCCTGTCAGTTTTGTGGTGGCCTCGACGGGTGGTTATGAAGAGCTGAACAGTATCGGCGAACAACTGGTCAAGGAAGCCAACGAATCAGGACTGTTTGCATTCGTCACCCAGACGCTGGATTTCGACCGCCCCGAGGTCAAAGTCAATATCGACAGGGAACTCGCTTCGCGGCTGGGTATCTCCATGCGCGAAATCGGCCAAACGCTGTCCGTGATGCTCGGTGAGACCGAGGTGAACCGTTTCAATCTCGAGGGGCGCTCCTACAAGGTGATCCCGCAGGCCGCCAGGGGCTTCCGTCTCACCCGGGAGGAACTGGAGAAATACTATGTGCGCACAGCCAGCAATGAACTGGTGCCGTTATCCGTGATTATCTCGCTGGAGTCCACGGTCGAACCCAACGAACTGACCCAGTACCAGCAGCTAAACAGCACCACCGTGCAGGGGATCATGATGCCACCCAATAGCCTCGGCAGCGGCCTCGATTTCCTTCGCGACAAATTGCAGGAAATTGCGCCCGGGGAATTCAAGGCCGGCTACACCGGCGCATCACAGCGCTTTATGCAGGAAACGTCCTCCTTCCCGGTGCTGTTTTTACTCTCAATGATCCTGATATTCCTGATGCTGGCCGCCCAGTTCAACAGCTTCCGCGATCCTTTCGTGGTGCTGATCAGTGTACCGCTATCCGTGTTCGGCGCCGTGGTGCCGATTGCGCTGGGCTTCGCCACGCTCAATATCTATACCCAGATCGGACTACTGACCCTTATTGGCCTGATCAGCAAACACGGGATACTGATTGTGGAATTCGCCAACAAACTGGTGCAACAGGGCATGACGCGACACGAGGCGGTACTTGATGCAGCATCCCTGCGGCTGCGTCCGATTCTGATGACAACCTTCGCCACTGTAATGGGCGTCTGGCCGCTGGTGATCGCCACGGGCCCTGGCGCGAACAGCCGCTTCAGTATCGGCCTCATGATCACGGCCGGTATGCTGGTCGGCACGGTGTTTACGCTGTTTGTGATCCCGGTGTTCTATCTGCCGGTCCGACGACAACAGGAACGCGCACAACAGGCCACAGGGGATACAATCCCCTCCCCCGCGGCGTCCTCCTGATAGCGACAGCTAGCCGGGTAAGCGCTGTAACTGCGATGCCGCATCAAGATGCTCTGTTATTTCGGCCGGTACTGCAGGAGTTCGGCGATGCGCGTCCCGTGCTGCGCCTGGGCAGACTGCACCAACTCCTCGGAATCGTCCAGGAAAATGACCCGCTTGCCCTCAAAACTGTTATCCGGATAACTGATGATGAACAGCGCTGCGAGCCCCGGGAAGTGCTGGGGCGTATACCCCCAGGCAAAGACGGCAAACGGCCGATTGCGGATGTAGATGTCGTCGGTGCCGGAGTGATTCTGCAACGCTTTTTCAAGCGCCAGCGTTGAGCGCTGCAACTGGTTATTCTGCCGTGTTATCTGTACTTCCTTGACCACCGAAACCGGCCCCAGCGTAAACGGCACAATCACCAGCGCCAGCCAGACAAAATACGGAGTACGCCCGTAACCTGGCACGGCGGCGGGAAAGCGATCCAGCAGTTTGCACAGCAGTAGGGAAAAAACGACTGCCAGCAGTGCCGGTGCCATATAGTGATAGCGGGAGGCTTCTGCGTTGAATGGCAGCAGGCCGCCACTGCGGGCAAGGGCGATGACGCCGTAGGCGGCGCAAGCGAGAAGCAGCAGCGCTATCAGCCGCCTGCGCTCTGTCGCGGTCGAAACCCAACACCCCCACAGCAGCAGCGGCACAACCACGACGACTGTCGTGAGCTTCGCTACCACAGACACTGACGCCGCCGGCACCACCGACACGCCTCCGACCAGCAGCGGCCCCAGCAGCAGCACAGCGGAGCCCACAGAGAAAAGATCGAGGAATGCACGCATGATCGACGGCAGATTGGCGATACCCTGGCTGACAATATCAACCTTGTCACCCAGATTATCGCGGGCATCACCCTGCAATTGCATGGTAATGAGATACACAGTGACCGCCAGCAACGCCACAGCACTGTAGACTGCCACCAGTTTGAAACGCTGCAGCGGCAGCGGGTTCCAGAGCCAGACCAGAAAGGGGAATACCACGGTAGCGACCAACCCGGTACCGAAGGACGTGGTCGCCACCAGCAACAGGACAGCGTGGCGCACCAGCAGTGCATTACCCAGGCCTGCGGGCCTCTGGCTGCAGCGAACAATGTCGTATAACACCCACAGGACGGCGGCAGTGGCGTAGCCATGGCCGTGTGCCGAAATCCAGCCGATGGTACCGGCTACAAGAGGGCTCATCCCCCACAGCGACGCCCCGAAGGCCGCCATAGCCGGGCGCCCGGTAAGGCGGGAAATAATGCCAAACAACAGCCACACATTGACCAGATGAACCAGCAAACCGAAGGCCAGGTATACCAACGGATTCAGGCCAAAAAGCGATTTCAGCAACCACATAATGGCCATCAAACTGTGTATCAGGTGCCCACCCATCGGCACACTGACGGCCTCCCAGAAAGGGCGGTTGGATACTGTATACAGATGTACGAAATCGTCGAAAAGAAAACCGTAGAAAAGCACATGGCACTGCACAGCGAGCGTCGCGGCCAGCGGCCAACACACCATCGGGATACGGGTTCTCACCGAACGGGCCAGGGCAGTGGATGACTGCGGCAGTGGAATCGCCACCGCAATGGTGGTAATGACAGGATCAAGAGCATAATAGTATCCGCAATGTTATGTTTTCTGCCATGCAGTGCAGTGACAGCGGCCGCTGTGTTGAAGGGATTGTAGCCCCGATCACCTCAGCCAGTACCAACAGCGCCGAGACCGGGTGACCGTATTGTTATCGGCAAAAATACTAGCGCGATCACTCCTGCTGGGCAACAAAGAGACTTGGGAATTGCCCGTGATATACGTTATCTTCTGCGTCTATAATCAAGCACGCATATAACATTGAGGATCCACCATGACAGCCATCTACAAGAAACCTTTCTATCGCCTGCGTCAGGGCCTGATGGGAAGCTTCATCACCAAACCGCAGCCAAAAGCGCTGGTGTTCCTTGGTCCCGGATCGGCACTACAATTGAGCCAGGCCATAGGCCGGTTCGGCTTGAGCAAAATTCTGGTGGTGACCGACAAACCCCTGCGAGACCTCGGTATTCTGGATCCGACACTGGCCGCGCTGCAAAGCGCCGGTGTCGAGACCGCTGTGTTCGACGGTGTGCTGCCGGATCCCACCGAGGAGGTGGTAGACCAGGGTATCGACTGTTTTCACCGCGAGCGCTGTGACTCGGTGCTGGCCTTCGGCGGCGGCTCCTCCATTGACGCGGCCAAGGTGATTGCGCTGGGCGCGGCCAATAACTGCAAGGCCGCGGCGTGTATCGGCGCGAACAAATGCAAATTGCCCGCCATGCCCTTTTTCGCGGTGCCAACCACCGCTGGCACCGGGTCAGAAGCGACTTTTATTGCGGTCATTTCCAACAATGAGACGCACGCAAAAGGCCCGGTGATTGACCCCAGCCTGATACCCAAAGCCGCCGCGCTCGACCCCGAACTCATGCGCGGACTGCCAGCCCATATCACCGCCGCGACTGGCATGGACGCACTCACCCACGCAATTGAATCCTATATCGGGCGCTGGGAGACGGCGGATACCAACTACTACGGGCTGGCGGCCTGTCGCCTGATATTTGACAACCTGGCTGAGGCCTGTCGCAACGGCAGCAATCTGCAGGCGCGCGAAGCGATGGCGCTGGCATCGCACTACGGCGGGCTCGCCATCACCAATGCCCTGGTTGGCTATGTGCACGCCATCTCCCACAACCTGGGCGCTAAATACGGTATCCCGCACGGATTGGGCAATGCGATGGTACTGCCCCATGTACTGGAGCTGATGAAGGATGACGCCGCCAGCAAACTGGCTGAAATCGCAGTTTACTGTGGTATTGGTGAACGCTCCGAACCCGCTGCGACGCTGGCGCGAAAATTGATCGACAGGGTGTGGGAACTGAATGAGGAAATCGGCATTCCGTTGACCAGCGAGGCGATACGCGAGGAAGATATCGAGGCGCTGGTGTCTGCGGCGATCGCAGAGGGCGGCAGCTACCCCTCGCCGCGTTTCATCAGCGAGGAAGAGTGCCGCGGCATCCTGCGAACGATTCGCGGCTGATCGCGCTAGTCTTTTTTCGCGTTCGATTCTTTTACTGCAGATTCCGCCAGCTTGCGGTATTCCTCGACAAGGTGGCGCTTGTAGAGTTTACCGTTGTCCATGCGCGGCAGCTTGGGATGAAAATCCACAGAGCGCGGCATTTTCAGTTTCGAGATACGCTCGCGCAACCACTCCATAATTTCTATCGCTGTCTCATCGGTTGCATCGGCCCAGTTCATCGGCTCGATCACCGCTTTGACTTCTTCGCCGAACTCCTCGTTCGGGATGCCGAATACCGCCACGTCCGCCACCTTGTCATGGCTGGCGAGAATATTTTCGACTTCCTGCGGATAGATATTGACCCCACCGCTGATGATAGTGAAGTTCTTGCGATCCGTCAGATAGAGATAGCCCTCTTCATCCACATAGCCGACATCGCCGGTGGTTGCCCAGCCTTTCTCATTGTAGGCCTCCGCGGTTTTCTCCGGCTCATCGTGGTAGTGGAATCGCGATTGTTGGCCCCCGAAGTAGACAGTACCGGTCTCACCGGTGGGCAATTCATTGCCGTCGTCGTCCACGATGTGTAACTCACCCAGTAGCGCCGTACCCACAGAGCCCTTGTGCTTCAGCCAGTTGGCGGAATCTATCAGGGTAAAACCTACTCCCTCACTGGCGGCGTAGTACTCGAAGATAATTTCACCCCACCACTCAATCATTTTCTCCTTGATTTCGATCGGACACGGGGCGGCCGCGTGAATGGCGACCTGCATGGAGCTGATGTCATAGGCGGCTCGCACCTCTTGCGGCAGTTTCAGCATCCGGTTGAACATGATTGGCACCCACTGGCTGTGGGTAACGCGGTGCTCCTCAATCAACTTCAGGGCCAGTTCGGGTTCAAACTTCTCCATCACCACCGAGGTGCCGCCGTTGTACAGCACCATCATGTTGTAATGCAGAGGGGCGGCGTGGTAAAGCGGAGCCGGCGACAGGTATACGGACTCATCGCTAAAACCAAACACCACGCCAATTGTGGTCGCTATCGCGGGCGGCGTGTGCACATCGGTGTCGTAGCCGCTGACAAACACGCCCTTGGGCTGCCCCGTGGTGCCGGAGGAATACAGCATCGGAACCCCGTTGCTCTCGTCGTCTATCGGCGTATCCGGCTGCGCGTCAATGGCCTCCTCCCAGGACTCAAAGCCGGATTTGATGCCGCCGACCATAAAGAAGTGATCGACACCTGTGGGCTCTGTCAGCAGTTCCTCTGCGACGTCAGCCAGCGCCAGCGACCCGATAAAGGCTTTGGCGCCACAGTTTTTCAAAATGTATGCGGTTTCGCTTTTCTTCAGATGAGTGCTGATTGGGGTAAAAATCAGGCCGCTGCGCTGCGCAGCCCAGACGATCTCCAGGAACTGGCGATTGTTCTCCAGCATCATGCCAATGTGGTCACCCGTTTTCAGGCCCAGTGAGCGGAACAGCTGCGCTCCCTGATTGGAACGCTCGTCCAACTCGCGGTATGTCACCATTTCGCCGGAAGCACCCATAATGATTGCGGGCTTGTGGGGGTAAGTCTGTGCAGTGACGCTGGGATGCGGCATGGGGTATTCCCTTCTCTACGCTATTAGAAAAATCGATACTATAGGATTTTCAGGCAGAATGTGACAACGCGTCAACGAAATCGCATCACACCCTGCTGCATCGTGGTAGCCACCAGTCGACCCTGCCGGTTGTAGAAATTACCGCGCGCCAAACCGCGGCCGCCGCCGATGCGTTCCGCCTCCACCGTGTGCAACAGCCAGTCGTCCGCGCGAAAATCCTCGTGGAACCAGAGCGCGTGATCGAGGCTGGCCACCTGGAAGTTGCCGCTCGCGAAATGGCGGCCGTGAGCGATCAGGCAGACATCGATGAGGAAGGTGTCCGACATATACGCCAGCAGCGACTGGTGCAGTCCCTGGCCATCGGGTACCGGGCCCGTGGTCTTCATCCAGGCCTGCAACACCGGCTCGCGCGGCACCGGATTATCCCAATCCACAGGCTCGACAACGCGGATATCCAGGTCCTCACCGGTGGTGATCATAAAGCTCTCATCCAGGTTGCCAGCGTCCAGGCTCAACTGACGCTCATTGGGGAGTGACTCGGGCGGCGGTACCTGCGGCATGTCGGGCTGGTAATCGTCACCCGACGACGGCATCTGAAAGGACAGCGAACTGACCAGGATGGGCTTGCCGCCCTGCAGGGCAACCACCCTGCGGGAGCTGAAACTGAGGCCATCCCGGGCCCGCTCGACCTCCAGCACAATCTCTTTGGACGGGTCTCCAGGGCGCAGGAAATAGGCGTGCTGGGAGTGCAGAACGCGCTGTTCATCGACGGTCGCAACCGCCGCGCTCACGCACTGGGCAAGCACCTGGCCGCCGTAGACCCTGAACGCCGAGGGATGCATATTACCGGCGGTAAACCGGTCCTTGCCGGCGGCAGCGGGACTCAATACATGCAGCAGTTGGTCAAGCATAGTTGTCACTTCGTACTCCGTGGAGCGGCTATTATCCAGATTTGCAGGGTCTTGCCAAACGCTGTGCACTGCCAGCGCGATATTTGATACTCTCGTTATCAACAAACCCGCCAATCAGCGAGGAAAGGCTATGATCAGCACACTGTCCCCGGACGAATTGCGACGCAAGATACGGGCTGGCGAGCATATAGGCAACACCTCGGGCTCGGCACCCGGCTTTGTGCAGTGCAATATCGTGATACTTCCCGCCAGCCACGCGCCTGATTTCCTGCGCTTTTGCCAGCTGAACCCCAAGCCCTGCCCGCTGATTGCCGTGGGCGAAGCGGGCGATCCGACACTGCCGGCACTGGGAGACATCGATATCCGCACCGACGTTCCCGCGTATCGTGTGTTCCGCGACGGTGACCTGGCCGAGGAGGTCTCCAACATCCGCTCACTGTGGCGCGATGACCTGGTGACTTTTGCGCTCGGCTGTTCGTTTTCCTTCGAGGAGGCGCTGCTGGCCGACGGTCTGGAGGTGCGCAATATTTCACAGGGACGGAATGTGCCGATGTACCGCACCAATATCGACTGTGTCGATAGCGGTCCATTCACAGGCAGCATGGTGGTCAGCATGCGACCTTACTGCGCCGCCGATGCGATACGCGCGATAGAGATATGCTCGCACTTCCCCGACGTACACGGCGCGCCGATACACCTGGGAGATCCACAGTTAATCGGTATTGCCGACCTGTCGCAACCGGATTACGGCGAACCGGTGCGCATAGAGGACTCCGAACTGCCGGTATTCTGGGCCTGCGGCGTGACCCCGCAGCTCGCCCTGCAGGCAGCGAGATTGCCACTGGCCATCACTCACAGTCCAGGGTGCATGCTGGTCACCGATCTTCGCAACAGCCAGCTGGCTACGCTGTAACCAGAGGACAAGCGCGATGCTACTCAATTGTGATCTCGGCGAAAGCTATGGCTGCTGGTCAATGGGGCACGAGGCGAGTGTAATGCCGTTTATTGACCAGGCGAGCATCGCCTGTGGTTTCCACGCCGGCGACCCACTGACCATACAGCGCACACTGGCGCTGGCAGCACAACACCGGGTGGCGATCGGCGCCCACCCCGCCTACCCGGATCTTGTCGGATTCGGACGCCGCAGCATGGCGCTGAGCCGCGATGAAATCATCGCCAACCTGCACTACCAGGTCGCTGCGCTGCAGGGCATGGCGCGCACCGCGGGCTTGACGCTGTCCTACGTCAAGCCACACGGCGCCCTCTACCACGACATGATGCACACACCCGAAGTGCGCACTGCGCTGCTGCAGGCGATGGCCAGTTACGCCAGCGGGGACGAGCCGCTGGCCCTGGTGATGCAGGCGACCGCACAGGCCGAAGAACACCGGGCGCAAGCGCAGGCGGCTGGTGTCCCGTTGCTGCTGGAGGCGTTTGCGGATCGCTGCTATGGCGACGACGGCAGCCTGTTACCCCGCAATCAAGCCGGCGCGGTGCACAACCGCCAGCGCATACTGGCGCAGGTAGCGCAGTTGCGCGAAAGCAGCAGCGTCACCACGCACAGTGGCAGGATTCTGGCACTGCAGTACGACACCCTGTGCGTGCACGGCGACAACCCGGAGGGTGTAGCTGCGATCGCTGACATTCGCGCGTTAGCGACGGCCGGTTGAATGACGACCAAACTGCGCGTTGTCGGAGAGGACGCCTTGATGCTCTACCTCGGCGACACAGCAGACACACAGACGCTGGCGCGGGTACAGGCGGCCGCCAGCGCCATCGAACAGGCACTGGGCGATGAACTGGTCGATCTCGTCCCCTCCTACGCCTCGGTGCTGATCCTGTACGACCCCCTGCGCAGCGATCGCCGCACAATTGTGCGCCGCGTGCGGGACTGCCTCGACGCAGCGCAGGCACAGCCTGTGGCGACAGGCCGGACGGTGGCGCTGCCGGTGTATTACGCGAGCGAGACCGGCGCCGACCTCGAGGCACTGGCAGCGCGCGCGCAGCTGACGACAGAGGAGGTCATCGCGCTGCACACCGCCACAGAGTACCGTGTTTACGCCATCGGATTTGCGCCGGGTTTCGCCTATCTCGGCGAGGTCGATGCACGCATCGCCACGCCGCGCCTGGCCAGTCCTCGCGCCCGCGTGCCGCAGGGGTCAGTCGCCATCGCGGATAGACAAACCGCGGTCTACCCGTCGCAGTCTCCGGGTGGCTGGAACCTGATCGGGCGCTGCCCCGTGCCGATGTTTACGCCAGATCAGCAACCCAGTATGCCTGTGGCCGTCGGCGATCGCGTGCGCTTCGAGGCCATCGACCGCGAGCGTTATCTGGCGCTGGGCGGTGTGCTGTCGTGACCATGACTGTATTGCAGCCGGGCGTTCTCAGTCTGCTCCAGGACAGCGGGCGGCGGGGACAGCACCGCCTCGGGCTGACCACCGGGGGGCCGCTGGACAGCGAGGCGTTTCACTACTGCAACCGGCTGCTGCAAAATTCGGCCGGCAGCACTGCCATCGAGATCAGCGTTGGGGGCTTGCAACTTCTTGCAAATATCGACACCTACATCTGCGTTACCGGTGCCGACATGCCATTTAGCATCAACGGTGAAGACAAGCCACTGTGGGAAGTACACCGCGTCTGCGGCGGCGATATCCTCCGTCTCGGCTTTGCCCGCTCCGGCTGCCGCGCCTATCTGGGTGTAGCGCAGGGATTCGATATCGCGCCCCACTTTGGCAGTACCGCCACCGTGGTGCGCGAGCACATCGGCGGCCTGCACGGTGACCGACTACAGGCGGGCGACGCGCTGCCGTGCTGCCCGGTGTTTGAGCGCAAACGCCTTTTCCTGCCGGTGCGGGACCGTCCCCGGTACCAGAATACGCTCACCGTGAGGGTGATACCGGGCTACCAGCAACGCCATTTTTCACGGCTGCAACAGCGCCGCTTCTTCGGCAGCACGTTCCGCGTCTCCGAGCGCTGCGACCGCATGGGCTATCGACTGGAAGGGCCGTCCATCCACTGTGATATCGAGGGCATTTTGTCCGAGGGTATCTGCCACGGCGCCATCCAGATTCCGCCGGACGGCCAGCCCATTGTGCTGCTGAACGATCGCCAGACCATCGGTGGCTATCCGAAAATCGGCTCTGCACTGTCACTGGATACTGCGCGATTGAGCCAGCTGGTACCTGGCAGCAGCGTACATTTTGCGCCTGTCACACTGCGCACAGCACACCGCGCACTGGATCTGGCGCAGCGCTTTACCCTGCAGCGGGCGCTGCAGGAGCGTCCGCAGTGAATGAGACACAGCTCAGCCAGTCCATCGAGACCTTGCTGGTGGCACGCAATCTGAGGAACATGACTGTCGCCCGTCGCGCGCTGCAACCCGGCTATTACCTGCGGGCCGCACGCCACCTGCACCGCATCGAGGGCAATGTGATTATAGGCACCGGCTTCCCGGTGGCCGATACATTTGAAACCGACGGCCCGGTGGGAGCGATGGCGCTGTACCAGGCGCTGGAACAACTGGGCGCACACCCGGTCATTGCCTGCGGAGGGCAACTGTCACAGGCCCTGGGCGGCCAGTATCGGGTGCTTGCCCTGACTGCCCGGGACCTTGCCGGAGCGCAGGCCGAGGCCGACAGTCATCTCGGCCAACTGCAACCACGGGCTATAGTGGCAATCGAGTGTCCAGGGCTTGCAGCTGACGGCCGCTACTATAATATGCGCGGTGACGACATCTCGGCCCGCTGTACAATATTTGACCCGTTCATCGAGCAGGCCTCCTGCCCTACCCTCGCCATCGGCGACGGTGGTAACGAAATTGGCATGGGCAATATCAGCAGCGTGCACAGCGACTTGAACATCCGCACCTCGATGACCCGCTGTGACGAGTTGCTGCTGGCGGATATCTCCAACTGGGGCGCCTACGGCCTGATAGCACTGTTGGCATGGTGGGCACAGCGTGACCTGCTCGCGGACATTTGCCCGGATGCGCTGCTGGACTATCTTTGCAAGCGCGGCGGCGTCGATGGCGTAACCGGCGCAAATACGCCCACCGAGGATAGCCTGCCGTTGCAGGAAGGAGTCGACGTCATTGAACAACTGCGCCAACTGACACACTATTCGACCACGCTGCCACAGCCACCAGGTGACACGCAGCAAGGCAACCACGGGTAACGACAATGAGCACGGTTTATCTGAACGGCAACTACCTACCGATGAGCGAGGCGCACATATCGCCGATGGATCGCGGTTTTTTGTTCGGCGATGGCATCTATGAGGTAGTGCCCTCCTACGACGGCGCGCTGGTGGGCTTTACACCGCACCTGGCGCGGATGCAGAACGGCCTGGACGCGCTTGAGATACCGCTGCGCCTGGATCCCGCAGAGTGGCG
>TARA_R110002073_G_scaffold312720_2_pt1 | contig 17359 bp, 27 predicted proteins | sample TARA_R110002073 | Tara Oceans TARA_R110002073 (sample SAMEA4397174) | marine metagenome | biome: Polar Biome; feature: [DCM] deep chlorophyll maximum layer (ENVO:01000326); material: water (ENVO:00002006), including particulate matter (ENVO:01000060) such as... | depth 40 m
ATGACCACCCCTGATATTAAAAGCTGTCTATATGCTTCTGGAAGATCAACAGTTGTTTGATTTGCAAACTTGTCACCACCAACGGCTATATTGACAAAAGAATAATTCTTTTTACAATCTAAATTTAATGTAGTTGTTTCACCATCTAAATCAACAGGAAAATATACATATCTGCCTGTTTGGTTATATATTTTATCAGATGAATTAGATGAATCTTTTACTTCCTCATAACTTTTATATTCCCACTCCTCGTCATCAACATATATGCCCATAAGTTCCACAACATTATCTGACATAGTTAGGCGCTTTTCTGTACTATCCCAGTCCCAATCCATATTAAAACGACCCGATTGATCCCACAACAGAATTGTACTCTGTATAGGATTATCCCAAGTTGTAGCATCTTCTATATTAGTTGTTATAGTTCCTGTGCTTACTTTAGTAAGCTCCCTCCATAGACCAAGGGTGTCATTTATCATGCGAATCACTTTATTCAGTTCTATCTCAACAAGCTTTAATCCTGGTTGCTGTGGAAGTTCTGCCGATATATCATAATATATGTCTATAAATTTAAGAGGATGTGTTAATACCTTTTTATTTGTCAGTCCATATATGCCCATTTATACTGCCCCCATTCCTGATGTATCTTCAATATCTATTGCCTTCTCTTCAGGTCTTGCTACTTGATTTTCCGCAACAAGCATTACTATAGCATCATTTATACATCTATACAAAAACCTGCTTGAAAACCCAAACCAATCAATAAGATCAGGGAGGATACCACTTTCCTCTGCATCAAAGCCAGTATATGGAGATATATCTACCACCGCAGTTTCAAAATCAAGCGTTGCTGGGTCTGCTACATATTCTAATGACAAAGCACCACCCTCCGCAGGTGTTCCCGTGTCTGCATCAGGTTTCTTATACATATCCGTGCTTAGTATAAAACGAAACTCATCACCAATATTGTACCAAAATATCTCATTCCCAGCAGGCATAAATGCTATCTCACCTGTAGAGGCTCTCTGTGCATCCATTTCATCTATTCTTTTAATGATGCCACCCCAGGCATTAGCTACAGACGGATCAATCCAAACATCCGTAAAAGCAATAGCATCGGCAGGCAATGCAAATGCAAATGCTGCATCTTCAAATTCCATATCAATCACAACAGTTCTTAATAACGGTGATATTTCCTGTCTTTCCCAAGCAGTTCTATCTGCTGCAAGGGTGGCTAAAGTATTCTGAAATGCACTCCAAGCCCTGTATTTGTATAGTTTAAGTTCATTATCGCCCATTCTCTTGGCAATATCAAGCATAATTGTGTTTTTAGTAAATTTCATGCAAGTCCAATCTCCGCTAATAATCTACCTGCTGTGACATCTATGGCATCATATATATATACTGCCGAAAAATACGAAAGCATATCTTCTGTAGTTCCCAAGTTTTTCAATCCGATTAGATATTCTATGATAAAATTGACTCCCCTCATACTTTCCTGTGGTGAGGAATGAAAATATAGCCTATCACCTGCAATATACCAATACACCTCGCCAAATATAGGCTCAAGGTCTGCATCCGTTGCTATTCTATTAGCCTCGCTTGTATCTATTGGTACAAATTTACGAGTACGGGGATTTTTCTCTGACACCTCTTGTGAGACTATATCTATTATATCTAATATATAGCGTTTAAAGTTGCCTGTGTCACCACTTATCTCATTATTTTCGCCAAATATTCGATAGCTTTTTTTATTTTCACTACCTGTACTAAAATTACGAGTCCCTACAAGTCCGTGATAATCAAACTTAGTATATTTTGGGTCTTTATATCCTTGATATATAGATGCTACAAAAAGCTCCCTGGCACGATCTGCATAATTATCCTCAAAAGGGTCATTGACGCGCTTGCATATTTCAGTCACAATTTCATCAAGACGCATAGTTCCCTTCGTTCTTGCTTTTGTCGTAACCAACATGCCAGCTTGCGCCATTAGTCTTTAAATCTCCTGTTAATTATTAGTTCCTCCAGCTCATCCCTCTTTACGGTTGTTTCTTTAAAAGGTATATCGCACTCTTTAACGGCATAACTTTTAATCTCATGCCAACTCATTTCCTTAATTTTTAAGGTTTCATTCATCATTTCATTAATTTCTTCACCCGATTCACTACACTCCACCACTGATAGATATTTACAAACTAAAACTGCACCTTCCTTAGAAGATACCTGGAGCGGTATTTTATGTTTAAATATATAATTTAATCTTTTTACATGCTCTGTATCTGGATAAATCTCATTAAACTCTTTTTTACCTATAAACTTCGATGTCGGTGCATGGGGGATGGTTTCGTTATCTACTATCCACATATTATTTTCTCCCCTTTTTTATTGCTTTTCTAAGCTCTTCCATTTCACGCTGCTGTGAAATAACCATCTCTTTTAAAGCACCCAATCCAACATCAAGCTCATTAGGCTCTTCTACATACTTTAAAGCTTTAGATATTTTCTCCTCTACTTTATCTAGATTAAACTGCTTAACCAACAAGCCAATAACGGCTTGAACTAAAGCTCCTTGAGGATTCGCTAATACTTTAATTAATTTTTTTATCATCTTTTTTTTACCATATTTATTATAGTTTTCCACACAATATCAAGCACAATATCATCATTTTTTGATGGTGATAACTTAACTACTTTTTCCAATATCATAAAAGCAAGTAAGCACATATCCCAGTTATTTATAATCCAATCCATTCTATTTTCCTTTCAATATAAAGTCTACTATTATTTTTAGATCTGATTTTATTTTTGCTAAATCTTTTCCATTTCTTTCAGTCTTATCAATACTGCCATCCATTTTTTCAGCTAAGAACTCATGCCTTCTTTCAAAATTCTGCAATACTGAATCAACCTTTGAGACTAATAACCACATTATAACTCTATATAAAACAAAGGCTAAAGCACAGCTCAATGCTATTGGAAAGCCTAATTCTTGAATCAATTTTATTACATCATCTGCCATGTTTGCTCTTTAATCCGTTTGCTTGAAACTTTTGAAAAACTGAAATCAATGTATCAAATCTCCCTATAAGTTCGACATGTTGGGAAGCTTGTTGCATAGTAGCTTTGGCAGATTCTTTTTGTTCTTGATTGTTTGAATCTATTAGCTTAATCACAATTGACTCTAGCCTCTGAAATTGCTCGTCCAGTCTTTGTATTAATTTCCCTGTTATAAATTTCATTAAGTACAGGCAAGCATACCCTAAAACGAAAGCTACCGCCACAGGTATTCCAAGGGTTTCTATTATTTGTACTAAATCCATTCATATCTCACTTTTTAATAAACGCCAACCCCGTTTTCAACATTACCCTTACCTAAATGTATAAATGTTTTAGATATTGCTATATCTTTAAAATACTCTGAATATATAGCTTTCATTAACAGCTCATACCTTTTATATCTGTCTTTCATACTAACATCAACAGCTTGACCAGTTGCATGCTGCCCCCTAGTATTGCTAGAGACTTTAGCATTATACTCTGCACATCTGTATGCAGAATTGATTTTAAATCCAAAACCACACTGCTCTCTTACTCTTTGCAAATTTGCCATAAATTTTTCATCCATTTCACATTTTCCACAACATGGACATTTCATTTCATCTGTTGTAAAGTTTTTAGTTATCTTAGCCATTAAACCCTTTCCATAAAAATTGTTATAGTACCATTTAGTAGTGTAGTGGAGACACCAACTCTTTTTACAGTCATCATTATACAATCACCTGTATTTAACACTACATCACAGCTAGCAGAAACATCTTCAAAGTGAAATCTGGTATTATGGCTTGAGCTTGCTGTACACGCTTCAGTTAAATTTGTTACACTTGCAGCCTCTAATACAGGAGTTCCATACCATAAATGTGTTGTCCATGCACCAGATGTAGTAAATGTTGTAGCTATAGACTGAAATCCTTTTAATCTACACTTAAATGGCATTATTATATAAGCTGCGTTATGTCTATTGCTTATACCACCAGATGGGTCAGAATCGTAATTATCCCATTTAGCCATAGAGTCCGCTGTATCACTTGCCTTTTCATACCAATGATAAGCATTACTTGCACTTATATAGTATCTTAATCTATGCATTACTGTATCTCTAGGTGCTTTTGTAATACTATTCGCTGCCATTATGTAAAATAGGTATATCTCACACCTTCTCCGCTTACACTTGATTCAATATATATTAGATTTAGATTATTTATTTCCAGTGAATATATATCTCCAGCATTAAGTAGAATACCAGTTCCTGTAGCCACAGTCGCATCTACTCCTGTAAAGCCTACTGCTATTAAACCTGTATTGTCAGTTTGAGCTTGTATATCTATCTTCTTGCAACCGACATCAGCACCCAATACAGTACCACTTGTATCATCTGTTGTAACCCCATCTGCACCACCAGTTATATTATGTCCAGCCTGTACTGCAAATGTACCAGCATTAGTTACTGCATGAGAAGGAACGGAAGCTAGACTAACAGCTAGCGTACCAGACCCAGCATTTGCTGTTACAGTACCGCTTATAGGTTGTGTTCCTTGAAAGAAAGTACCAGTAACCGCAGTTGTGGGAGCTGAAGTAACCACTACATTATGATTGTTTGCTAACTGTCCATCTGAGGTGGCAAAACCAGATATAACATTGACACCCACTGTTCCATCTACAGTTATTACCCCAGAACTATTATTAGCAAGGGTAACCCTTAATGCAGAAGCCTCAGTTCCAGCACCAACAACATTGAGGGGAGCTGGAACACTAAGTATATCTACATTCCCAATATTTAAATCAGCAGCCTCAAGTAAAATTTTTAATCTTCCATCATTATCATCACATGGATCACCAGACGCATCAACAATCTGTATCTTATGATTTGTATTAAATGGCACTTAACGATTCCTTCAACCCTGCCTTATCAATGTTTTCCATTCTACCTTTTAATACTTTTTTAGCAACCTTTTCTGCTTCTTTAATAGTCCATCCTTCAAAGCTTTTCTTACGATCAGCAATTGTTCTTATTACAAGAGCCTGCTCTCTTTCTAATTGCTTTAAATCATCAGTAGCAGTCTTAATTTTATCAAATTCATCTGTAAGTAATGACTTCGATGCCAACACTTGAGCCTCCACATCCTTTAAAACATTCTTTATTTTTGAGACCTTTCCAGTGACAGAAACAACTTCTTTCTCAAGATTTGCTGTCTCTTCTTTATATTTTTTACGAAGATTTGCTTGATTTCCCTTGACTTTGTCTATCTCTTCGATGTAGGGTTTTATTTTATTCTCGTAGTCTTTCGCAATTCCTTTGACGCGATCCTTTAATATACTTTCCTGATTCACAAGATCATCAAGACCTGTTTTCTGCATCAATGTCTCTTTTTCTACAGACTTTAATTCTTCTTTTAACTTAACAATGTCTGGCTTAATAGCATTTGCCTGTTCTATCGCCTTAGTTAGTGTATTTAGACACTTTTCCTTATCCAGCACAGATTTACCCAGTTTTTCAACTTTTCGGCTTATTTCGTCATATTTGGAGGTTTTACCAATAAGTATACTTTCAGCGTGAGAATGTTTGGCAATTAAACTTTTAAGACTGGTATTTAAAGCTTTCTTTTCTTTTGTGCCTTTTTTGACCTCTTCAGCAACACTTTCGACAACTTCTTTTGCTTTTTTAGCCTCATCCTCTAGGGATTTCATACCCTTCTTTAAAGCATTATTATTATCTTGAAGTTGACGATTTGCCTCTACCTTCTTCTTGTCCAACTCTTTTTTTGTGAGCTGAACCACATTCCTAAATGAAAATTTAGGCATTACTTAAAGCAGACTATGTTAAGATCAGCAGCACCTGATGCTGTAATCCATAGATCAAATACATCAATTTTATCAATCACATATGGAAGATTATTAGCTGGAACAAAAATCTTATCAGCCGTTGCACTGTTTATACGGATAGAAAGATCAATACCACCATTAGTCTCGCCTATATGAACCTCTCTAGCACCTTCTTGTAAGATTTTACCAGAATCACCACCATTATCAAAAGTGTAATCAGATATTTTAGCATCATTATGTGTAACATCACTTCCAAGATCATATGCAGATTCATAGTTTTCAAATATAAATACTTTATTTAGAACATTCTGTTCGGAGTATTTATTTGGGAATTTAACAAATTTTCTCCCGTAGTCCATTTATTTCTCCTTTTTCTTCTTGGCTGTTTTTTTCCCAGCCTTGGCTTTTCCATTCTTGTCAACTTCGGTATGTCTTTTTTCTAATCTTTTACTACTGCCATCTCTTTTCGATACCAATATCTTTCCATCCTTTGTTTTAAAATATCTTACAGCCATCCTTCTCTCCTTTTAATATTTTGCTTATTGTGACTTTGCCAGGGGATGCAAGCACCCCCCGACATCATCATTTTTAACAGTTACTTATTACACATTTATTGATTAAGCTGCCAATATTGTAGCAGTTGTAAAATGTGTTGCCAATGTAGGATTATCTATTTCACTAATCAGATTACCTCTATAAATAACTACATTTGCTGCGCCAGTGTACCAGAAATCCAGCACAGTCCCACCAGTACCACCGCATTTTGCAGCAGTATCTAGGTCGAACTCTAGCCGAAGAAAAGCATCGCCTACATCCGCTATTGCAGTTGCATAATCTAATGAAGAACCTGCACCTTCATTAGTATCACCCACAGCGACAGCAGCCCCTTGGATTGTTGTAGTAACAAATCCTATTCTTAGGGCATCTGCTTGTGCAATACCTAAAACTATCTGGACATGAAGCCCTAAGTTTGAGGTAGTTGCCTCTGGAAGCCTGATGTATTGATCATCGGTTTTTACGGCATTAACGAGGATAGTTTTTTTACCTGCTACCCAACCTACATCGCTATAATCTTCATTGCCTACAGCGGATATGTAGATAGTTTCATCACCATAAGCCTCTTTATACATTCTTGAACTTTTAGCCATTTTTCTACTCCTTCCTAATCAAAAGTTGAGAAGATTAAGGAACTTGTATTTTCAGCAGCAAGAGCAGCACCGTCAGCAGCACTAGTATTTGCCCTGTAAAATGCATCTCCAGAACCTGTAGTAGCGTCCCCTTCTGCAAAATACTCATTCCGTTGATAGCCGTTTATAACAGCCCCACCGATTTCGATAGTGTTTTCGTGATCATCGACCTCATTTGTGAAATGAAGATCGCGAGCAACACCTTTACCGATGGCATTTTTACCAAATACAACATGGTTGTAGGTTCGTTTTGTAACAGTATGCAATGTAACAGCCGTAGGATCAAGCCTTGCTGATGTTGTAGCCCCAAAGAAGTAGCCAGCCTCATCCCATTCACGGATGCCAACTATATCCTCGTAGATTGCAAAACCTGCAAAGTAACCAACTGCACCAATAAGCTCTGGTTCATCAAGCATCTTACCTGTGTAGGCAGACTGAACAGCAGACTTATATGTACTATCCTGCATAAGAGCAGACGCTGATGCTGGATGCATTACGATACACCAAAACGGATGACCTTGTTTTGTGGTCATCTGTGGTATCCGTAGCTCCATGCATTTAACCCGAAGGTCATGCAAAATAGCAGCAGTCATACCTGTATCGCAAGCACCGCCACCATCACCCGTATTACCTATAGCATCATCAAGTTGCGCGTTGGTTTTTGTTGTACCAGATGTTCCAATAGATGTAAGAACAGCCCCATCATTAACCCACCAATTTGGGTGATAACGACGGACAAGCCCTAAACCATCAGCATTAGTACCAGTCGAAAGATTCGGTGATACACCTTCATAGAAAGTTTGGAACACTGTTTGGTTTTCCCATTTGGCGAACCATCTGGATAGTTGCGGTTTAGCAGCCTCATAAAGCTTATATATCTTTTGACGCTGTTCTGACATTGAGCCTGATTTTTTCATCACGGCTTTTCTGTATTGGTTAACGAATGTTCGAAGCCATTTCATAGACTGGTCTTCACCTGTACCTTTTAAAACAGTATCACCATATACTGGTGAGCCTGTAAGGTCTGACAAGAATGGAATGAGCATATTATCGCGTCCCTGCTGGATAAACTGATTCATTATATTAATCGGTTGTCCAGAGGGGCTATATACTGTATTTCCATTTTCATCATTGGACAAATCAACATTACCTGAAAATTTTGCCCAAAAGGTGTTGTACCAAGACTCTTTCGCAAGACTTGCGTTTATGATCTCTACATTCGCCATCCATGTTTGTGAAGTTTCCATTTTTGGATTCCTTTACTTTATTTATTTAGCGATTTGTATAGTCGATCAAGCTCTTGAGGAGAGAGGTCTTTAATAGACTCCCTTAACTCACGCTGGCTTAATTGGTTTACTTTAAGAAGCTTTGAGTTCTTCCCAGAACCCCGTACATCTATTTTATTTTCAACCTTTCCACTAGCCTTTGTTATATCCTGTCGAGCTTTCTCTTCACCCTTCATCGCATAGAATTTCGTCATCTTTTCAACACCAAATGCATCCACTAAAGCCTTTTGATAAGACCTGTCGGTGTATCTGCCATTCTCAAGATAATTCTCTGCGATCTTTGTCACCTGGCTAAACTCATCGTCAGACATTTCAACTCCAGAATCTTTGAAATTAGCTTTCGCTGTTTCAATAAACTCCTTATTGTCTTGTGAGTTAAAACGCTTTTCGATTTGTTCTTCCTGGCGTTTTACCAACCAATCTTCCTCTAGTGAATCTACAAGTGATTTCTGTGACATAAATGCTGCCTCATCCATCACCGAATCCATTTGAGAAAGTTTAGACTTCTGATCCTGATAAGCATCCTTTACCTGATCGGCACTCATCTTATCAAGTATTTCTTCAGGAGTCATATCCTTGGTTGGCATTTCGGTAGCTTGAGTTTTCAAGTCACCGATCTGCGCACCCTGTTCACTGATTTTCCGCGTAGCGTCTCTATGCATTCCAATAACCTCATCAAGAGATTTGTTTGAATATAGAGAATCTACCTCATTGTCAGCAGACTGTGCTTCAGGCTTATCTTCGCTTGTTCCCTCGACTTTTTGATTATCCTCAGAAGATTCTCCCTCTTCGGGTTCTTCTTTCGGGTCAGACTCGTCAGTATCCATCCGAATATAAACTTCACCATCCTTTTCAACAACCTTAGAATCCTCTGTATTTGAGGTTTCCTCTGTCGCGGCTGTTTCTTCAGTCTGGGTTTCTAAATTTTGTTTTTCTTCTTCCATTTTAATATCCCCTTTTTTTCTTTTTCTTTTTAACTTTACCGCCCCCATAGTAAGCCATCAGAGCGTCTTTTTTATCTATAAGACCACCTTCCTTAAACCCTGGAACACCAACATGTTTAAACAGTGCATCTGCTTTGGCTTGACCTGCACTAACCTTTCCACCACCTGCCATCGTATTACCAATAGCAATTTGTTGTTCTTCATTTAAAACAACCTCACCAGGAGTTAACATTGCAGGTACTGTATCGGTATTTCTACCACCCTGTGCATAATATTTTACTCTTCCTCCTTTAGCGTAGTTTTCCACCTTACCACCCTTTTTCATTTTTTTATAAATACTAGGGTGATGCATTCTTAAATAATTGTCTTGTTTTGATGCCATTATGCTTTAGCTCCGCTTTTAGCGACCTTCTGAGCCTCTATTCTAAGCTTTTCTTCGTCATTAAGGATTCCACGCTGAACTTTCATGTTCTCTAAATTGGTTTTAGTTTCTTCAATTTGTTTTTGTTCACCAGCAGACTGTGATTGAGCCTCCATCTGTGAGTCTATATACTCAACCATTTTACTAGCCTCTGGTATAGGGGCTGAAGCGACAAGAGTACGCACATCAACAAAAGCTGGGTTAACTTGAGAAATAACATTAGTGAGTGCCAACATCCTCTCAAAACCTTCTTCCTTTGCAGTCGCATTGTCTTCTCCTTCGTCAAGCTCCACCCTAAGTGATAGATTAGTTACATTATTAAGGGTTTGACCTGCCATGTTTAGATTAATAATACTTTCCTGATATACATTCTGTTGATTTTTGACAGCAATTACCCTATCTTCTTCCGCATATACATGGGAAAAATGATCTACAAAATCTTTTGCTATTGCTTTTCTTAAATTTGATACATTCTTGAAATAAGGATTGATAGCTGCCGCAGCTCGCTCTACCTTCTTTTGATATAATACGCCAGACTCACCGCTACGACCTGTTTCACCTTTCATTGCCTCTGTGATCAGACTAACCCTTTGCGCATACTGAACAGAATTTTCAGTATTTGTAAATATATCTGGCGGTATCTGTCCAGGTGCAATTCTCTGTGGCATCAGAGCCATATTATTCAGCTCATAGACCTGGTTGGGCATATTGCCCCGTTTTCGTAATTGCTTGACTGCTTCCTTTTCCCTCTTATCTATAAAAACACCACCAGACAGTAACTGAGTTACATAGTCTCTTGTTTGAGACTTGCCTTTATTAACATCGTCTTGTATATCTATAAGGAGATCAACCAGTGATGTTTGTTCAGTTACTTGTAGATTGTAGTTATATGAAAATATTGGGAAGACATCAAAGTTTCCTACAGGTGACGGAGAATCTTCATCAAGAACAACGACATTATCAAAATAAGGGATAATGGTGGTAGTGTGTATCCTGTCATCATATAGTTCATTTAGGACTTGCACATCAATACCCGTTTTTCTAAGTTCTTTTAACTGAGGAGGAGTCAAATTATAATAAGATTCTCCGTCATGCACCCTGTATAGTTTTCTGCTGACCCTCTCTTGCATTTCAAGAACCTTGTAGCGGTCATTTTCCTTGTCGTAATTTTGGTCGCTAGTATATTTCTTATCTTTAAATCTCTGAAAGGTGTCTATTAAATTCTTCCACCAGTCTAATTTTTGCTCGCTCTTATAGTCTTCATCAGAAAGACCGTACTTGTCCTCGATAACATCGAGACTTTCCCACCCCTCTTTCACTACCCAGCGAGTATTATTAAGCATATAATCACTTGCCCTTGTCTCAGGATCAAGCCATACACGCATATTGTTTATTACTTCATAGTTAAAATCCAAATAGCCTTCATCGGTCAACTTAAAGTCCCTCTGAATCCACCCCCCCATTCTAGTGATCAGAGCATCCATAAAGGCTATTTGAATCTTTTCTTCTATGTCCTGCTCATCATTCAATGCATTCCACCTGCCTTGAATAATATCTGATACCTCTACTGCGTTTAGATCAGTAGGTTTAATTCTTGCCCGTTTCTTATTTAACTGCTCATTGCCTTGCAGTGTTGAAAGAATTGGAATTATAATATTATATTTTAAGGTTGGCTTTTTATATTTAGTCGCATTAGAAACATCTGTATCAGACCATGATTCGTTATTAACATAACGCATAGCCTTTTCTGAATGCTCAATAGACTTAGTAAAAGCTTCCTTGCTATAATCATAGCAGTCGATTACTTTTTCAGCCTGGGGTGATAATATTGAATTTTTAGTGTGAGTCGTTGATTCGTATGCCATTTATTGACTCATCCAACCACTCTTATATGAATACCCGTCTAATCCACCTTTTAGCCTTTCACGCCAACCCTTTTTACTATTTGGTTTATCTATAAACGACTCCAACACTATCGTTGCTCCATATGCAAGAGCATCAAAGGCATGATCTTCTGATTTTGTGTCCACATCTTCTGGATCAAGTTGTGCTGATGGTAGGTTTGGTATCGTTTCGATGCAATATTCACAATTATCTGTGAATCTAATTCTTGGCACATCTTCATAGCTGTCAGGAACATCTAAAGCGTCATAAACAACTTTGGCTTTAGCTTTACGATCATTATTCCCCTTAGTCAGGTATATCTCCGCATCTGCATAAAACATCGCAGGAGAGTACGGCAAACCCTCTTTTTCACTATGCTTAGTCCAATATGCTGGATCAGCTATTTCATCTGTGAAATCTTGTGGTTTTTGTTTATACTTATCCCAAGTATAGCTATTTACAAACTCCGCCTGCCTAGACGCTGCTAAACCCGTTTCAACGATCTCATCATATATAACCATATTTTTATCATCATCGACTGCCGCAAACAAACATACAAATGGAGCTTTAGTTCCATAATCATAAAATCTATATAGGCTGTGAGAGCCTTTGCTAAAATGCGTACCAAACACAAAGTCTTCTTTCATCACCACATGATGAAGTATGTTCCACATATCGAAATACATTCCCTGGAAGACATCCCATTTACCTTCAAGCCACATAGACCGAAGAACGGGATTCAATTTCTTTAATTTTTTAACATATGCCTTATCGTTGAGTATAATACTTGGATTATCAAATACTGTTGCAGGGATATATTGAAAGGTTATTCCCTCTTCGTCTACAAAGGCTGGAGCAGTTTTTGTGGGCTGATAAGTAACATCAAACTCATCGTTATGGACAGGATCGCCATCTGGTATAGGCTTACAAGGATCAACAAACATTCGCTTTAACCACACATGTCCCACATTGCCTGGATTTGAAGTTAAACATATTTGTGGTTTTAATTCTGGATTGTCTGTACGGGCTGATGTTGATATTTCAATCACCCAATGCTCTGGAAACTGATTAGCCTCATCTATTCCAATAAAATTATAGTTACCACCGATATAATTATCTTTAGCCTTCTCATCTTTAAAGTGAACTAAATATATTTTAGCCCCTGATGGAAACAGATAGCAGTGATTTCTCTCTTGCCACTTACCACCATACAACTTATAAAGTTTATCACATTCTGGCTTTAAATTTCTCTCTAATTGGGGATAAGTTCTTCTGACGAGAAGGGCTATATAGTCTGGATAGTCGATTGATATTTTATCAACAACTATCTTAACTTTTTTTCTTTGGGATTTAAGTTCCTGGTATTCCTTCTCGGTAATCTCGTTACCCTTAAACTGATAATGCCATTTTCTCGGCATAAAAGCAGCCTTCCATGTAAGCGAAAACGACTTCGATCCTCCTCTTGCACCTCCAAAGAATATCCAGTCGGCAGTTGATTGCAGAAATTCTGTCTGTTTGCCTGGATGTGGTACGAATTGTTTAGAATTATTAAGCATTTATCTCAAATAATTTAATTATTTAATGATGCTTAATCCAAATTTAATTTAATATTTTTTTTACCAAATATTTATGAGCAGGCAGCTATGTGGGTTTCGAGTTGTATTGCTATGCAATTCGTTATCATCAAAGCATTGAGAAGCGTGCCTGCTCAATTTTCTTATATTTCTGATCCAATCCAAGTAAATCAACAGTTATATTACAGCATTTATCAGCAAAATCAAGGTATTCATCTTTATTTTTAAACTTTGACAAGAACAAATACGCGTGGGGTTCTACTACTTTAATCTCTTCTCTTCTATCATAAAGTTCTTCAATTCGACAGATAAGAGGTCTAGTTTCATATATTCCACAAGTGTTATCATCTTTCAAGTTTTTACAAACACCCTTATCGTTTATCTCAATCCCCCACTCCTCCAAGTTGTAATACTTTAAGTTATCCCAAGTACAACACCCTGCACATTTAGTACATTCAAAGGGAATCATTCTATGTCAATTACCCAAATCCAGTCATATTCATTAAAAAGCGAACCTTCCTGGGCATAAAATAATATATATATCTTAAAATGGGATTTCATCCTGAGTTCCCTCGGTTTCTTTTTTTTCAGCAAATGCGCCAGGAATGTCATCAAAGCTCATTTCTTCAATACCTTCTCCGTATTTTTCTACGGCTAATTTATTGATTTCTAATTTAAGCTCTTTACTAGCCCAAACGGTATCATGGTATTCCTCATCTGACCCTTTCTGACTTGGAAAACCGACAAACAATCCATTTGCCCCATCTATGAGTTTAAAACCTTTAAGCGTGAAACCCTCTTCTGTTATTAAATCGAAAAATGCACAGATTTTACCCCAACTTCCTTTTTTCATTTCACCTATTTTCATTCTTTATCCCCTTTTTCTGTTTTTTGTTTTTTTCTGTTTCTTACATACGCCCATTTTATCATAAAACCATATTTTCCTCTGCCATTTAACCAGTCTTCCGCCCAAACCCTGTGTTCCTCTGCATCCCCTGGCAGGTCTATATAATCAAAGAAATCAGCCATATGTTCATAATAGTCCGCCACATCCCAGCTACCTTTTGGATATTCAGCCTTATTCCTTCTATACATTTTGTTGATTGCATAGTTTATTTCTACCGTAAGCTCTTTAAATTGTTCAGCATTACCAAGCATAAGCATCTCTTTTTGCTTTTCTTTTATTGTGGTATTCTCTTTGATACTTTTTCCTACATGGATCACACATACTGTGCCTTTGCATCCCCATCTTTATAAAATCAGCATCTGATTTTTCTTTTTTACATTGCGTACATACTTTCATTTTTTCTTCTTTCCCCACGAGAATGGGTTTAAGTTTATCCCCAGCTCTTGCTCTATCCATACTGTTTGCTCCTGCATTTGCAATTCCAATGTTCGTATATGTTGTTCTTCTGCAATTTGCCGTTCTGCCTCATGTAGTTCTATTTCCTCTATCGCAATCACCATCTGTCTTTCCAGGGTCTGTATTCTCCCCTCTATCTTCCAGAAACTGAAGGTCACAATGGCAACCAAAGCGATTATCTGCAAAAGCCACTTAAAATTTATCGTCAGCGAATAACTGTCTCCCAGTACCTCCCCACGATAGCTGCGCGCTCCGCCATTTTCCTCATTCTTCTTCACGAAATTCCTTTCTAAAAAGACTCACGGTAATGATGCCAATAAAAAAGCCAGCATACATTCCAAGTACAAATATTCCCATCCATGCCATGAATTAATTTAAAACATTTAATATATTTCTTGCGACTGATAATTTTGCTCGACAGAGGGCTTACTCGGAACAAGCAACGAATTACAACACTTTGATTCAATTTTAGCAGGATCAAAGTTAAAAGGCTCATAAAAATCAGAGACTCCACATTTACCACACCATGCAAGATAATTCTTTCCATCAGTTATTTTAAAATTAGTTTTCTTTTTAACCCCATTTTTATTCTGCATAATACCAGACAAATCCTTATCCGCCCACCTTTTAATCCGTTTACCCAGATCCCAGGTGTTCTCCCTCTCCCATCTCATTTTTGTTTTCGATCTATTAAGTTCAGACCAATAATCAAAGAACTCATCTAATAACTCTTTTGGATACTTATCACTATACTTATATACTATTACCTTAAAAGCTTTTAATCTATTACTTAATATTACTATTATGTCTTTGTCCTTGTCCTTAACCCCTTCCTTGACCTCAACTTGAGGTCTACTTGACCCCTCTTTGACCTCATTTAGACCTCTAATTGACCCCAAATTGACCTCTAAATCGGTAAGTCTATTAAAAACAGATAGATGAACTCTATTATTTTTGTTTAAACTCTTCCCATATTGAAATGGAACAAAATCTTTGATCATCCAATGACCACTTTCAAGCGGAAGTATTCTTTCTTTATTTGTATTAAAAAAAGTAAGTGCAGTATCTAAATCAATAGCTTTTTCAATATCTGCATTGAACCTTCTAACATTAGGTCTCCAAATACCTGCATGATCACATTTATCACACACATACCCCCAGAAAGACCTGTATTCTAATGGCATGTCTAAATACCAATCCTCATCCCATATATCTGTATCGTGGAATCTCTTACTCATTATGCTCTCCTATCTTTGTTTTAACCATGATATAACCTTATCCAGGTCATATCTTATAAATCTACCACTATTAATAACCGACGGACATCCATTCTTCCTCCACCTATATATAGCCTGCCGTGACACACTAAACATCCTACATAAATCCTGTGTTTTAACAAGTCCAACCTCGTTATTTTCCAACTTTACTCCTCCTTTTCCTTTTTTTCTTATCCTTACTACCTAGAGGTCTTCCCCTACCCCTGCCAAACAAACGCTTTAATAATGGCAACATAAACTTCATTTATACTCCTTTATTTTAAATACTCCGTAACCTGGGAGACTCCGCTTAAAGAAAGATATATACACTAAGGTAGGTATAGTATCAATCTCCCAGGCTACTAGGAGAGCAATTAACATCTTCATCAAATTCTACTACTTCCGTCATATTCATCTCAAACTCACCAGTGCTGCCACAAGACTTTAATGTCTTGAATAAATGCCTATTGGCTGCGAAATCATATAATTGGATATTATCCTGACGAGGTACTACATAAATCACCTTCTTTTTCATACTATGCTCTCCTAATTAAGTATATTAAGTTAGTAACAAGTGTAAACCTAAGTCAACCCCTTATTTTATTTTTAGTCGAGAAATAATTTCCGTGGGGTGTAAGCGTGGCATATGCCTATATGTGAGGGGGGCTGTCACTCGGCTTGGGAGGGTGGGGGTATTGGTGTACCTGTGCCAATTATGCCCTAATTCGTGCCTGTTCTGGTGGCTCTCGTCGTGATGCTGTGTAACATTCTATGTAAAAGGTTGTATAAACTGTATGTATTGTATAATGGAGCCGAGAACTACCAACACCACATCCCCCAGAGTTTACATTCAACCCCAAGCACCAGCACCAGCGCACCCAATGTATAAAGTTGGATCTATACCAGCACAACCTTATTCAGTACATTGTTGTATCACTCTGGCTTGACCTATGCAACAACGCTTTAAATACGTTGTATAAAGTTCTTGTATGGTACATTATAGAGGGGTTATCTTCTACCACGCTTAAATGAAAGGTATATATAATGTTTGACTTAATACAACTAATAATGATGGTGGTGATTGCTCTGGTACTATACCGTAGTACTACTGGTATGTACTCATGATTAGCCTAACCACATTCGCAACGGAAGTTAAATCTGGCTTGGTGGCAAAGTACGACCAGCAAGATATGTTTGCACCGCTGCAGGATTTCAGTTTTAACCAATACCACAGCCAGAACCCCCAGACAGTAAAATCTATTATTACAGTTTATTACAATGATTTACAAGGGCGTGAAGATGTGCAGGAGTATTTAATTTCTGAATGCCAGAACGCTATAATAGAAAAAGCAACTAATAACCAAATAGGAGAGCTAAACCGTGATAACAGTTACAATAAAAACCAAAGATTCTGTTGATTCTATGCCTGTAATGGATAGTACCAGAGTAAAAGACCTTAGTCAGTATATTTTCAATAATTATACTTCTAAGGGCATAAAATACATACTAACAATGAATAAAAATGAGGTATTAAACTAATGAGTTATAAAATCGTAAGAAT
>TARA_R110002073_G_scaffold239434_3_pt1 | contig 17306 bp, 17 predicted proteins | sample TARA_R110002073 | Tara Oceans TARA_R110002073 (sample SAMEA4397174) | marine metagenome | biome: Polar Biome; feature: [DCM] deep chlorophyll maximum layer (ENVO:01000326); material: water (ENVO:00002006), including particulate matter (ENVO:01000060) such as... | depth 40 m
GGCTTCGCCAATGACACGCGCGCCCTGAATCGCCATGCTGATCCGCCAGACGATGACGCCGATTGCTCCCAATGCCCCCAGTATTGCCAAAACGATGTGCATGACCCGTCCACCCTCCCCGGTTGCAAGTCACCGGAGATATAACCGGTCCGCACGACGCCGGACCAGCAAAATCGCGCTCTGACATTTCCGTGAGGACGTTGGCGCAGCGCGACAAACACGTCATGGTATCGCCATCTAACCGGCCTTTCGGCCAAGAATTGGGGACTTTTATGCGATATCTGATCAGCCTTGTGGCCGCGTGTGCGATTGCGGCCTGCACTCCAGCCGCCGAGGAGCCCGCCGACGATACGGCCAATGACGATACGGCGATGACCAGTGATACCCTGACCGGCGACGAGATGGCAGCAGACGAGATGGCCTCTGTGGACAGCGCGCCGGGCGACCGGGCGGAGACCGCCAGCGCCCTTGATGCTGCTGTGAATGCGGCCAACCGGCCCGAGCAGGACCGCGCCCGCGACGCCACGCGTCATCCGGCGGAAATCCTCACATTTGCGGGTGTACAGCCTGGCTGGACCGTTGCGGATATTGGCTCGGGCGGGGGTTACTATACACGCATACTGTCCAACGCCGTCGGTGAGAATGGAACGGTCTATGCCCACAATTACCAATGGGTGGTCGATCGTTTTCCCGGCGCGGATGTCGCCCTGACGGAGATCGCCGGTGAGCGGGACAATGTCGAATACTATGTGGCACCGGCCGCCACTGTCGCCTCCGGCCTGACCACTCCGGTCGATGCCGCCTTCATCGTACTGGGCTATCATGACCTGATCTGGCAACAGCCCGACATCCAGACGCTGAGCCGTGACGACCGCATTGCCTCCAATCGCGCGATTTTTGACGCGCTGCGCCCGGGCGGCGTTTTCATTGTCATCGATCATCGCGCTGAAGACGGGTCGATGGACCGCGATGTCGATGCCCATCACCGTATTGACGAAGCCATGGTCCGTAGCGAGATCGAAGCGGCCGGTTTCGTTCTCGATGCGGAAAGCGACCTGCTGAGCAATGCGGACGATACGCGCGACGTGTCGGTGTTTGATGGCGCCATCCGCGGCCGGACCGATCGCTTCGTTCTGCGCTACCGCAAGCCGCTTTGAGGCCAATCGGGACTATGCTAAACTATGTGATGTGAGCTGACCCGGGCATGACCCGGCTTAGGTTCGACAATCGAGCGGGCGGTCTCAGGTACATCCAGAGCCGCCCGTTTTCGTGTCCGGGACCGTTCAGTCATTCGAGATCACATATATGCCCTGCTCATTGGTGCCGCCGATGCGGTCAATCGCCGGCGCGAGTGCCTTGAGGAAGCGCGCCGGGCCCTTGTGCTCACGCACGGCCATGTGCGGCTTCTCGTTCTGGTAGATGGCATAGGCACACAGGTCGGCGGCCTGGATCAGGAGTGATTCCTTGGAATCGCGGCGTTGGGGATCCTCGATGACATAGCGCAGCGGGCGGTTGATCACCTCGGTTCGCTTCCACCACAGCATGCCCTTTTCGGTTCGCACAGGACGTTCCCGCCGCAGCCCCCGAACGAGCTTGTTGAGCTGGCCGCCATGCGTGTCATCGGAAACGATGAAGCCCGGTGCACTCTTGTCCGGGGAGCGGCCTCCATTGGCGCGCGCCAGCCAGGCATCGAACCGGCCCAGATGGGCGGCCCATGCCGCGCGGAACACATCGGTTTCCGGTGCCAGGTTTTTCTTTCTGACTACAGTCAGCAGCACTTTGAGATTTGGCGTCGACCCGATGCGCTTCAACGCCATTTCGATCATGGCGACCCGGCGCTCCGGTGCGCCCGGCCCGGATCGCATGATCGAGGAGCCGCGCATTTCATCGCGCATCTTGAACCCATATTGGGCATTGAGATCACGTCTCAGCTTGAGCAGGGAGTCCTCGACGCCCGTCCACTTGTTGGCGGGCATGACCAGACCGGCGAGCGCGAAGACAGGTGTCGAGCCCGGTTCACGCCCGGCATCGCCGGACTCATCAACATACATTAAATGCATGGGCCACCCCTTCGCACGCCGTTATAGTTAACACGACGCCGCCTTGCACGTGTATCCTGCTCGCCTGTAAGGCGAATATTCAGGGCGCTCGTCAGAAGGGAGGCACGCCATGACACGCAACGGCGTTTCGGGCCGGGTCCGGTCCGCAATTCCAGCCTGGATGCAGCGGCGATGGGGCTCGATTGCCGCCGCTGCGGCGGTTCTGGCCGCCCTGCTGGGCTTCATCTCCGACATTCAGGGGCTGATTTTCGGATCCTCCATGTCACAGGCCGAAGCCGAAATGCTGGCGGACCGTGTGGCCGTTCGAATGGATTCCAGTGCCCGCGCCGACCAGGGCGATACCGTTGCACTGGCGCTGGACTCCCTGGCCCGCGACGGGGGACGGCGCGAGCATCAGGCGCTGCGCCAGCTCGACAATGGCGAGGATGAGGCTGCGCTGGACGCGCTGCAGGGCAGCACGGCAAGGCTGGAACGGCGATCGCCTGAAGAGGCCGCAAGCCGATATGTCCAGCTGGGCATCATCGCGGAGGGAATCGACACACGCCGCGCGATTGAATTCTACGAGTCAGCATTGGCCCTGGACCCCGGTCGCCTGCAAGCGGCCAATCGGCTTGGCGCAGCCTTGCGAAGAACCGGCGCGCCGGACCGGGCGCGTCAACTTCACCAGGATGCGCTGACCCTGGCACGGGAACAGGGGCGTACCGCCGAAGAAATCGACGCGCTCGCCGGGCTGGCGTCACTCGATGTGAATGCCGGCGATTTTGCCGCCGCCGATGCCCGCTACACCGAGGCGCTGGAGCTGGCCGACAGCATGGGTGATCTGCGCGCCTCGGCGAACATGGTCGGCAATCGCGGCTATGTCGCCCAGGGGCGCGGCGATTCCGAAGCGGCGCGTTCCTACTACACGCGCGCACTGGCGCTGTTTGAAAGCGCGGATGATCGGGTAGGGGCGGCCCTGGCGCGTAGTAATCTGGCCAATTTCCAGCGCGAGAATGGCGAGCTGGACGCGGCGGCTGACAATTACCGGCTGGCGCTCGCCGCACTGGAGCAGGCTGACCGCCGCGCGCTGGGCGGACTGGTCCTGCAAAATCTGGGAGCGACAGCAGAGGCGCGCGGTGACCCTGACGCCGCCGACCGTTTCTACCGGCGCGCGCTCGAGCGAGCGCGTGAATTTGAATATGCCGCCTATATCGCGTCGTCGGCACGCCGGTCCGGGTGGATCGCGCTGGGCCGGGATGACCCTGCTGAAGCGATCACGATGGGCGAGGAAGCGCTGGCGGCCGATATCCGGCTGGGCGATCTGGCCGGTGAGGCCGACACGCGCGTTCTTCTGACCGGAGCCAACGGGCTTGCGGGCGACCATGCTGCGGCGCGCACCCATGCCGCGCGGGCATTCGAGATTTTTAACTCGGTTGAGCCTCCGCTCGACACCGTGGGCTATCTGCACTCGGCGCTGGGCCTCATGGCCTATCGCGACGGCAACAGCGACGCGTCCCGAACCCATAGCGAGCAGGCGAGCGAGGCCTATGCCTCGGCCGGCATGCTGGCAGAAACCGGCGAGCAGGAGCGGCGCCTGGCGACGCTGGCCGGCAACAGGGGAGACCGCGAGGCGACCTGTCAGCATCTTGCACAGGCGCTTGAGATTTATCGCGCGCTGGGTGACACGGCCATGCGCGAGACCGTCGCGGACAGGCTGGCCGACGAGGGCTGCACCCAGCGCGGCTAGCGGCAGATCCGCCAGCGGCCCATGTCGAGGTGGAAGTGGTTGTGGTGTGCGGCATTGTAGTCCGGTCCCAGCACGCCGCGGAACAGGTTGCAGGACTCGTCACGGACCTGGCGCAGGAATGCCGAGCGGGCGTCACCGCTATTCCAGTCGGTGACCATGACGCGGCGGCCATCGCTCAGCCGGAAGCCGGCGATATCGATCGCATTGGCCCCCGCATGTTCCGACCAGCGTCCGCTCTGGGCGTTGTTCACGCGGCGACAGGAATAAGTGCCGTAATGGATAATCTCCTCGACCTCGGCCCCCAAATGGTCGCGCGCCGCCGCGCTGACCACTTCGCGTTCCCAGACATAGATCGACGCCGCGAGCGCACAGGACGCCACTTCGGGCGGCGATGCGCCATAGTCGACATTGGACCGGTTGATCCGGACACCGGATTGCACGCGGCATTCGGCCCGGACATTCCGGTTCGGGGCCTCGACAGGGGTAAATTCCATGTCTGAGCCATCGAGTGCGGCAAAGCAGGCCGTCGGGTCGTCGCGCAGCGCGGCGATATGGGCATAGGTGAAAGTCCCGATTCCTTCATCAAGCACGGCCTCACCCCACGGCTTGTCACCCTCGGGCAGACGGTCGATGTGAAGAAATACCGCGATCGCCCCCAGCGCGCCGAACATCAGGATCGAGCCGCGCGCCGCAATATGCGCCGCCAGCGGCATGCCCGACCACGGTTTGCGGGCGGGCTTTTTCCCGGGCGATTCAGGCGCGCGCCGACGCGGTCCGTAAACGGGTCTGGAGGTCTTTTCGGTCATGGCAGACGGTCTGTATCGTCCGAGCGTGTGGCCTTTTTATGGACGCAGAAGGCCAAAAATGAGGGAATCCCTCACGCCGATATGGGTCTTCCATTCGCCGCGCAAAAGACCCTCGCGGACAAATCCCAGCGATTCCAGGAGGCGGATGGAGGCCGTATTGTCCGGATCGGTATCGGCCCAGATGCGGCGCAGGCCCCGGGTTTCGAAGCCGTGGCGGATCACGCGCCTGGCCGCCTCGCGGGCCAGCCCCTGGCCTTGCGCATCGGGCCGCAACATATAGCCGATTTCGGCCACATCCGGCTTGCCATCAATGAGAATGACCCAGCCCAGCGCCTGTTTGGGCGCGTCCTTGCGCGCAAAGGCGAAGCATTCCACGCCCTCGCCGCGGACATTCCAGCGAAGATAGTCGCGGGTTTCATCAAGATTCTGCAAAGGCCCGCAGGACCAGTATTGCATATTGCCCTTGTCGGAGAGCGCCGGGTGGAGGCTTTCGGCATCGTCGAGGGTCATCGGGCGCAGGATCAGCCGTTCGGTTTCCAGAACCGGTAGACTGCCCGGCGACACCCTCTCGGCGAGCGCGTCATCGGTCAGCGTCATGACGATTTCGTCAAACCGCTCCTTGATGCACGCCTGCATGGTCTTGAAGCAGTCATGGTCGAAAAAATCCTGCTCGTTGAAGCAGGCCTGGCGCGCGCTTTCACTGGGCCAGCGGGCATAGGACCAGAACAGGCCATCCTCGGCGCGGTGCAGGCGCGCGCCGAATGAGCTGCAGCGTGAATGGATTAGCTTTGTGCCTTCCAGCCAGGCGGCGCGAAAATCATCTTCACGACCGGGCTTGATGGTCCAGCGATAGAGAATGGCAGTGGTCATCGGATCTGATCCTTGGCGGAACCGGAGGTGGCAGCAGGCGTTTGAGACACATGGGTTCCGAATCGCTCAAATCCTACCTCGCCAAGCGCGATTTTGACAGAACGCCGGAACCATCCGGCGCGAAAACGGCCAAACAGACGGACCGGCCGGTCTTTGTCGTGCAGGAGCATGACGCCTCGTCGCATCATTTCGATTTTCGTCTTGAGGTGGACGGTGTTCTGGTTTCCTGGGCAGTACCCAAGGGGCCCTCGCTCGACCCGCGCGACAAGCGTCTCGCGGTGCGTACGGAAGACCACCCCCTCGACTATCGCGATTTCGAGGGCGTGATACCCGAAGACGAGTATGGCGGCGGGACGGTCAGCGTCTGGGATGGAGGGCCGTACCGCAACCTGATGGCGGAGAAGGACGCCCCCCTTTCCATGGCGGAGTCGCTGGAGACCGGACATATCGAGGTCTGGCTTGATGGCGAAAAGCTGACCGGGGGCTTTGTGCTGATCCATGCCAAAATGGGTGGCGACGAGAAGAACTGGCTTTTGAAAAAGCTCGATGACGACACTGCGGATGCGCGCCGCAAACCGGCCCGCACCCAGATGAAGTCCGTCCTTTCCGGGCGCACGATCGCCGAGATCACGGACGATGAGGCATGAGCCACCCCCTGGACCTGCTCGGCCCTGATGACCGCAGCGCGTTGATCGGTGAGCCCTTTCCGGACCGGATAGATCCGCAGCTGGCGGTCCTGACGGATGACTATTTTTCCGATCCAGACTGGATTTTCGAGCGCAAGCTCGATGGTGTGCGCTGTATCGTTTACCGCAAGGATGGCGACGTGCGCCTGCGCTCGCGCAATGACAACGACATGACGAATACCTATCCGGAGATCGCCGAGGCCCTTCCAGGCGGTCCCGATTGCGTCGCGGACGGGGAGATTGTCGCCTTTGACGGGCAGACAAGCAGTTTTTCGCGGCTTCAGGGCCGGATCGGCATTGACGATCCGGACAGGGCACGGCGCTCAGGTATCGCCATCTATCTCTATCTGTTCGACCTCATCCATTTTGATGGATATTCGCTGGCACCGCTGCCCTTGCGTCGGCGCAAGGCGCTATTGAAGGCCGCCCTGACCTATTCAAATCGCATTCGTTTTTCGGCCCACCGCAATACCGAGGGCAAAGCCTGGCTCGAACAGGCGTGCGAGCGCGGCTGGGAAGGGTTGATCGCCAAGCGCGCCAATGCCCCTTACCAGTTCAAACGGTCCCGTGACTGGCTCAAGTTTAAATGCGCCCAGGGCCAGGAAATGGTCATTGGTGGCTGGACCGATCCGGAAGGGTCACGGATCGGCTTCGGTGCCCTGCTGCTGGGCTATTACGATCAGGGGTCGCTTCGGTATGCGGGGCGGGTCGGCACGGGTTTCGACCAAGCCCTGCTGACATCGCTGCATGACAAGCTCACCGCGCTGGAAACTGCGACACCGCCCTTTGCCGATCCGCCTGATGCGCCGGGCCTGCACTGGGCCGAGCCCAGTCTGGTTGGCGAAATCGGATTCACCGAATGGACCGGCTCGGGCAAGCTGCGCCATCCGCGCTTCAAGGGGCTGCGACACGACAAGACAGCCGCTGAGGTGGTGCGGGAATCGCCATGAGCCCGTCTTGTGAAACCCTGCAGCTGGACGGCCATGACATCGCGTTCAAGCGCGCCGACAAGGTGCTGTTTCCCGATTGTGGATTTACCAAGCGCGACGTGCTGGACCATTATTTGCGCGCCGCGCCGTTGATGCTTCCCTTCCTGAAGGGACGCGCCCTGACGCTGAAACGGTTCCCGGACGGGATCGGCAAGGCGGGATTCTATCAAAAATCTGCGCCCGACTACGCGCCTGACTGGCTGAAGACCGCCTCTGTGAAAAAGCGCGACGGCAGCCGGATCGACATGGTGTGCGCCAACAACCGCGCCGCGCTGGCCTGGCTGGCGGGGCAGGGCGTAATTGTCTTTCACGCGCCGCTGGCGCGCGCTGACCGGCCAGACCGCCCGGACCAGATGATTTTCGACCTCGACCCGACAGAGGATTTCACACCGGCCGTGCGCCGCGCTGCGCTCACGCTGAACGACATTCTCGACGAGTGCGGCCTGCGCAGCTTCGTCAAGACAACCGGGTCGCGCGGCTATCACATCGTTGTGCCCCTGCGCCGTGATCATGATTTTGATGCGGTGAAGGCCGAAGCCAAGCGTATTGCCTGTGCGCTCTGCGATGCCATGCCGGATGAGACGACGATCGAAGTGCGCAAGGCCAAGCGGCAGGGGCGCATTTTCATCGACACACTGCGCAATGAGACCGCCCAGACCGCCGTCGCGCCCTATTCCCTGAGAGCACGGGAAGGCGCACCGGTGGCGGTGCCGCTCAGCTGGACGCAGCTGAGACGGGACACCGTGCATCCAAGGCAGTACACGCTAAAAAACCTGAGCCGGCGGCTGGGCCAGGTCGACGACCCCTGGGCGGATTTCTTCAACAGTGGCAATGCGCTGTCCCTGAGCGGCTGATGACCCACCAGGGTGCCGTTCCCGACGCCACGGAATCGCCTTGTTTCGTCAGGGAACCGGGAGGCCCTCTGGAGGCTTTTCACCCCGTCTGCCGCCTCGCGCCCTTCCCCCCCCACCCCTTCGGCATGAGCGGCCCAAAACGGAGTAAGACTGATGAAGAAGTTTCTGATGATCACCGCCGCCTCGCTGATGGGCGCTTCGGCGGCCTATGCGCAGGCATCGCTGGATGCCGACACAGACATGAACGGTTCGGTGTCTCTGGAAGAAGCCCAGGCTGTCGACTCGACGGTCACGCAGCTCGACTTTGACATGTATGATCTCGATGCCGATGGCGAACTGTCGATGAGCGAGTTCGCCGCATGGAATGCGGACCGGTCCAGCGCGACGATGGATGCCGAGATTGATACCGACGCCTCTGTGGTGACGGAAGACGAGGCCGTGACCACCGAAAGCGAAGTCTCGACCGATTCTGACGCCGACGTTGAAACCGATATTGATCCTGTGCCGGACGCCGACCCGGAGCTCGATCTGGACATGGACAGCGAACTGGATATTTCCCCGGAGCCGGTCGTGACCCCGGATACGGGCGCGGACGACAACCCCATTCTGGAACCGGACATGACGACGGATCTGGATGCGGCGACCGAGGCCGAACTTGAAACCCGTGTGGAGTCCGCTGACCCGCAATAGTGCGGATCGCACCCTCCCTTCGACCAGGCCAGGCAGCACATCCGTTCTGTCTGCCTGCTGGGCCCCGGCGCATTTCCTCCCCTTGCGTCGGGGCTCTTTTTATTTTGCGGTACCTGTTTCCGGTGCCAGCTTGCGCTTTTCGCTCGCCCGCACTTTCTTCGATTCAGATCGCAGCTGCCCACAGGCAGCAAAGATATCGCGCCCGCGCGGGGTGCGGATGGGCGAGGCATAGCCGGCGCGATTGACCACTTCGGCAAAGGCCTCAATCGTCTCCCAGTCTGAGCACTCATAAGGGCTGTTCGGCCACGGATTGAACGGGATCAGATTGATCTTGGCGGGCACGCCCTTGAGAAGGCGAACCAGTGCACGGGCCTCGGCCAGTGTGTCATTGACGCCCTTGAGCATCACATATTCGAACGTCACGCGGCGGGCATTATTGAGGCCCGGATAGGCGCGGATCGTGTCCATCAGCTCGGCCAGCGGATATTTCCTGTTCAGCGGCACCAGCTCGTTGCGCAGATCATCATTGGTGGCGTGCAGCGAGATCGCCAGCATGGCTGAGGTGCGCTCCCCCAGCTCAACGATTTTCGGCACCACACCGGAGGTCGAGACCGTGATGCGGCGGCGGCCGATGGAAATGCCTTCGCCATCGGAAATCGTGTCGATGGCCTCGCTGACGGCATCGAGATTATAGAGCGGCTCGCCCATCCCCATGAAGACGATATTGGTCAGCTTGCGATTCTCGGCCGTCGTCGGCCATTCCTGCAAATCATCGCGGGCGACCATCACCTGGGCGACAATTTCCTGAGCCGTCAAATTGCGCACCAGCGCCTGGGTGCCGGTGTGGCAGAAAGTGCAATTGAGCGTGCAGCCCACCTGGCTGGACACACACAGCGCGCCGGACTTGCCGACATCGGGGATGAAGACGGTCTCGCACTCCACGCCCGGCGCGAGGCGGATCAGGTATTTGCGTGTGCCATCGACCGACACCAGTCGTTCGACAATCTCCGGTCGGTCGAGCGTAAAACGCTGTTTGAGCTGGTCGCGCAAATCCTTGGAGACATTGGTCATCGCATCGAGATCGGTAACACCGGTCTGATGCACCCAGCGCGAAATCTGGTCGGCGCGCATTTTCGCCTTGCGGTCCTCGACCAGGCCTGAGGACACCAGTGCTGTCTGCAGGCGCGTACGATCCAGCCCGGCCAGTGAAGGCAGGGGTGCGGCGGGCCGATTGGCGGCGGAGAGGTCCAATGTCGTCGTCATGGCCGCGTCATCTAGTGCAAATCAGGCAATTTTGCGAGGGGGTGAGTGACTCGCATGGTTCACGACGCGACGAGACGGGATTATTCTGCCGGAGCCATGAAGCTGACCCTCTATCCGCTGACAACGGTCGAGACACCACTCCGCCCGGCCTCTGCGCGCCGCGACTGGATGGACGCCGCCCGCGACGCCTTTCCCTATCGCTGCCTGCCACTGGCACTGGCCAACCAGCATGGCTGGGAATTCTACACGCCGTTTGATTTCGAAGCCGAATGGACAGGTGGTACCCTGCCCGAGGACGTCGAGGTACGAAGTGACGCCCCCATTGAGTCCGGCCACCCCGGTGCGCCGCTGGCCAATTTCGGGGAGGGAGTTTTGACGTTTGAACTGTCCGTCATGCTGCGTACACCGCCGGGCTGGAATATCTTTCTGACGGGTCCGCTCAATTGTGTGAAGGACGGAATCGCGCCGTTGTCCGGTGTCATCGAGACCGACTGGTCGCCCTATACCTTCACGATGAACTGGCGCTTTACCCGGCCGGGCACGGTTCGATTTGCCGCGGGCGAGGCAATCGCCACGCTGTTTCCGGTACGCCGGGATCTGTTTGAAACCATTGAGCCGGAAGTGGCCGATCTGCACAGCGACAAGGACACCTATGCGCACTTCATGACCTGGCGGCAGCAACGCGCAGATTTCGCCGAAAGGCTGCGGCGGCAGGAGACCAGCGCGGTGCAGGAAAAATGGCAGAAAACCTATTATCGCGGACTCAATCCGGATGGCTCACAAGGCCCGGACGACCACAGGATCAAGCTGCGGGTCAAACCCTTCAAGGCCTGACGCGGCGCTGATCAGCAGAGGCTGTCGACGCGCTCCAGCGCTGCGGTGATACCGCTCAGGGAAAACTCGTAGGCGGTTGCCGTACCGCGCTGCGACGTCGCCTCGACGCGCATGGTGGCCCCGCGTCGCATGGCGCGGACGAGTCGGTCCTCGTCAGCTGTATTCTCGATAAAGCCGTCATTGTCGGCGACAAACATCTCGTAGCGGTCCGATCCGACGCGCACACGCGGCGGGCTGTCGGGGCGCAGCGGATAGCCGGCGGCAAAGCGGGGCTGTTCCTCGGCGGCACCGGACGCCCAGGTCGAGACAATGAAGAACATCTCGCCATGATCGACGCTGGCCGGTGTGGAATCGGTCGGTTGGGTCAGCGCATAGCAGACCCGCCCCTGGCTGCTTTCCACGGTAAAGACGTGCCAGTCGGAGAAACTGCCGCGCGCCGTGGGTGCTTGCTGGGCAAGGGCCGATGGCGGTGCGACCATGGCAAGCGGGGCGATCAACAGGGCCAGACAGGCAAGGCGTTTCATGGTGATTTCGTCCAATACTGATCCAACGGGCGTCGCGCCATCTCAACGCAGACTTTCGCGGCAGTTTCAAGGCGTATTGGTGAAGATCATATTGATGTGGCATCGGCAATGCGGCTTACACTCTGCGACAGCGTGTTTCACACCTGTTGATACGCTGTATCGTGACGCCAAAGGGGCAGCAGGCATTTCATGGCAGACGAGGACATCAAGCCGGACCGCGACGCGCTGAATGCGTGGGTCTGCGCGTGTGCCGGCAAGGACCGTGCGGCCTTTGCCCGTCTGTTCGCGTATTTCGCGCCGCGCGTGAAATCCTATTTGCGACGCCTCGCCACGGATGATGCGTCTGCGGAGGAGATGACGCAGGAAGTCATGTTGACCCTGTGGCGCAAGGCCGGCCAGTTTGATCCCCGGCAGGCATCGGCCTCGACCTGGATTTTCCGTATCGCCCGCAATCGGCGCATTGACGCGGCGCGGCGCGCCAACAAGCCGGCGCTGGATCCCGAAGAACCCCTGCTCCTGCCCGGCAGTGACATCGCGCCCGATGATGCGACCGAGGCCAGTGAACGCGAAGACCGCGTGCGCGCGGCACTGACATCCCTGCCCGAAGAACAGGTCACCTTGCTGCGACTGGCCTTCTATGACGGGCTGTCTCATTCCGAGATTGCCGAGCGGGAGGGGCTGCCACTCGGCACGGTCAAGTCACGACTGCGGCTGGCTTTCGACAAACTGCGCGGAGGTCTAAGCCGTGACGATATCTGACCCTCTCTGCCTCGGCTGCGGACGCGTGCTTGATCTTGCAACGGACCGGCCCATGTCCTGCATTGTATCCGACAGGAGCAGGGCATGAGCGCCACGCAGATCCATACCGGCCTGATTGAAGGCCTTGCAGCCGGGCAGCTGAATGCGCCCCTGCGTCTGCTTGCGCGGACTTATGTCGAAACCAATGCCGGTGCCGCGGCGGCACTGGATGATCTGGACACGGCGGGCGGGGCGTTCCTGATGTCGGAGACGCCGGCGCGCATGGCCGACAATTCGCTGGAAACCGCGCTGGCCCTGATTGATGCGCTCGAATCGGGTAGCGGAGAGGCGGCGGGCCTGAAACCGGCCAATCGTCAGGCGGCCGTGTCGGGTGCCCACAAGGCGCTCAATGAGCTGGCCTGGCTGCCGGAGCATTTGCGCGACCAGGTCCTGGAGCATGGTGCCCGCTGGAAATTTGCCGCCCCGGGCGTACGCCGGATCAACCTGCTCGCTGAAGATGGAGCGAAAGCCGAACTCCTGCGGATCGAGCCGGGCCATGGCTCCCCCAGCCACACGCACGAGGGGCGCGAGTTCACGCTCGTTCTGACCGGTGCCTTCCACGACGGTCATGCCCGCTATGAGGCTGGCGATCTGTGTGAAACCGGCCCGGACCTGACCCACAAGCCGATCGCCGAGCTGGGCGAGGTTTGCTACGCATTGGCCGTCACCGAAGGTGCGCTGAAGTTCAAGGGGCCTCTTGGAGCCGTGCAGCGCCTGTTTGGCGGCTAACGGGGCCATCTTCTTGACATTACCCCACCGGGTTTTGACATCATCCCACCCGGTTTTGACCACCCCACCCGGTTTTAACATCATCCCACCCTGACCCTCCCCTCAAGGGGAGGGAAATCGCGCCGGCCTCCCTCCCCCTCGGGGGAGGGCTGGGGTAGGGGCATTAGGGTCGGCCGCCGGGCCTAGCGCAGGCGGGGCTGTTCCCAGTCCGTCACATCGCCGAGAGCCGGGCCGCCTGGCATGACCGGACGTTCCGGATAGCCGCCCAGGCATAGTGTGCGGTCATAGAGAACCAGCGCCGCGGCCACGGAGACATTGACGCAAAACTTTGTCGGAATGCGCACGATATGCTCGCAGCGCGCCTGCATTTCCGGCGTCAGTGACCCCTTTTCGCGTCCCAGCACATAGGCGGCGGCGCGCGGATGACGGAAACTGGGCAGGTCCACCGCATCATCGGTCAGTTCCACGCCCACCAGCGCGCAGCCCCTGGGCAGGACCATGTCGCCCAGAGTCGGCCAGTCATAATAGGGCACATGCTGCAGCGAGCGCGCCGTATCGGATTTGAACACGTGTTTGGCTTCGTGGAAGGCATCCACCGTGAAGGCGAAGCTGGCCCCGAAGGCGTGGGCGGTGCGCAGAATCGCGCCGAGATTCATTGGCTTGGAGATACCTTCCACGCCGACGCCGAAATAGCCGCGCACTGCCTTGACCGGACGGGTCACGCTGTCGTCACACCGGCTTCGATATGACCGTCGGTGAAGACGGCGGCATATTTCATGCCTTGCGAATTGTATGGGAAAGCGATGCGGCCATCCGCGCCGACGGCAATGATGCCGCCATCGCCGCCCAGTCGCTTGACGTCTTTCAGGGCATAGCGTGCCGCCTCGTCCGGGCTTTCATGCAGATAGCGGATCCGGGCGGCGACGGTCCCAGCGGCCAGGGAGCGGATGAAATATTCACCCTGTCCGGTACAGGAGACAGCGACCTGGACATCGGCCCAGGTGCCCGAACCGATCAGCGGACAATCGCCGACGCGGCCCGGTGTCTTGTGCAGCGTTCCGCCCGTCGAGGTGCCGGCGGCCAGGCGGCCCTCGGTATCGAGCGCCACACAACCGACGGTGCCGGTCGCGATGGCACGCCCGTCAGGAACAGCGGCGGGTTTGTAATAGGTGTCCGGGTCTTTCACAGCTTTCAGCCCGTGGCGTGCGGCGAGACGGGCCGCGCCTTCGGCAGCGACAAGGACGTGCGGCGTTTCATCCATGACCATGCGCGCGGCATCGATCGGCGAGACAAAGCCTTCGAGAGCGGCCACGGCCCCGGCGCGGCGGGTCGGCCCGTCCATGATGGCGGCATCGAGTTCATAACGCCCCTCTGTATTGGGCGATGATCCCTTTCCGGCCACATACAGTCCCGAGGCTTCGAGCGCCCGGATGATGTCAGACACGACGTCCAGCGCCGGCATGCCATCGCGCAGCTGGGTTTTGCCGCGCTCGGCCAGTGACCGCATGTGATCGATTTCGCGATCATAGCTCTTGCGGGCGAGCACACCCGCACCACCATGCAGAACCAGAGCTGTTGGAGAGGTAGTCATGAACGCTATCGCCTCATCATGCGAACGGAAAAATTTCCGCGTCGTGTCTATCACCGACTGACCAGCGCTAGAAGCGGCCTTTACGCATGGCCGTTTCCTTTTTTCTCTGGGCGGGCTATCTCGCTGGGCAGAGACACTCTTTTCAAAGATCACGAGTTGGGAGCACATATACCATGAAACTGGATGGATCGATTGCCGCCATTGTTACCGGAGGGGCGTCTGGCCTTGGCGAAGGGACAGCCCGCCGTCTTGCCGCCGATGGCGCGAAAGTCGCCCTGTTCGACCTCAATGCCGACCGCGGCGAGAAGGTCGCAGCCGAACTCGGCGGCGTGTTCTGCAAGGTCAATGTCGCGGATGTCGACAGTGTTCAGGCCGGTTTCGAGAAAGCCCGCGCCGCGCATGGCCAGGAACGTATCATGGTCAATTGCGCCGGTATCGGCTGGGCGGAGAAGACAGCGCGCCGGTCGTCGGCGGGTGACATTGTCCGCCACCAGCTCGACAAGTTTGCGCTGGTCGTCGGTATCAATCTTATCGGTTCGTTCAACTGCGCCGCCATTGCCGCTGAAGGCATGCTGGGCACTGACCCGATGGATGGCGGCGAGCGGGGCGTGATCGTTCATACCGCGTCGGTCGCGGCGCAAGACGGCCAGATCGGCCAGGTGGCCTATTCGGCTTCGAAAGGCGGCATTTACGGCATGACTTTGCCGATGGCGCGCGATCTGGCGCGTGAAGGCATTCGGGTGAACACCATCCTGCCGGGCTTCTTCGAGACGCCGATCTACGAACAGATGCCGCCGGAAGTGAAGGTCAACCTCGCCAGCCACCTGCAATTCCCGCAGCGCTTTGGCACCCCGGCCGAATATGCCGATCTGGTCGCCTTCATGGTCACCAATGGCTATATCAACGCCGAATGCGTCCGCCTGGACGCCGGGGCCCGCATGCCCCCGAAATAGGGCAGCGCCTGTTCTTTACAGTCTGACTCAACGCGGCCCCGGATTGACGTCCGGGGCCGTTTTTTGTTGCCCAATTGCGACAGAGACTGACAATCATTCTTAACTGACGTGGACAAGAATGCGGCCATCCGGTAAATGCGGGTCAGTCGCATTATCGTTAAGGTCTCCTCCATGCGTTCTTTTCTTTTGTCCGGCGCAGCTCTCGCCGCGCTGAGCGTTCCCGCCCATGCCCTCCAGGAATCCGCCAACAATGGTGATGCACCGCGCCGCGATGATGTGATTGTTGTCATCGGCCTGTCGGGTGATCCGGGCGATGTGCCAGGCTCTGCCGAAGTGCTGACGGCGGCGGATCTTGATGTCCAGGACTATAGTGATGTGACGCGCGCGCTGCGCGCCGTGCCGGGCGTGAATATCCAGGAAGAGGACGGCTATGGCCTGCGCCCCAATATCGGGCTGCGCGGCACGGGCGTCGACCGGTCGGCCAGCATCACGCTGATGGAAGACGGCATTCTGATTGCACCGGCCCCGTATTCGGCACCGGAAGCCTATTACTTCCCGCATACCGGCCGCATGGCCGGGATCGAGATCATCAAGGGCGCAGCGGGCGTGCCCTATGGTCCGCGCACGCAAGGGGGTTCGGTCAACCTGCTCTCAACCCCGGTGCCGGACGATTTTGGCGGTTCGGTTGATGTCTGGGTCGGCGACGAGAATACGCGCCGGGTTCACGGGGTGATTGGCGGCATGACCGATCTGAGCCCGACCATCCGGTTTGGTGGCATGGTCGAGGCCTATATCGATGGCGCGGACGGCTTCAAGGATATTGATGGGCCGAGCGGTCAGGACAGTGGCTATGACATCGAGGATTATGTCGGCAAGCTGCGCCTCGAGATCGATGGCGGCGAGATTGCCCACAGCTTCGAGCTTCGCGGCCAGTATTCCGATGAATTGTCCAACGAGACCTATCTGGGCCTGACGCAGGCCGATTTCGATGCCGATCCCTTCCGGCGCTATGCCGGCAGCGCGCTTGACCAGATGGACGCGGAACATTCGCTCTGGTCGCTCACCTACAACGCCCGTTTTTCCAATGATACGCGTCTCGCAGTGGTCGGCTATCGCAGCGATTTTGCCCGCGACTGGTTCAAGCTCGACCGTGTTGATCCCGATGGTGCGGGTCCGCAGGGTTCGGTGAGCATTTCCTCGCTGCTGGATGACCCCGCCGCCAATGCCACGGCCTTTCAGATCATCCAGGGCAATGCGGGTTTCGTTTCGGCCGATGATGCGCTGACGGTCAAACACAATAATCGGGAATATTATGCGCAGGGGCTGCAGGCCGAATTGTCGGGCGAGCTGAGCGTCGGGTCGATGATCCACAACTGGCGGATTGGCGGTCGTCTCCACCATGACGAAATGGATCGCTATCAGTGGGTTGAGCGCTTCCGCATGGACAATGGCACGATGGTGCTGACCAGCGCCACGCTGCCGGGCTCGGATTCCAACCGCATCGATTCCGCCGACGCCGTCGCCCTTTATATTCAGGACGAGATGCTCGTCGGAGACTGGACCATTGTGCCGGGTGTCCGGTTTGAAACCGTTGACCTGCAGCGCGAAAACTGGGGCGGTGATCTGGCGCGCACCGGCGCGCCGGCCGTGACCGAGAATTCCGTCGACGCCATCATTCCGGGCCTGGGCGTGCGCTATGACGTCAATGCCCGGCTCGCTATCTTTGGCGGCGTGCATCGCGGCTTCGCGCCGCCCGCCCCCGGCTCCACGACTCAGGAACCGGAAGACGCGGTGAATTTCGAATTCGGATCACGCTATGAGAACGGTTTCTGGTCGGTCGAAGCGGTTGCCTTCCACAACGCCTATTCCAACCTTCTGGGTGCGTGCACCAATTCCACCGGTGGCGGCTGCACGATTGGTGCACAGTTTGACG
>TARA_R110002073_G_scaffold38537_4_pt1 | contig 17290 bp, 14 predicted proteins | sample TARA_R110002073 | Tara Oceans TARA_R110002073 (sample SAMEA4397174) | marine metagenome | biome: Polar Biome; feature: [DCM] deep chlorophyll maximum layer (ENVO:01000326); material: water (ENVO:00002006), including particulate matter (ENVO:01000060) such as... | depth 40 m
CGAAGCCGTTCGCGGTGGATAATTTGATGGTCACACTCGGGCTCGAACCGCTGATGGACTAGCGATCGCGGAAGGACTAGCTGCGTTTTCCGCGTTTCGGGGTGATTTCCTCTTCGCCCTCGTCGTCCCCCTCGCGATGACGACGGTGCAGATACATCTTGATCGGCACTTCGCCAAACGGCAGGTGGTCTCGCAATACGCCCAGCAAATAACGCTTGTAATCCGCAGTAAATGCCTTCGGTTCGCTGCACATCAACACCACGGTCGGGGGTTCGGTGGCGACTTGCGTGGCAAAGTAAATCTTGGGGCGACGGTTTTGGTACATCGCCGGCGGATGAGCGTCGATGGCGGCTCGGATTAACCGATTCAGCTGCCCCGTGGTTACCCGTTCCCGCGCCTGTTTGAACAACATCGTCGCGTGATTGAGCAGCGTTTTGACATTCTTTCCGGTTTGGCCGGTGATGAATGCGATCGGGGCATAGGTGAGTGTGGGGAATTGGGCATGGATGTAGCGAACCCAGCGATCGGTCGGCACTTGGCCGTGATATTTATCCCACTTGTTGATCACAAAGATGCAGGGTTTGTGATTTTCCATCACATAGCCCATCAACTGTTTGTCGACTTTGCTGACGGTTTCGCCCGCATCGAAGAACATCAAAACGACGTCCGCTCGACGAACGCTTCGCTGAGCACGATGCATCCCGTAATACTCGAGGTCGGTTCGCTGGCTTTTGCGTTTGCGAAGCCCTGGGGTGTCGATCGCCATAAAGGACTGGCCATCCATCTCGAAAATCACATCGACGCTGTCACGCGTCGTTCCGGCCACTTCGCTGACGATCATGCGGTCATCTTCGGCCAACGTGTTGACGAACGTGCTTTTGCCGACATTTCGCCGTCCAACGATCGTCACCTTCATTTGAGGTTCTTGGACCAATTCGTTATTCGGTTCGGGTAACCGATCGACGATCAGGTCGAGCAAATCTTGGCGGTTGCGATTCTGAGTCGTGCTGACCCGAATCAGGTGCCCGCGACCGAGACGCTGAAAATCTTCGGCCAACACGTCTTGGTGCGATTGATCGGCCTTGTTGGCGACCAAGATCACCGGCCGCTGAACCGAGCGAAGTCGCTCGGACACCTCTTCGTCCATCGGCATCACACCGGTCTGGACGTCGACCACCAACACGATCACATCGGCGGTATTGATCGCGATTTCAATTTGGTTGCGAACGTCCTCGGTCAGATTGTCCGCGTCCACTACTCCCATTCCGCCCGTATCGACCAGCTCGAAAAAACGGTCATTTGATTCGATCAACGTCGTCATTCGGTCGCGTGTGACGCCTTCGTAATCGTCGACAATGGCAAGGCGACGACGCGCAAGCCAGTTAAATAGGCTGCTTTTGCCTACATTGGGACGACCGACAATAGCGACTCGAGGGACGGGCATTCGTGATTACAGGGGTGCGGGAACAACAAACAGGGGCACGGGAACAACAGTGTGACAATGCGCTTAAGCACTGAATCCTATTCTCGGCGACCCAAATCACAAAGCCCTAGAAGACGTTCAAACCTAGATTCGCTAGAATCTCCGCTATGTCTGACAAGATTTTACCCCCGCTGGATCGCGATCAATTGATCATGCAGGCCGCTGCGCTTGCCGATCATCTGGCGCGAGCCGGTGTGCAGTGGATGCCACGTCCCAATTTGGACACGGTCCAGACGCTGAAGTCGCGGTTTGAGGCGGCTAGTGCCACCTCGTCCGTCGACAATGCCGCGTCTTCGGTCGCCCAAAGTACTCGATCGAACGTGGTTGATTCTGGCGGAACTCCGTCGGGGGGGGCTGCTGCGGCGCCGTCCCCACCACCGCCAACCCAACCGCCACCGCGTCGACCGGCTTTGAGTCCGATGCTGGTCGGCGAGGCGGGCAAACCCTATCCAGGCGTCAGTTTGCCGGTGGCGCAGCGTGAAAGTGAACTGGCGGCCTTGGCAAGCGAAGTGGCGGCCTGCCAGCGATGTCCCCAACTTGTTCGTTGCCGCACCCAAACCGTGTTCGGCGAAGGAAACGCGGCCGCGCGAGTCGTGTTCTTTGGCGAAGGCCCCGGCGCCGACGAAGACCGCAGCGGACGCCCCTTTGTTGGCAAAGCGGGGCAACTGCTGACCAAAATGATTCAAGCCTGCAAATTCTCGCGCGAAGAGGTCTACATCCTCAACACCGTCAAATGCCGGCCGCCAGGAAACCGGAACCCTGAACCCGAAGAAATTGCCAATTGCCGTCCCTACTTCGAAAAGCAAATTGAACTGATTCGCCCCGAATACATCGTCTGTCTCGGGGCCGTCAGCGGACAAGCGTTGCTCGACAGCAAATTGTCGGTCGGGCGACTCCGGGGTCAATTTCACCCCTACTTTGATAGCAAAGTCATTGTGACCTATCACCCGGCTTACTTGCTGCGAAATCCCGCCGCCAAGAAAGCCGCTTGGGAAGATTTGCAAATGATGCTTCGCGATGCAGGACTGATCTAGTCCGCAAAAATTCTTCGTACTTTTTTTAAACGGGAATCCTCTCTTTCCCGCAAAAGAGCCCTAACTGCTTTATTTGCTAGCATTTACGGCGATGTTTTTCCTCTTGACCGATCCAAACGGATGGGAACAATTCGTACACAACGGTGAAGCGGAGGACTGCTTTTCCGCATGGCAAAGGATTTGCCATGAAACCATCATCATCGCAATGTGCAGGGAGGCCATCATGCGTCATGCGGTCAAATCTTCGTTCGTTTCCAGTGCGAAGTCTTCTCACTCCGCCCCAACTTCGACAGCAACTCCATCCGAGTTGACATCCGATGGGTGTTTGTCGTTGGCGACGTTGATTCCCAACGCCAAATTCTTTGCCGCCAGTGATGTGGTCTTCACCGAGATCGCCGATGACGTCCACACGGCACAGCCAGGCGAGTTGGTTGTTTTCCCGATCGGAGACCAAGAGCCTACCGAATTCATCGCAGCGGCCTTGGCTCGTGGGGCTGCGGGGATTTTGACCGAACAAATTTTGCCTTGCCCGCTACCGCAATGCGTTGTGGGAGATGTCGATTTGGCGATTGCCGGGTTGAACGCCAAACGACTCAATCGCCCCGACCGTCGTTTGTTGACCATTGGTGTTTTTGGTTCCGCCGGCAAGACGACGACGGCCTTGATGGTTTCTCAGCTGCTTCGCAATCTGGGGCTTCGCACCTCGTACCAAACGGGGCTGGGAGATTGCGACGGCGTGGTGCAGTCGACCGCATCCGAGTCGGTTCCGGCCGGGGGAGCTTTGGTTCAGTGGCTCGGCGATTGTTGCGACGCCGGAGCCAAGACCGCTGTGATCGAATTGTCCGAACAAGATGCCAAGCACGGACGATACGATTCGATTGAATTTGATTTGTTGGTGATCACCGGCACGCCTCAAGACGACGACGACTTTGGCCCCTCGGGACTGAATTGTGTACTCGACCGCATGACCGGCAGTGGCGTGGTGGTCGTTTCGGCCGATTCGCCTGCCGTGCTGCGTTCGGTGCGAGATCACGGCGCCAATGCATTTACCTATGGCGTTCGTCATGCTGCCGATGTCACCGCAAAACTGATCGAACAAGAATGTGGCATGTCCACGTTGCTGATGACCAACGAATCGGTCACCGCAGTGATGGAAACTCCGCTGTGTGGTGCGGCAATGGCGTCCAACCATGCTGCGGCCGCGGCGATTGGAATTCTGCTGAATCAACCGCTTCAAGAACTCGTCGAGCATCTGGGAAAGCTACGCGAGATTCCGGGGCGGATGCAGGTGCTGAGTTCCTTTGAGTGTGCCGATGTGATCATCGACTCGGCGAATTCTCCCGAGCAAATCGGTTCGGCGCTACGTGCGGCTCGTTCCATGAAACAGCCTGGCGGACGACTCTGGTGCGTGATGGCAATCGATCCGAGCGACGATCCAGTCAAGCTTGCCTTGGCCGGCGGTCATCTCGAGCGTTTTGCCGACAAGCCGATCGTGACCTGTGGCGCAGAATCCAAAGATCTGTTTTTGACCGGATCGCATGCCGTGCTCGATGGTGTCAAGGATTGTGCACTTCTGCGTTTAGTTGCCAGTGATCGCCGCGCGATCCAGTGGGCCATCCGTGAAGCATCGACTCGCGACACGATTCTATGGATCGGCGGGATTCGGCAAGGGGGAACTCGGCAAGGCGGAGCCAAACAGGAACGTCAACGCGTTGCACAGGTCACCGATTGGGTCGTCGCGTGCAAAGACGCGATTGCAGCCGAGTCCGATCGCCATCCTGCGACGAAGATTGAAACCTCCGTCACCAATGACAACCCGATGATCTTGTCGATCTTCAAGAAATGACGTTTAAGAAATAAGAGGGGCAAGAAATAAGAGGGGCAAGTAAGACAGGATGCTTGCCGCGAGACAGCGAAACCACGCTGCGAACTCATTCGCTGTCCCAGGGAAAGCGGTGCTGGCCGTTGCGGTTCCGTTGCAGCGGCCACGTTTGCACCACGGCGCCGCAGGGAATCGTTCCATAGACGTGGGGGAATAACGCGCCGCCGCGTGACTCTTCCCAGCGAAGTGTGTCGACAAGTTTGGCTTCGTCGACTTGGATCAAAACAAGATCGTCTTGGTCGGCAAAGTGCTTCGCGACAGTCTCTTCCACCTGGTCACGCGCCGAAAGGTGAATGAAGCCATCTTGGATATCAATCGGGGCACCTCGGATCTCACCTTCGCTTTGCGCGAGTGTCCACTGGTCGGCGGAAAGTATTTTAAAAATCGAACGAGTCATCTCGGATGGCCTTGGCAAGCTGCGTGATCAAAGTCAGTTTTTGCTTTTCTTGCCATCGAGCATAACGGTTATTGATTTCGATCTCGATCCCTACGTACCGCTGCGAAGGATGCTGGGTTCTCAAATAGGTGGTCAACCCATCATCGATTCCGAGATACGGTTCGTTATCACGGACACGTCGCGAGGGAACCAAAGCTGCCATCCGGTTTCCAACCGCATCACAAAACTGACGCTCCTCGCGTCGCGCGGGGTCATAAAGGATGCCGAGATCAACCGGACGATGCGAACCGCGAAAGCGGGGCGTGAACGTGTGCATCGACAAGTGAATCACCCGGTCATGGCAATTCAGCAATGTGCGGATTTTGGCTTCAACGCGTTTTCGGTAGGGATGATAGTGTCTTTTTAAAAGCGAGGCTTGGGCGTTTTGCGTAAGCGACCGGGTGTATTTCGAAAACAACTGGGGATTGTCGAGCGAGCGATTTAGATCGACCAGCAGCCGCGTCGTCGTCGACGAGATCAGCGGGGATTCAAGTTTCAAACTCAACTGTGTCGCGGCATGCAGCGAACCGGGGTCATATCCACGGTGACTGTGAAGGTCTCGTTTTGCGCCAGGCGAGGTAAACAGCGGCGTGTATTCATGGGGTACCTCGTTTCCACCATGTTCGCACGTAATTAAAATACGGGTCGTTGTCATGGCATCAGCGGTTGCCACTGCTGCAAGCAATCCGCGACTTGATCGTAGGCATCATGCAGTTCTTCGTGCGAGAACGAATCACCGACGAGATTTAAAATGCGAGTCGACAACGTGCCATGGTCCAAGATGATTTTCAGCGGCGCCATCAAACTGTCCAGCGCCGAATCTTCGCTTCGCAGCGTCTGGACCAAGTGTTGCCAAAGATCGCCACTGCGAATCGAGGGAGCGGTAACGCCAAAGTGTCGCAGAAATTCTTGGTCTTCGATGACCGAGTTTTCGGCGGTGACCGAGCAGTCGGTGAGCAGCGTTTTTAAACGCTCGGTTGGCATTTGTTTTTGTGATTCCAACGACGACCATTTTTCCTGTGTCAAGGCGCGAAGCACGGCAACCACGGCGGCACAGATCGACACGTCGGCGGCTGGGTACTCTTGCACATCCATCACGCGGATCTCGACCGAACCACGGTCAAAGCGAGCGATCGCACCTCGCGCGTTCAAAAAATCGCACTCCATTGTCCGCTCGGGATCAAGCGGTTGGATCGCCTTGGCAATCGGTCCGAAAATCTCGCGACGATAGCTGGCTTCGTCATAAAGCGGCTCGGGAATCACCGGTCCCATCAATTCCGGTACACGATCGCAATGCGACATGTACATTTTCATGCGAGTCGAATGCCAGCCACTGATTTGCGAATTGACGATCGGAGAGCTGGCGGCCAAGGCGGGCAGCAGCGGCAACACCAAGCGAACGGCAGCATGCAATTTCGCGAATTGTTCGTCGCCGTTAAACGGCAAGTTTAAATGCACGCTTTGCACATTGGCCCAACCGTGGGAATAGCAGTTGAATATCTTGTGATACTGCTCGTAGATCTCGTGGCACTCATGCGGCCACAGTTTGGTCTCGCGGGCGGGATTCATCCAAGGGTGCATCGATGTCGGCAGTAGCCGCAAACCATGTTGCTCGAGCACCGGATCGATCGCGCGAACGGCGTTTTCAAATTGAGTGGGCAACCGGACCAAGTTTGGAATCGGATCGGTGATCTTGAGCTCGATCACATGCATCGCCAATTCGTTGGACCACGTGCAAAGCCCCGAGCTGCTGTCTGACGGAAATTCATCCGTGCTGGTGTTGGCGTTGATGCTGCCGCTGTTCAGCGATTGCAGCACTCGATCGGCGCTACTGCGTACCGACAATTGGTCGCGGTCGACGATGACATATTCCAGTTCGATGCCATATGCTTCAAAGAGTCCGCGTTTTACAGCTTCGTTCATTGATTGTTGTCTCCCGCTTTGCGACGCTCGATCCGTCGCAAAAATGATTCCATGATTCGGCGATACAAATCTTCACGCAGGATGGCGTCTTCGACCCCCGAATCAAGATTGGGATTGTCATTGACTTCGATAATATAGAATTTTCCATCACTCTCTTTGACATCAACACCATACAAGCCGTCTCCGATGATGTTGGCGGCTTTGACCGCGATGCTGACCGCGCGACGCGGCGCCAGTTCGACGGGCAACGTTTCCGCTTTTCCGAACGTCTGTTTGCCTTCGTCTTCATACTTGGCGATTTGCCAGTGTCCGCGTGCCATGTGGTACTTGCTGGCAAAAAACGCCCGCCCATCGAGCACTCCGATTCGCCAATCGAAATCGGTTCGCATGAATTGTTGAGCGATCACGAGCTCGGAATGCTCGAACATTTCCTCGAGTTTTTCCGCCAATTCCGCTTCCGTTTCTGCCTTGGTCACCCCTTTGGAAAAAGCGCTGTCGGGACGTTTCAGCACGCAGGGCAATCCGATCGTAGGCACAATTTGGTCGGCGTTGCGGCGGTGCACGACGATTGTCTTGGGCACATCGATCTTCGCTTTCTCGAGGATTTCAGCCAAATAGACCTTGTTGGTACAGCGAATAATCGATTGAGGATCATCCATCACGATCAATCCTTCACGTTCGGCCCAGCGTGCGAGTCGATACGTGTGGTGATTGACCGAGGTGGTTTCGCGAATGAACAAGGCATCGAACTCGAGCAGACGCCCCGCGTCTTCGCGTGTTAATAATTCGGCACGAATACCAACCGAGGCCGCTGCCTTGATCATTTTTTGCAGCGCCTTGGGATCCGACGGCGCAAGGTCTTTTTCGTTGGGATCATGAAGGATGGCTAGGTCATAACGCAGCGAGTTTTTCTTGCTTCGCGCCGCGCCACGGCCGGCAAAGTGCAGTTCGGCTTGCTGAGCGACAAACGGCCAATGCGCTTGCGGGACCGATTTAATCCCGATCACCTCGGCTCGTCGCAGTCGCCATTTTTCTTTGCGACGCGTGAACTCGAAACGCAGTAAGGGGCAAGGGAACGTGTTAAACAATTCGCGTGATAAACGGTCGTATCGTTTGGCCAAGTTACGACCAAAATAGACGCTTAGCTCAAATTCGTCCTTTGTTAACGGCGAAAGCGCGTGTTGGATTAGCTCATCTAATTCCGGCGACAACAATCGTACATTGGCTTTGCCGGCCAAGTCTTGGATCGCCATCACATTGGGCATCGGTCGATGGCCGCGAGCTTCGGCCAACAGCGAAACGTAGTAACCAAAGCTTTGGTAGCGGTACGAATTCGCCAAGTTATAGACTTTGATTCCACGTCGGCGGTTCCAGCGTGGATCGGTCAGATATTCACGCGGATCGACGACTTCGACACCATCAATCGCTCCGATCCATCCCGCTTGCGATTCAGTGACAATCACGTCAGACATTTACGGAGGCCTTTCCAGACGGACGATGATTCCGCGGGCGAATCATCAGTAGATTTGCATCGTAGGTTGCAATGCCGAGTAAAATAGCGGCTGCAACTTGGGACAACGGAGCCGTGTAAAGATGGGTTTCGGCGATCGGATTGTTCTGTAACGGATCGGCCAACATGACTTGTCCGGTTTGCCCGTCGTAGCCGTACAAGACAACAAAGTGACCGACCGGTTCACCCGCGACATCGTCGGCGACACCAGTGCGGCCCGACTCGTCACGGACTTGATACCGCTCGCGTGCTTCCTGATACAAAAACGTTGCACTCAGTCCGCTCAAGAGTGGGACTCCGGCAATCAGAGTTCGGACGATCAGGTTTTCTTCGAGCGGTTCCATTTGCACCTGACCGCCGAGTTCAAGGAATCGCAAATACGATTCGGTGGCGATTTCAAATCGCTCGTCCTTGGCCATCTTGGCTTCGCATTGAGCCTTTAGCTTTTCGGCCAAGTTGACGCGGCCTGGCGGAAACCAGGTGGGGTCAAAAAATTGTAGGTTGTACGTCACGATCGTGGCGTCATAGCCCCGTGCAAGCGCGTGGCATGCCAGTTGAACCGCTAGTGTGCCGCCACGTCGGAATTGTCCGATTTCGCGGATCACTTGCTCCAACGGAACTTCATCTTTCCAGTAATTGTAGACCGCGTGTAAACACGTCGGGCCGCAATCGGAATCACTTGGCTGAGCCAGGATGCTCAGCGGTAAGTGGTGTATCGGAGGGGTGATCAAATGTGGCGAACCTCATGGCCGTTGTTGTAGTTGACGTGGTACATGTCGGTGCGGCGGTCTCGCCAATTCGTGACGTTGCCTTTTTCGCGGTGACGACGAAGCAATTCAAGATCAACGTCATGGATGATCACCATTTCCACGTTGGCATTCGCCTCGGCACCGATGGCATCACGCGCAAATGTGACGTCCGCGGGAGTAAAGATTGCCGATTGGGCGTAGTGGATGTCGGCGTTTTCGACAAAGGGCAAGTTGCCGGTGCAGCCAGCAATCGCGACGTACATGTGGTTTTCGATACAGCGTGCTTGGGCACACAATCGGACTCGCAGATAACCCAGTTTTGTGTCGGTGTTGAAAGGCACAAACACCATGTTTGCCCCGCGCTCGGCTGCGATCCGCGAGACTTCGGGGAATTCACAGTCGTAACAGACTTGGATCGAAATTGGACCACAATCGGTATCAAAAACTTCCACCTTGTCGCCGCCGGTTACGCCCCACCACTGACGTTCGCTCGGTGTGATATGCAGCTTGTATTGCTTTTCGATGCTGCCGTCGCGACGAAACAAATACGAGATGTTGTAAAGGGTTTCATCTTCGACGACGAAGTGCGATCCGCCAATAATGTTGGTGTTAAACGAGATTGCCATCTCGGTAAACAGTTCCAAATACTGCGGTGTGAACTCCGACAAAGCCCGTGCGGCACTGCCCGGTCGCTGAGGCGGTAAACACGACAACAGTTGCAGCGTGAACAGTTCGGGAAACAGCAGGAAATCGCACTTGTAATCGCCGGCCACGTCGACAAAGTAACGAGCTTGATGCGCAAATTCTTCAAAATCTTTGACCGCGCGCATCTGATACTGGACGGCGCCGATGCGAACCGGTTCAACACTGTGCCGATACCGCCGCGTTGGCGCTCGGTTGAACTCGAGATTCTTCCACTCCAGAAAGGTTGCATAGCCGGCGCTTTGGTGATCCGACGGCAAGTAGTTTGAAATCAGTCCTTGCAGCGCGAAACCGTTGGCGATTTGGGGGGACAGTACGGGGTCATAAAGTGCTTTCTCGACGACTCGCTCGACATACTCGCGCGCGGTCAAGCGGTCCGCGTGTTTGTGATACCCCGGGATTCGGCCACCCACGATGATGCGAGCCACATTCATGCGGCGACAAAGATCTTTGCGGGCTTGGTACAAACGGTGTGACAAACGCATCCCGCGATAATCGGGATCGACCATGATCTCGATCCCATACAGCGTGTCGCCCCCGGGAACGTGGTTGCGAATGAAGCCGCCATCGGCCATCTTCTGCCAATTGTGCCACTCCAAGTTGTCGTCGTAATTGACTAGCAGACCGCTGCAGGAAGCGATGACTTTGCCATCACACTCGACGACAAATTGGCCTTCGGGGAATCGTTCCAACTGGCTTGCCAATTGCTCGGCCGTCCACATCGGCATTCCCGGAAAACACTTTCGTTGGATCTCCATCAATGGTTCGAAATCGTCCGCCGTGGTCGACCGAACGACAAGGTTCCATTCGAACTTGGAAAGATCGATTTCATCCGAGACCTCTCCCGCGCCAGATTCGTTGAGGTTTTGAGGGGATTCTCCGCTTGCGTCGTCGGTCACGTATTCTCTCGGGGGCGTTGCGTCAATAAACAGGGGCTGCTGGTCATTGCTTTTAAAAAAAAGATGCCAACTCTGGCGAATCATATCCATCTGTGAATTTTGGACGAGTGGTGAATCGCGAACTTTAGAAAAGATTTTCCTCTCGATTTTAGAGTCGACTTCCCATTACAAGTTGCGCAACTCACGACGAGCTTGATTTTTATCGTTTGGTTCGTCAGAACGTATTCGTTCGAAGCACGTCGTGGGGCGCTTCCCCTTCCCGACGGCAACCCGTTTGCTCGTCCCTCTGTTTTTCGCCTGGATCTCCATGTTTTTTGGTTCCAATTCATCGTCGATAACGAGATCCAATCTCCGCGTCAGCCTTGTTGACGGGGCGAGCTATGGCGTGATGGTCGGACTGGGAGAATCCTATTTCGCGGCCTTTGCCTTGGCGGTGGGGTTGGGCGAAGTATCGGCGGGATTGGTCGGCAGCGTTCCTCTGTTTTTTGGCGGGGTGGCGCAGTTGGTCTCCCCTGCGGCGGTGCGATGGTTCGGATTTGAACAACGCTGGGTCGTTTTCTGTGGATGCTTGCAAGCCGCCAGTTTGATTCCGATCGCGGTCGCGGCGATGTTGGGATCGATTTCGTTGACGTCATTGTTGGTGTTCGCATCGATTTATTGGGCCTCGGGGTTGGCGACCGGACCGGCGTGGAACACATGGATCGAACGCATCGTTCCAGCACGTGTGCGAACGATCTATTTCGCGCGGCGAACCAAATGGGCACAAGTCACCACGCTGCTGGGGTTGGTCAGCGGCGGTTTGCTGCTGCAATGGGCCGAACAAGGCGACTGGGTGACGACCGGATTTGCGATCGCGTTTTTCGGAGCCAGTCTGTTTCGTTTGCTATCGGTCCTGATGCTCACCATTCATCGCACCACGCCTGTGTCTTCCGCACGTGACACTGCGGCCAAGGATGCTGCGGCCAAGGATACTGCTTCCCGTGATGCTTCCCAACAAACGGTTCCGCATCTGGCCTATCAACCGCAGACCAATGCCGATCGTGGTCACGCGACAGCTTCCGCGACAACTGCGGTCGTACCCACGAAACCCTCTGGATCGTCGATCGGAATTTCGGCGATCCGGTTGCTTGGTTATTTGGTGTTTGTGCAAGGGATGGTCCAGCTGAGTGGTCCCTATTTTTCGCCCTACATGCTCGAGAAGCTGTCGCTGTCCTACCGAGATTTTGTCACGTTGTTGGCGCTGGCGTTCGTGTCCAAGATCATTGCCCTCTCGTACTGGGGGAATTTCGGGCGTCGCTACGGTGCCAAACGCTTATTGTGGATCGGCGGAATTGGGATTGTCCCGATCGCATCGCTGTGGATTCTGTCCAGCAATTTTTGGTGGATTGCGATGATCCAGATCATCAGCGGAACGGTCTGGGCAGCTTACGAACTAGGCTTTTTTCTGCTGATTTTTGATGCGGTGCCCGCCAGCCGGCGGACCAAGATGTTGACACTCTACAACTTCGCCAATTGCACCTCTTGGTGCTTCGGTGCCGCGATTGGCGGTGGGATCTTGGCCTACTTCGAAGCCAGCGAGAAAGCGTACTGGATGCTGTTTGGCATCTCATCGCTAGGCCGTTTAATGGCGCTCAGTTTGCTCGTTGGAATTCAACCTGGGCGTCGCTTGATGTCACGCGTCCGAGTGCGAGTGCTCAGCGTACGGCCCAACGGTGCCTCGCTCGATTCGCCGGTGTTGCCATCGCTGCAGCGACGTTCATCCACCGCCGCGTTGCGGATGGCGACCGAATCAGAGTAGTGCTTCGGCAAAGAGGTTTTTTGCCGAGGGGGCGAGCGAAACTCGGCAAGAGTTTCGGGCTGTCCCGGGCGGGCTGTCACTAACGTTGACGGACATCCGCAAACGGCGGGCGATAGCTTGGCGCCAGCGACGCATCGTCAATGTTCACCCCCGCTTCGATCTCGTCGCGGTGATTCAGCCAGGGGTGATCGGGGATTTGGTTGAGCGAAGAGAGGGAAAGAAACTGAACTCGCCCATCTTCGTAGAGCACGTTAATCCCCAGTCCGCTGTGTCCGACGTTCTGCGGTTGGATGTCGACGCCACTGAATCGCCCTGTCGGTGCATCGGACATGACCGCAAACGAAGAACGCGATTCAAACTTAGGTGACTTGAACTGCTGTCCGTCCACGACTCCGAGCGTGTACGAATAATGCCCGCCGGCAAATTGCTGAATCTCACGCAATTGGTCGACCGATGCGCTGTGTAAATCTTTGACCGAAGCAAATTCGTCCAACTGCGTTAGATCCGCCTCGACCGCTTCAGGACGTCCTAGCGAGGCGCACCATCGTCCTGAAATGTCCGATAGCAATCCGGCATCGTTCAGACGCATCGCGTACACACCTGCAAAGGCTTCGGGGCCCTCTTTGGCGACCGCCGGCAAGCGGTTTTGGTGATCGCGCGAAACGTATTGAGTCAATGCGGTGCCGAATTGTCGTAGCTGATCTTGGCAAGCGGATTTGCGAGCTTCAAAACGGCCCTCGGCGATCGAGGGCAGCAGTAATGCGAGCAATATGGCGGTGGCTAATGCGCCGCCAAGCCAATCAAGCCATGTGAATTGGGAATCCCGCGACGGGTCGACCCCGTTGTTCATTGCGGGCAGCGAGACAAGGTCGTCATCCGACGAAGCAACCGGATCGGTGTAACAATCGCCCGGTTTCGGCAGCGGCGGCAGATTGGCGAGCGTGCGTGAAACCAAGTCCGGTGGCGGGCTTTCGGACGGTTGATAGTGCTCTTCCAATGGACGCAAGGCGCGCTCGATCTGCTCGAGCTCGCGACGCGCTTCGGGGCTTTCCCGGAGCCACTGTGAGACACGATCCATCTCGTGCGGCTCAAGGGCGCCTAGCAAGTATCCGAGCAAGTCTTCGTGCATCAACTTCCAACACTGATTTGAGCGTCACGGGCCCAATCGAGTCCCGAATGACTCGATTGGTGATTCGTGTTCTACGCGCGAGCAGTCGAAGTGGTTCGGCGAATCGACGAACCGAGACATCGCTGGAATGCAGATCTACTCGCTGCGTTCTTCGTGAGACTCTTCCCACAAGATGCCTAAACGCTGGACTGCCGCGTGTAGACGGCTTTTCACGGTGCCGACTGGAATTCCCAAAATGTCCGCTGCTTCGCGGTACTTCAGCCCTTGGTAATAAACCAAGTTGATCACTTGCTGCATCGATTCGCCCAGACTTTGCACCGAGTGGTTGACCCAGCGGCTGTTCTCTTCCTGGGCGGCCGCGACATGCGGATCCACGGTGTCGCCAACCAATTTTTCAGACCAACTGCCCGCGCGGTCATCCTTTTCATTCGCGTTGTTGCGATCCAGACTGACCATTCGGTGCCGTTTGTTGCGGCGTTGAGCATCGATCGCCTGGTTCGTGGCGATAGCATACAGCCAAGGACGAAATCGTCGCGACGAATCAAATTGTTGACACTTCAGATGCACCTGTAGAAATGTTCCCTGAAATGCATCCTCGGCAATCTCTGAATTGCCGACATAACGCCGCAAATAACTGAAAATCTCTCGTTCGTAACGTTGAATCAACGTTTCAAACAGACTTCGGTCGCCCGTGCTTCGGTACTGAGTGATCAGTCCCTCATCCGACAGATCGCTGTGGGCATTTTCGCCGGCGATTGCGGGAGTTAGAGTCTTGGTGCTCATCGGAAAAGCCTTCCAGTGATGGAATAAGGAGGCAAAGAACCGCAATAAAAACTAAGTGATACGTCTTTGGAATAATAGACGCGTTAATTATACAGGAAAACAGCACGCCCTTGTTGGCGAATGAGGGAGAATAAAAAGGCATCCGTCATGCGAGTTTGTTCCCTGTCCCATTTAGTATCTCAGAATATTGCATGCAGTCAAAGCGATTTTCACCAGATCTTAAAAACCGCACATCCGGGGGGGATTTGGGATTTGAAATTAAAGTTTCCCCGAGCCATCTCGATATGAATCAGTTGCTACGATAGGGCTCCATGGAGATCCAGCGTTCCATTCCCGATTGAAAAGCGGTGCATTGAGCCAACAAATTCCTGCCAATCCTCCTCGCTATCATTGGGCTCAGCCAGGTGACGTGAATGCGTTTTTCGGGTTGATGCTCGATAATGTGGTGGGGCTGCTGTTGTTGGTTGCGCTGTTGTCTGGGTTTGGCTTCCCCACCGAGTTTGCGGTTTCTCACATGGTGCCGGGGACAGCGTTGGGCGTCGTGGTGGGCGACTTGGCATTTTTCTACCTCGCGTTTCGGCTCGCCCAAAAGTCGCGGCACAGCGACGTGACCGCGATGCCGCTCGGGCTCGATACACCGTCAACCTACGGAATCACGCTGTTTATCCTGGGGCCCTCCTATTTGCAGGGAATCCAGGCGGGATTGGAACCATTGGATGCGGCATACCGGACTTGGTACATCGGGATCTGGTGCATCGTGCTCAGCGGGCTACTTAAAATTGCCCTTTCCCCTCTCACTCGCTGGGTCCAACGTGTGGTCCCGCGAGCCGGATTGCTCGGATCGCTAGCGGCAATTGCGCTGGTGTTGATTAGTTTCTTTCCGCTGATCGAGATCCTTGGACACCCGTTGCCGGGGATGTTGGCAATGGTCATCGTGCTCAGTGCGCTGGTGGCCAAGATTCCGCTGCCGGGGCGAACCCCCGGGACCCTCGGAGCCCTGTTGGTCGCCGGAGCGGTCTATTTTTTGTTGTGCTCGATGGGGGCAAGTGGTTACGCGTTTCCGGAATCGCCGCCGAGCGAGTGGTTTCCGATGGATTGGCTGGAAAGTTGGCAATTCAATTGGGTTGCCGCTTTTCCCGATGCGTTGCCGTATTTGCCGATCGCGTTTCCGTTTGCCATCGCCACGATTGTGGGCGGGATCGACTGTACCGAAAGCGCCGCAGCGGCCGGGGACGACTACGACACGCGAACAGTGATCGGCGTCGAAGGCGTTGCCACGTTGATCGCGGGATTGTTTGGTGGCGTGGTGCAAACCACTCCGTACATCGGGCATCCCGCTTACAAGGCGATGGGGGGCCGTGCTGCCTACACGCTGGCGACGGCGCTGCTGGTCGGTTCTGCGGGATTGGTCGGCTATTTCGGTTGGCTGAACGCTTGGATGCCCAAGCCCGTGGTCTACCCGATCTTGGTCTTCATCGGACTCGAGATCACCGCCCAAAGTTTTCTAGCCACGCCGCGGCGTCACTATGCCGCCGTCGGCTTGGCGTGTCTTCCTGCGCTGGCGTTCCTAGCGATGAGTTTGCCGGGACGCATGTTAGGCGACGGAGCACTTCTGGATGCGGGAATCAACCTCGAGACGCTCAGCGGCGATGGATTGAAGCGAGATCTGCTGACGCTTTCGATGCTGAGTAACGGCTTCATCATAACCAGCTTGCTGTGGGCTTGGTGTTTGGCGGCATTGATCGACCGCAAATTGCGCGTCGCTGCGGCAGTGCTGGTCGCCGCCGGGGTGCTGACCACGTTTGGCATCATTCACTCGCCACTTTCAGGCAATCGATTGTTCTTGCCCATCGGGCCTGAGGCATTTGGATTGGATGGCTGGGGCGACGGGATCACACTCGATCCGGCCGATCGCCGCTTGGTGATCGAGTTTGTCGCGGGCTATTTCGCCTCGGCAGCATTAGTTTTTGCTTGGTCGTATTACACGCCAGCCAACGTCGTGGATGATGCTGCAAGCGATATTTGATAAGAAGGTAGGCAGGAATCATTGGGTGAAATCCCGTTAGCCGCTTGGGCACTAGGCTGTGATGCATTTCGTAGCGGAACTCGTCAAGAGTTTCGGGGGGCATACACCATGGAACGAAAGTCTTGACGACTTCCGCTACGCTAAATTAGCACAAACCTTATAAGGAAAAATGCTTCACAGCGTTTGCTAAAACGGCCAATTTACTTAAAGACTTCTGCCTAACTGCTTAGTCCGCCGTGATCAACGATATTCATTCCGGCTACAGCAGAAGACCTGCGACCGCACCGGTCATGCAGCACGCAAGCAGACCACCGCCCATCGCCCGCAAACCCAGTCTGGCTAAGTCGTCTTTTCGACTTGGCTCAAGACCGCCGATGCCGCCGACCTGAATACCGATCGCGCCGAAATTGGAAAAGCCTGCCAACGCATAAGTCAAAACTGCTTTCGTGCGTGGGCTGATCGGACACGCGGGATCATCGACTCTCAATTCGCCGAGCTGCATATAAGCAATGAATTCGTTGGCAACGGTCTTTAGACCGATAAAGCGACCTGCTGCTACCGATTCATCCAGCGGCACTCCCATGCACAGGGCCAACGGAGCAAAGGCGTAGCCGAGCACCGTTTCAAGTGATACGCCCGTCAACGAAACCAAAATCGCATTCGCCAACGCAATCAGCGCCAAGAATGCAATCAGCATCGCACCCACATTCAGAGCAAGTTTTAAACCGTCCGATGCTCCTTGCACGGCAGCACCGATCACATTCACGCTTGTTTTTTCGTGCGTCAATCGGAGCGATTGGGGGTCGGTTGTTGATTCCGATTCGGGCAGCATCACCTTCGCAATCAGCAGCGCCGCCGGAGCACTCATCACCGAAGCGGTGATCAGGTGGCTGGCGTCGATTCCCATGTCCACGTACGCGCCGAGCAACCCGCCGG
>TARA_R110002073_G_scaffold29086_9_pt1 | contig 17283 bp, 14 predicted proteins | sample TARA_R110002073 | Tara Oceans TARA_R110002073 (sample SAMEA4397174) | marine metagenome | biome: Polar Biome; feature: [DCM] deep chlorophyll maximum layer (ENVO:01000326); material: water (ENVO:00002006), including particulate matter (ENVO:01000060) such as... | depth 40 m
TGTTGTACCTGGGTAATGCCGCCGTCGACACCGTAATCAACCAATTCCTGATGCCGTTCGATACGGGTTTTGCCATGATACACCTGAGGAATAATATTCCCCTGATCATCATAACTGTCTGCATTAACGCAGCTTACGGTGCCCACCCCACCAGCAGCAGCCCATGCCCCTGCACTTATGCCGTTTGTGGCTGAAATTCCTTTGCCGCCTTCTACAAGCGGGAGAACCTCTTTCCCCGACATCATCATTGGTTTCAGTAAACTCATAGCACCCTATACCCTATATCACGACAGCATACATCCGCCGAATTCCGCTAAGTTTAGGCCGGATGATCTCTCTCTTATATAGGCATTACCCCGCCCAATTCAAGAAAGGCTCACATCCGGCCAATTTTTAGATCATTTTATCGATCCGAAGTTAAAGAGAAGAGGATTTATTCCTCGTCCCCTTCTTTGTTTTGGAGATCTTCGCCAGTTTCCTGGTCGACCACACGACGGCTCAACCGAACCTTGCCGCGGTCATCAATGCCAAGAACCTTGACCTTGATGATGTCGCCTTCACTGATCACATCGGACACTTGCTTCACCCGATGATCTTCCAGTTCACTGATGTGAACCAGACCATCACGGCTGCCAAGGAAGTTCACGAAAGCGCCGAAATCAACGGTTTTAACAACTTTACCTTCGTAAATTTTGCCCACTTCAGGCTCTGCAACGATGCCTTCGATCCATTTCAGGGCCGCTTCAATGGCGGACAGATCGGAAGAGGAAACCTTGATGGTCCCGTCGTCTTCAATGTCAACCTTGGCGCCGGTCACTTCACAGATTTCGCGGATCACTTTACCACCGGTCCCGATCACTTCGCGGATTTTCTCGCGGTTGATCTGGATGGTTTCGATCCGTGGCGCGTGATCGCTCATTTCTTCACGGGCGCCACTCAGAGCACTGTTCATTTCTTCCAGGATATAAGCCCGGCCACCGGCCGCCTGCTTCAATGCCACATCCATGATTTCACGGGTAATCCCGGCAATCTTGATGTCCATCTGCAAGGATGTAATCCCTTCGGACGTCCCGGCTACCTTGAAGTCCATGTCACCCAGGTGATCTTCATCCCCCAGAATGTCAGAGAGAACCGCATAATCGTCACCTTCCATGATCAGCCCCATGGCGATACCGGAAACCGGCCGCTTCAGAGGAACACCCGCATCCATCATGGACAGGGACGCGCCACAAACAGACGCCATGGAAGAGGACCCGTTGGATTCTGTGATTTCAGACACGATCCGGATGGTGTAAGGGAATTCTTCTGGTGTTGGCAGAACCGCACGAAGCGCCCGCCAGGCCAGTTTACCGTGACCGGTTTCCCGGCGGCTGGTGCCCATCATGCGACCAACTTCACCGACAGAATAAGGCGGGAAGTTATAATGCAGCATGAAACGTTCTTTGTAGGTGCCTGTCAGGGCGTCGATGAACTGTTCATCATCACCGGTACCCAGTGTGGTTACAACGGCAGCCTGTGTTTCCCCGCGGGTAAACAAGGCGGAGCCATGCGCCCGGGGCAAAATGTTCACATGAGAGGAAATCGCCCGGACCTTGTCCAGTTCACGGCCATCAATCCGGTTACGGGTTTTGATGATGTCGCCGCGGACAATTTTCTTTTCCAGTTTTTTCAGCAGTTCAGAAACCACACCGGACATGGCGTCGTCATCTTCCGCCACCAGTTCCGCCTTAACGCGGTCCTTGATTTCACCCAAAAGACCGGATCGGGTCTGTTTGATTTTTTCCGCATAAGCCGCGCGCATGTCGGCTTCCGCCAATTCTGCGATTTTGGCTTCCAGCGCGGAATGATCTGCCGGCTCTGGCAGTTCCATCGGCTCTTTGGCCGCAACTTCCGCCAGTTCGATGATCGCATCGATCACCGGCTGCATCTGTTCGTGACCGAACATCACCGCACCAAGCATAACTTCTTCAGACAGCTCGTTGGCTTCTGATTCCACCATCAATACAGCATCGCGGGTTCCGGCAACCACCAGATCAAGATCGGATGTTTCCAGCTGTTCGAACGTCGGGTTCAGAACATATTCGCCGTCGATATAACCAACACGTGCGGCGCCAATCGGACCCATGAACGGCAGACCGGAAATGGTCAATGCAGCACTGGTGCCCACAAGAGCGGCGATGTCAGGGTTATTTTCCAGGTCATGGGACATCACAGTCGCAACGATCTGGGTTTCATTCTTGTAGCCATCAACAAACAGAGGACGGATCGGACGGTCGATCAAACGACAGATCAGTGTTTCCGCTTCGGATGGACGGCCTTCGCGTTTAAAAAAACCGCCTGGAATTTTACCGGCGGAATAAGCGCGTTCTTGGTAGTTTACTGTCAGCGGGAAAAAATCAATCCCTGCTTTGGCTGTCTTGGCCCCTGTGGCCGCGACAAGACAGGATGTCTCGCCGTACGTCACCATCACGGCGCCATTTGCCTGGCGGGCCACTTGACCGGTTTCCAGAACCAATGTCCGGCCACCCCAGTTAATCTCTTTTCTATGTATTTCAAACATATATATCTTACCTTAACCTACGGTCTCCGATACTCTGCCCGAGGCCCATCCCCGGGCAGGGTATTTCGAAAACCTATGTACAAGACCCCTATGGTCCTGCATATGCCCGCATTATTTCCGCAGGCCGAGACGCTTAATCAATGACTGATAGCGTGCATCATCTTTTGATTTCAGATAGCTCAACAGGCTGCGGCGTTTGTTGACAAGCATCAACAGACCACGACGTGAATGGTTATCTTTCTTATGACCTTTGAAATGTTCGGTCAGATTAGCAATTCTGGTTGTCAGAATAGCGACCTGTACCTCAGGAGACCCTGTATCACCTTCGACTGTTGCGAATTCTTTGATCAGTTCCTGTTTCTTTTCAGCAGTAATCGACATCGTATACTCCTTAAATTTAAAGTTTAAAAATTAAAAACCCGCACCGGCCTGAGAATTGTCATATCTGGATTCTGGTCCGTTTCGCATAACGCCACAAGACGTTCGCCGGCCATAGCCCTGACAATTCCCGATTCGATCGGGCCTGAGACACTCAGCGCCTGTCCATGAGACAGGAGCGTCGCTTGTTCTTCTGTAACGGCCAGTGCCAAGATGTCGTCCAGCACGGTCACTACAGGGAGAATCCAATCCTCAGGCGGCGCACTATGGCCCAATTCCTCTAACTTTTCCAGTGAAATCGACTTGGCCAAATCAAAAGGCCCGACAGCCGTTCGCCGGAGAAAAGAGACATAACCCACCGTGTTCAGCCGAAGAGCCAAATCACGGGCCAGCGAACGCACATAGGTGCCCTTGCCGCAGGTTACCTGAAGGGTTGCCTGATCGCCGTCTAATGACAGCATTTTTAAATCAAATATATCCACGTTGCGGGATTTTATCTCAAAATCCTCGCCCGCCCGGGCCAGATCATAGGCCCTTTTTCCGTCGATCTTGATCGCGGAGTAGGCTGGTGGTGTTTGTTGAATGCACCCGATAAATTCCGGTAGAACTTCTGTGATATCCGCAGCGCCCGGACGATGATCAGAGGTCGCAACAATTTCACCTTCCGCATCATCTGTGCTGCGGGATTCACCAAACGTCACGGTGAAGACATAGATCTTGCGGGCATCCATAATGAAGGGAATGGTCTTTGTCGCTTCACCACATGCAATGGGCAGAATGCCGGACGCCAACGGGTCCAGCGTGCCGCCATGGCCAATTTTCTGAGCCTTGGTAACCCAGCGGCATTTGCCAACCACCTGGGTCGAGGTCATGCCGAGCGGCTTGTCTATCACCAGCCAGCCGTCAACCTTGTTGCCTTTACGCTTCCGCCCCAAGATCAATTGCCCTCGGATTCATCGGCATCCGGTTTTTCCACCAGGTCCTGCGCCACATGGGGACTGTGCAGCAACTGGTCGATATGATCCGCTTCACCAAAACTACTGTCACTGCTGAATTTCAGTTTGGGCAGATATTTCATATTGACCATACGCGACAATTGACCCCGAATATATTTGTTGCAGCGGTTCAGCCCCTGAACCACATCTTCTTCATGCACCCCGCCAAGCGGCATGACATAAATGGTGGCATTGCGCAGATCCGGACTGCAGCGGACTTCGGTCACGGTAATCGAAACGCCTTCAAGCGCCGGATCGCGAATTTCGCCGCGGGCGAAAATTTCTGACAGAGCGTGGCGGATATTTTCGCCAACCCGCAGCAGCCGATGGCTTGTACCGCGCTCTTCCTGGGGTGATGTGGACATGTGATATCCTAACTTATACTGGAGTTCTTGAAAGGCCTGAGTGTAGCATAAAGCGGCCCGCCTGAGATACAGGGAGCCGCCTTAATTCATCATATCGGCCTGTTACAGGTTACGTTCGATTTCCTCAACCGAATAACATTCGATAATATCACCCTTTTTCAGATCGTTATAACCGGTAAAGTTCATACCGCATTCAACGCCTGACTGAACTTCGTTGACATCATCCTTGAAGCGCCGCAGAGACTCGAGGTCACCTTCATAGATCACCACATCATCGCGCAGTAGACGGGCTTTTTCACCCTTGCGAATGACACCGTCAAGCACCAGACACCCGGCAGCCTTACCTGTTTTACCCGCAGAGAAGATATCGAGGATTTCCGCCGACCCGAGAATGGTCTCGCGCAATTCCGGCGCCAATTTGCCGGACATGACCGTCTTGATATCATCAACCAGGTCATAAATCACGGAATAGTAGCGAATTTCAACACCTTCCTGATGGGCCAGTTCCGCAGCCTTGCGACTGGCCCGAACATTAAAGCCCAGGATCGGCGAATTGGAAGCCGATGCCAGAGTGACATCGGATTCTGAAATGCCGCCGACGGCAGAATGCAGAATTTTCGCCTGAACCTCATCGGTATTCATGGCCTCAAGCGCCCCGACAATGGCTTCGCAGGAGCCCTGAACATCGGCCTTGATTACCAGCGGCACCAGTGCCGCCTGTTTGGCGCTTAACTGCTCAAACATGGCTTCCAGCGTTGCTTTTGGTTTGGCTTCCTTGGCGATCCGGTCACGCTCTTTACGGAATTCAGACACTTCGCGCGCCTTGGCTTCCGTATCCACAACCGTAAACACATCACCCGACCGCGGCAGACCGTTCAAACCGAGGATTTCAACCGGCACAGAAGGACCCGCCTTCTTGATGTTGCGGCCATGATCATTAAGCATGGCCCGCACCCGGCCCCATTCGTTCCCACAGACGAAGAGATCACCCACATTCAACGTACCGCGCTGCACCAGTACTGTGGCGACAGAACCTTGCCCTTTATCCAGACGGGCCTCCACCACAATACCTTCGGCGTTACGGTTTTTATTGGCCTGCAGAGACAGAATTTCGCTCTGCAGCTGAATGGCCTCCTCAAGCTTGTCCAGGTTGGTGCGGTTCTTGGCAGAAACCTCAACATCCAACACTTCCCCGCCCATGGTTTCCACGAACACTTCATGCTGCAACAGATCCTGACGCACCTTGTCGGCATTGGCGCCCGGTTTGTCCATCTTGTTGATCGCGACGATGATCGGAACACCGGCCGCTTTGGCATGGCTGATGGCTTCGATGGTTTGTGGCATGATGCTGTCATCCGCCGCGACCACCAGGATCACGATATCGGTTGATTCAGCCCCGCGGGACCGCATGGCCGAGAAGGCCGCATGGCCTGGTGTATCCAGGAAGGTAATTTTCTCGCCGTTGCCCATGCGCACCTGATAGGCGCCAATATGCTGGGTAATGCCCCCGGCCTCGCCATCGGCCACATCCGATTTACGGAAAGCATCAAGCAAGGACGTCTTACCGTGGTCCACATGACCCATAACGGTCACAACAGGCGCACGCGGCTCCAGATCAGCTTCGGTATCTTCCGGTCCGGACAGATCAATTTCAACATCGGAGGCGCTGACACGTTTGACCTTATGGCCAAATTCTTCAACGATCAATTCCGCTGTATCCTGATCAATTTCCTGATTGGCGGTCGCCATCACGTCCATTTTCATCAACGCGCGGATCACATCAACGGTTTTTTCCGTCATCCGGCTGGCCAGCTCGGCCACTGTAATGTTATCCGGAATAATAACTTCCCGGAAAACCTTCTGCTGGATGCCTTGACCGCCTTTACGTTTTTCTTTCGCCCGTTGACGTTTCAACGCGGCAAAACTGCGCTGACGTTCCTGAACACCACCTCCGGACAATGCTTGGGTAACGGTCAGTCGTCCACTACGACGCACCGGCTCACCACGACCACGGCTTGGCTTGGCCGCCGGACGGGGCTCTTCCGCAGCCGGCTTAAGAGGAGCCTTCATGCCGGGTTTGGGTCCCGTTTTAGACTCTGCAGCCTTATCCGCCACAGGTTTTGCTTCCACCTGTTTGGCTTTTTCTTCTTGTTCGGCCTGGGCTTGCAGTTCGGCTTCGACTTTTTTCTTTACTTCAATATCGGCCTGGAATTTGGCATCATCCTTGGCGGCCTGTTTCGCATCAACGGCAGCCTTCTTGGCCTCTTCCTTTTCCGCTTCTGCGCGGGCCGCAGCTTCTACAGCACGCTTTTTCGCGGCTTCCGCTTCTTCCTTGGCACGACGCTCATTTTCCTTTTGCGCGACTTCCAGTACCCGCGCCCGGTTCTGAAGTTCCGCATCGGTCAATTGACGACCACCCTTGGCCGCTGGTTTGCGACCCGCCGCGGCGCTGGCGCCACCTGCAGTCAATGTCTTTTTCTTTTGCGGTGCTTCTGCACTTGCAGCAGGGGTAGCGGCTGTCGGAGTCGCCGGTTTTTCACCAGGGATCACCAGCTTCTTCTTGCGCTGAACGACCACACCGCCGGGCGCCCGCGTTGTCGGGGCGGCAGCTGAGGTCTTCAGCTGCAGCGTTTTCCTGCCCGCCGCAGGATCTTTATCCTTGCCCGGAACAGTCAGTGTTTTCTTGTTGTCCTTATCGTCGCTCATTCTATATTCGCCTTCAGCTCACTCTTAAAAAGGATCCATATGTCAGGATATCACCGCATGGCAATATCCTCATATCTGGAAAACTCAGCCAAAAAGCTTTCCGTCATCCCGCCTGGCAATAATGCCACATGCACAGCATTGGACAAACCTAATGTCTGACCCAACTCTTCGCGGGTGAACATATCAATCACTCGCAATTTATCAAGAACATTCCCCAAACCCGAGCATAATTTACTGCGCCCGTTGTCTGCGGCATCATCCGCGGTAATCAACGCCCGGCACTTTCCAGCCTGTAATTTGGCCCGTACCTTTTCAAAGCCTGTAATCAAAAGACCCGCCCGATTGACAAGTCCCAGATAGTTCAGACAGCGTTGCCGCAATAACTGTTCCACTATGTCCGGAAGATTCTCATCCACCCGAACTGTTCGTTTTACGTCTTTTTTGTCGTCCGTTACATCTTCGTCGTCCAACGTCTCCACATCCGCAGCCTTGCGGGAGGAGGCGCTAAGCGCCCGATGTCCAAACCGGACAAAAATCTTTTTCTTCATGGCACTCTCGAGCACCGCCCGATCCGCCAGGATCCATCCCCCGCGCCCCGGCAATTTCGCCGCCACATCAGGGGTCACATTGCCTTCCGGGTCAAGCACAAACCGGATCAGTTTTTGCACCGGATGACTTTCGCCCGTCACCAGACATTTACGTTCCCGGTTCTTTGGGACCCGGCTCTTTAGGGCCCGTTTTTTTGGGCCCCGCTCATCCGGGCTCACGGATTTTCGGGGGGATGGCCTGTTTTTTACCATGCTACCGCCCTTCGATCCGCTCTATTTCGCGTCACCGTCTTCCGCAACTTCAGCTTCAGCTTCTTCAGATGCATCTTCTTCATCATCGAACCAATGCGCCCGCGCCGCCATGATGAAAGCGTTGGCCTGATCTTCATCCAGACCAGTCCCCCGCAAAATACCGTCCTCACGACTGATCAGCTCATCAGCAGACAAATCACCCAGATCGTCCAGGGTTTTAACGCCTGCCTCGCCAAGGGTCACCATCATCGCCGGCGTCATACCTTCAATGGCGGCAATCTCGTCAGACACCCCGAGTTCAAGGCGGGCTTTTTCAGATTCAACCGCCTGACGTTCGAGAGATTCACGGGCCCGGTTCTGCAATTCTTCCACCAAACCTTCGTCAAAGCCTTCAATGCCGGCGAATTCTTCCGGCGCCACATAGGCCACCTCTTCCATATTGCGGAAGCCTTCCGCCACCAGCAACAGGGCCAACGTTTCGTCCACGTCCAGCTGATCAACGAAAATTTCCGTGCGGGCCTTATATTCGGCCTGACGTTTTTCAGATTCAGCAGCCTCAGTCATGATGTCGACCTGCCATTCGCTCAATTGCGACGCCAGACGCACATTCTGTCCGCGACGACCAATGGCGAGGCTCAACTGATCTTCCGGCACGACAACGTCGATACGCTTACGATCCTCATCCATCACCACTTTCGCCACATCCGCCGGCGCCAGTGCGCTGATGATAAAGGTCGCGGGGTCCGGAGACCATTGAATGATGTCAATTTTCTCACCGGCCAGCTCGTTCACCACGGCCTGAACCCGGGAACCGCGCATACCAACACAAGCCCCGACCGGATCAATAGAGCCGTCCGCACTGCGCACAGCGATCTTGGCCCGGCTGCCCGGATCACGGGCAACACCCATGATTTCAATCACGCCATCATAAATTTCCGGCACTTCCTGGGCAAACAGCTTGGCCATAAAATCAGGATGAGAGCGAGACAGAAAAATCTGCGGGCCACGTTGTTCCCGGCGGACCTCAAAGATATAGGCCCGAATACGATCCCCATTGCGCATATGCTCCCGCGGGATCATCTGATCCCGGCGGATCACGGCTTCCGCCTGACCCACATCAACGATCACATTGCCATACTCAACCCGTTTGACGACGCCATTGACGATCTCGCCAACCCGTTTTTCATATTCATCATACTGGCGCTGACGCTCCGCATCGCGCACTTTCTGCACGATAACCTGCTTGGCCGTCTGGGCCGCAACCCGGCCAAAATCAATAGGAGGCAGTTCATCGGCCAGAACATCGCCAATCACCGCACCTTCTTTCAGCTTCACCGCATCGGCGACGCTCAGCTCAGTTGCATGGTTTTCTACGTTTTCAACAACTTCCATAACGCGATAGAGTTTGATGTCGCCGGTTTTGCGCTCGATATGGGCCTTGATTTCATTTTCCGCACCATAACGGGACCGGGCCGCTTTCTGAATGGCTTCTTCCAAAGCTTCCAGAACCAGCTCCTTGTCGATGCTTTTTTCCCGCGCAACCGCATCAGCAATTTGCAATAATTCAATTCTGTTCGCACTAACTGCCGTTGTCATTTCATGAACTCCATTCACGCTCACCTGAGCATCTGTTCTATGCCCGACTTGTGGGCCCCATTACTGCTTGCGCGATGCCGCGGCGAGCAACTCATCTGTTAATACCAATTTCGCCCGATGGATATTATCAAAATCCACCGCGTATACTTCTCCGTCAACCTTGATCCGGACCAGATTGTCTGTCACACCCTGCAGCAGGCCGCGATAACGCCGACGCCCGTCTTCGGGAACCGACAGTTCAATCTTGGCTTCATAACCTGCATAATTTTCAAAGTCCTTGCGCCGGGTCAAGGGACGGTCAACACCAGGCGTGCTGACCTCCAACACATATTCTCCGGCAATGGGATCTTCCACATCCATGATCACTGAGATTTCACGACTCAACTTTTCGCAGTCTTCAATCAACATCGTACCGTCCGGACGTTCCGCCATGATTTGCAAGGTTACATCCCCCCCTGTGGCGGAATTCACCATGGCGATACGAACGATTTCATACCCCATCTCTTCCGCGACGGGGTCGATAATTTCATGCAGTTTTTTCAGTTGTGACGACACATGTAATCCAATAAAGCTCTCACCAAACAAAAATGCAGGCCAGTGAAACACTTGCCCGCACTTTAACATTTCAAGTGATTCGGTTGCTATATATATAGTCGAAAACCCGAGAACTTCAAGTGAATTGTATGATCCCGTACAATCGGGCGAATTTGTCAGGAACGTGGCCGACGAACAAAGCGAAGATAACTGCTCTTCCGGCCTTGCGCCAATGACTTGGTTTCATAGCGTGTTGCAGGCCAATCTTCTGGTCGGCTCTGCCAATTCTGCGGCTTATCTGCCAACCAGTCAAAATCTTCATTATCCAGCATATGGGCCATAATCCAGCGACAATATTCCATATGATCCGTCCCGATGCGCAATTCCGCCCCATCTTTCAATAATCGCGCCAACACCGCAATATTGCCCGCACTGACAATACGTCGCTTGTGATGACGGGCTTTGGGCCAGGGGTCAGGAAACAGGATGAACGCCCGACCCAGAGACTGGTCCGGCAAGCTGTCCATCAACAGCCGCGCATCATCCATAAAGACCCTTACATTGGACAAGCCTTGTTGATCGACCTGATCCACCAGCCCGGAAACGCCATTCAGAAAAGGTTCGCTGCCGATCATGCCAACCCCGGGGTGCGCCGCAGCCTGGGCCGCCAGATGCTCCCCCTTGCCAAAACCAATTTCGAGCCAGTAATCGCGCACGCTTTCGGTAAAATATTCTTGTGGAGGAACGGGGGGCGCGGACGCTTCCCCCTCTATAACCGGCAAGCGTATTTCGATTTCCGGCATCCATTTGTCCATCCGCGCCTGACGCGCTTCGGAGAGGGCTTTGCCCTGTCGGCGACCGTACACCCGGCTGCCCTGAATATCTTCGAGATGTTTCATACAAATGATATAGGGCCCGACGGGCCCCATTTCAATTTAAAAAGCATGCCGCACGCAAATTTGCGTCCTCTGCCCTAAAAGTGGCTTTTCAGGCGATCCACCAGATCAAGCTTCTCCCAGGAAAATCCGCCATCCGCATCCGGCGTACGGCCAAAATGGCCATAAGCCGCCGTGCGCTCATAAATTGGCCGGTTCAGATTTAAATGCTCCCGAATGCCGCGCGGACTCAAATCCATGACTTCATACAACAACTTCTCCAGCACCGCCGGATCCACCTTGCCAGTACCGTGGAAGTCCACATAAAGAGACAAGGGGTGAGACACGCCAATAGCATAAGACAACTGTATGGTACAGCGATCAGCAAGACCGGCTGCAACCACATTCTTGGCCAGATAGCGCGTGGCATAAGCGGCAGAGCGGTCCACTTTTGTCGGATCTTTACCAGAAAATGCACCGCCGCCATGCGGGGCGGCGCCACCATAGGTATCGACAATAATCTTGCGGCCCGTAAGACCCGCATCACCATCCGGCCCGCCAATGACAAAATTGCCCGTCGGGTTGATATAAAGCTCTGTCTCGGAAGACATCCATCCTTGCGGCAGGTTTTTTTCAATATGCGCCCGGACAATCTCCTTGACCTGATCCTGGGATGTCTCGGCGCTATGCTGAGTGGACACCACGACCGATGTCGCCGCAACCGGCACACCATTCTCGTAACGCAAGGTCACCTGACTTTTCGAATCCGGCCCAAGCTCCGTAAGCCCCCCATGGCGCACATCGGCCAGTGATTCGAGAATCTTGTGAGAAAAATAAATCGGGGCCGGCATATAGGCGTCGGTTTCATTGGTGGCAAAACCAAACATGATTCCCTGGTCACCCGCCCCTTCATCTTTATCTGCACCGCTATCAACGCCCATGGCGATATCAGCGGATTGCTCATGCACATGCACATCAACCGCCATATTCTCCCAATGAAAGCCATCCTGTTCATACCCGATTTTCTTGACAACCCGCCGCGCCGCGGCTTCCATGGCATGGGCATCAACAGAAGCCGGTCCCCGCACCTCACCCGCCAGCACAACTCGATTTGTCGTGGTCAGCGTTTCTACCGCAACCCGTGATTCCGGATCGGCCGCCAGAAACAAGTCGACGATAGAATCCGAGATACAATCCGCAACCTTATCCGGGTGGCCCTCTGATACGGATTCACTGGTAAATAAATAATTTGCTCTGGACATGGCGCTTCTCCATCAGGTTCTTAATATGAAGGGAAGATATAACACATCCTATATATAAAGAAAGCTTTATATTTAATAAACGTGCTTTACGGGCAAAATAAAAGCCTGCATCTCATGTGATACAGGCTTTCTTTCATACGATAGTCGAGATCTTAAATTTGAATTATTCTGCAGGGCGGTCTTCCAGAGGGGCTTCATGCTCAACCCATTTCGGCATGGTTGCATGGTTCTCGGCTGTAACGCCGGCACGCCCGAGAACAATAGGGATCGTGCGTAATAAAATTCTGATGTCCGTCATAAGACTACAATGATCCACATACCAAACATCAAGAATGAACTTCTGGTTCCAGCCAATTGAATTACGGCCCATGACCTGAGCCCAACCACTGATGCCGGGACGTACTTCATGACGCCGCATCTGCTCAGTGGTATAGCGGGACCCATATTCCGCAATAAACGGCCGGGGACCAATCAGGCTCATATCCCCGATCAGGACATTCCACAACTGAGGAAGTTCGTCAACGCTCCAGTCACGCAACAGCTTGCCGAACCGGGTCAGACGATATTCATCAGGCAAAAACTCGCCCGCCTCATCGACGCAATTTGTCATACTGCGGAATTTCCAGATTCTGAAGGACTGTCCATTTAATCCCAGACGTTCCTGGGTAAAGAAAATCGGGCTGCCCAACTTCAGTCGGACCAGCGCCATCGCCGCCAAGAGCAAAGGAGATAATATTACTAATAAAGAAAAAGAGCCCATAATATCCAGGAGTCTCTTCCATACGTTCTTGTATGTTATGCCGCGCATGTGCTTCCTCATTGTCGTTTGTTCTGTAATAACCTTTTTAGGTTAATGCAACATTAATGAGCCAAACCTTGACTCATCACATTAGACTCTACTGAACGACCCCCCAATTAGCATCCTCTTTAAAAAACATTAAATATTGCGGTTTTGGGTCGCATTTATACAAAGTGCGCCCGTGAAGTAGCACTTTGTATTATTCATGACAAGCAAAAATAGTCAATTAGTCCTAATAGACTATGGGTTTTAGCTCCCCATCGCCGCGCAATATAATTTATTTATATGACCGCAATGTGTCCATTATCAGATCAATGGTTTTTTTCCGCCCGTACAAGGCAATGAAAGATCCCATTCTCGGGCCTTGCTTCTGGCCAAGCAAAATTTCGTACAAGGCCCCGAACCATTCACGCAGATTCTCATAACCCTGCTCATTACCCACCGCAAATACCACATTCTGATAGTCAGACGCTGGCAAATTGTCTTCCAGACTTTCCAGCTCCTCCACCAGACTTTCCAAAGCCCGCTTTTCTTCAGCGGTCGGGGCCCGATATTGCTTGGTAGGTTTGACAAAATTTTCATAATATACCAGCGCGTATCCCACCAACTGGTCCAGCAATGGCAGATCTTCCGGGGTCGCCCCTTCGGCATACCCGCTGATATACCCCCACAAGGTTTCCTTATCTTCAGCATTACTGGCACTCACCAGATTGAGCAACAACGCAAAAGTCACCGGAATCTTCTGAGCCGGGGGCGTGCCATTGTGAATATGCCAGACCGGGTTGGCAAATTTCTGTTTACCTTCCTGTTCTGCATATTTACCCAGATGGGTGATATATTCATCCACTGTTTTGGGAATAATATCGAAATAAAGCTTCTTTGCCTTGCGGGGAGACTGAAACATATAAAGCGACAAGCTTTCCGGCGTGCCGTATTTCAGCCAGTCATCCATGGTCAGGCCATTGCCTTTGGATTTTGAAATTTTTTCGCCATTTTCGTCCAGGAACAACTCATAACTAAAGCCTTCTGGGGGTAATACACCAAGAATACGACAAATCGCACTGGATAGTTTTACTGACTCCATCAGATCCTTTCCCGCCATTTCGTAATCCACCCCAAGACCGGCCCACCGCATGGCCCAATCCGCTTTCCACTGCATTTTACAGTGGCCACCCGTGACCGGCACCTCGACAAGTTGACTGGTTTCCTCATCACGATATGTGATCGTGCCGGCATCAACATCCCGGCTCACCAACGGCACCTGCAACACCCGGCCCGTCCGGGGACAAAGCGGCAGGAACGGACTATAGGTTGCCTGACGTTCCGCCCCAAGCGTCGGCAGCATAACCTTCATGATCGCCTCAAAAGAAGCGAGCATTTTAAGCAATGTTGCATCCATTTCACCGCTGGTATAGGCTTCTGTTGCGCTCTTGAACTCATAATCAAAGCCAAAACCATCGAGAAAACTGCATAACCGCGCATTGTTATGATGGGCGAAACTTTCATGCGTGCCGAAAGGATCCGGAACTTTGGTCAAAGGCATCCCGATAAAATTGGCCAGCATTTCCTGATTGGGCAGGTTGCCCGGCACTTTACGGAACCCATCCATATCATCGGAAAAAGCAATCAGTTTTGTCGGCACATCACTGATAAACTCAAACGCCTGACGCACCATTGTCGTACGCGCCACTTCACCAAAGGTACCTATATGGGGAAGACCACTTGGACCATATCCCGTTTCAAACAGCACATAGCCCTTTTTATTACCGGCCTTCTCCAGACGTTTCAGAAGAGTCTCTGCTTCTTGAAAAGGCCAGGCTTTGCTGTCCAGCGCCTGCTGGATGATTTCCGGTGATGATGACATTTTTTACTGCTTTCGTAAAAGTTCAAAGATACAATTCAGTTGGACTAATAAATAGATGTCCTGCCTTCGTCAACTGTTGCTATTGCCTATAAGGTCAATATAATCAAAATGTAGAATGATTTTCTCCAAAACACCCGTTTTCAACCTCCAAAGAAGCCGCCATGAACGAGCTCGACACCATCCGGACCTTTCTCGCCATTTATGAAACCGGCAGCTTTACCCAGGCTGCCAACCGTCAGGCCATCACCAAATCCGTCGCCAGCAGACGCCTGACGGCGCTGGAGGCGGAGCTGGATGTACGGTTGTTGACCCGCAACACCCGCGGCGTCATCCCGACCCCTGCCGGCGTTACCTTCTACGAGGAAGCCCAGCGCATTGTCGCCGACCTGGAAGATGTCAAGGACAGCATGCGCGCCGAACGGCAAGGGCTGGCAGGGCCAATCCGGATATCAGCACCGAAATCCTTTGGCCGCACCTTCATTCAACCGACCCTGCTGCAAATCATGAAAGACAACCCCAAGATTACCCTGGATGCTTCATTTTCAGACCGGTCAGTGGATTTGGCGGGAGAAGGATACGACCTGGGCCTGCGTATTGGTCGCCTGAAAGACTCGAGCCTGATCGCCCGAAAGCTCGCCTCGATCCGTCTGGTGATGGTTGCCAGTCCGGCGTATCTGCAAGAATTCGGTGAACCAAAGACGCCGCAAGACCTAAAGAACCATAATTGTGCCATCTATACCAATGCGATGGAAGCCCACAGCTGGCGGCTGGGGCCGGACACCAATCCTCAAATGGTGCGCGTTAATGGCAACCTGAAGACCAACAGCGGCGATATGCAAGTTGCCGCCTGCCTTGCAGGTCAGGCGCTGATTTCCATTCCGTATTTTTATGTTCACCACCATATCAAGGCGGGGACATTGAAGCCGGTATTATGCGAATACAGATCTGATCCGCTGGGCCTATATGCTGTATATCCCGCCTCTCGTCACGTCACTGGTCGGGTACGTCTGCTGATCGATATCCTGGCGGATCGCTTCAGCCAACCAGAATTCCTTAAAATCATGTAAAGCTATTGTTGCAATTTTAACAACGGTATATTGCAAAATTAGCCTATTCATAATCAAAAAGCCAACAGTTATACGTTATCCAACACTCTTAATTTTAATGAAAGGATATCTTATGACCATACGCCGGACCGCGCCTCAAAAAGCGCCACATATTCTCCATATCAACGCCAGCAGCCTGTATGACGGGTCCCAAACCCGCAAGTTAAGCCAGTATCTGGTGGAACAGATCACGGCAAATACTCCCGGCACCACGATCACATCCCGGGATGTGGCCGAAGGACTGCCCTTTATTGATGAAGCATGGGTCACCGCCAACTTCACCCCCGCAGAAGATCATCGCGCAGACCAGAAAGAAACCCTGACCCTTTCCGACCAACTGATTGAAGAATTGATTGAGAGCGACATCATCATCATGGCCGTGCCGCTATATAATTTCAGCATCCCCGCCAGCCTGAAGGCCTGGATTGACCAGGTGGCCCGGGTCAGAAAAACATTTCACTATACAGAAGAAGGCCCCAAAGGTCTGTTGACCGACAAGAAAGCCTATCTCATAGCAGCGTCCGGAGGAACAGCAATTGGCGGCGAACTGGACTTCGCCACCCCTTATCTTAAGCATATTCTGGCCTTCATGGGCATTACAGATGTAACGATTATTGCCGCCGACGCCCTGATGGCCGACGCAGAGGAAAAAATCAGTGCCGCCCGCAGTTCTATCGAACACCACGGTAAAAAACATCAGATCACTGCCTGAAAGCACTGTCTGACTCCGCGCTTCGGCACATGCCGAAAAACCCGCAGTCGCCCTGCGGGTTTTTTTGTGGCAAGGATACCGCGATTGTTGCTTTGCGTGACTCCGTTTCCCGGCTATAGTCAAAGTCCCATTACTCACAAGACCGTTTGACAGCTGAATGAGCGAAAGCCTCCTGCAATTTCCTGATCCATTTGAAGCCTTGTCCCGCCTGCCTGCTTTGGTTGTTGGGCCTACTTATGGTCTGATTTTGACGCCAGACGGCGAAGTTATTGAATATGACCTGCCAGAGCTGCGCAAACAGATCCGCGAACAGGCCTTCTTGATTTGTAATCTGCCCGTGACCACCCGCCGGCTCGGCAAGGTTCAGTTTCGCGCCCTTGATCTACTGGAACTATTCGCCTTCGTGCGGCCCGCCGAATTCTGCCTGCCTCTGGCACTCGGTGTCGCCCGGGCGCTCGATCTGCCCCACAGCGGCGATAGCCTGGAAGAGGATGCGCTGGTGCTCTTGCAAGGGGCCCAGAAACTGTTTCAGGAGGTGAAAAGTTCGGACTATGCCTATGGGCAGGGAATCGGTGAAACCGCCCGGCAAATGGCCGAAGCCGGCTGGGCCTGGGGTCCTCTCATCCTCGGTGCCCTGGACAAAGATATTCCCCGGGGCAATTACGCGGTATGGGACCATCTTCCCGAATGGGAGGAACGTGCGCCCCCCCCACCGCCCGGCATTGATCCGG
>TARA_R110002073_G_scaffold74895_7_pt1 | contig 17272 bp, 23 predicted proteins | sample TARA_R110002073 | Tara Oceans TARA_R110002073 (sample SAMEA4397174) | marine metagenome | biome: Polar Biome; feature: [DCM] deep chlorophyll maximum layer (ENVO:01000326); material: water (ENVO:00002006), including particulate matter (ENVO:01000060) such as... | depth 40 m
GGTCTGGTGATCCTGCACGACCTCCCACAGTATTCCATGCTGTGGGTAGAACCAAGCCGCGAAGGGTGGCTGGAGGCTGCACCATGAGTGACCTAGCAAAGAGAGCAGTTGCCTGTAAACATTGGCGATGGATGCCGGGCATGTCTACGGACGGCATGCTTGTGGTAGATGCTGACGATACGGGTCTATCTATAGTTCGCAAGGACACTATACAAGATCACTGGGCTCCAGAGGATGCCTTGCCTGACCTCACCGACACTGGCACAAAGGGCTGTGTGCTGGCGCTGGCGCGTGAGGCTTGGGGCGACCCGCACCTGCACGCATCATATGTACGACCCGGCAGCAATCCAGACCCATCATCACCCTATCATCCCTGTTGGATGGTCTGGCGCTACGTGCCATACGGGAGGCGGAGAGTGGGGCGCGGCGACACTGAAGCCGCGGCCCTCGTCGCTGCGATGGAGGCTGCGCCATGAATAGGGATCTAGCATTCGGAGTCATCACCCGCGCTGCCGCGGCATACAAGCAAGCCCGTGAGGCCACCAAGAGAGCGCAAGCCGATGAGGTCACCGCTGAGGCCGAGCTTCGGGCCGTGTGGAATAAATACCCCGGCGCCGCCCGCGTCTACTTAGCAGCGATGGAGGGCCTAGAGGCTGCGTTGGAGGCTGCGCCATGACTGAAGATGTCTCATGCAGTTGGCAGGAGCAGGCTATCGAGGCGCTAGGCTTCCTCGCTCCTGCGGAGGAGTGGCGGGTCGATGCCGATGGCGACGTGTGCCTATCTGAAGACGGCGAGAACCCCGGCTGGTTGATCTGGCTGGATGGCCAGCGCATAAAGCTGTCGTGGGGGTGCATCGACTTTGAGTCGGACGTGCAGCGCGCCGACATCGCCCTATCGGCACGGTGGCTAATGGACGCCGCGGCCGCCTGGGGCAACGACACCGAACTGGAGGCTGCACAATGAGCAAAGACAAACGAGAAGCACTGTCCGATCTTGAGCATCAGCAATGGGCACACTGGACAAAGTACATGCTTGAGGTGCTGCGTCCGGTGCTCGGCCTGGGCTTTTACGAGGCGAGAGGATCTGGTATGGAGTACAACCCGAATATCGTCAAGGCGCGAGAATCGCTCAGGCGGTGGCATCGCCAGATCGAGACCCCCTACGCTGACCTCTCCGAGAAGGAAAAGGACTCCGACCGGGAGTGGGCTGACAAGGTGCTCGTAGCACTGGAGGCTGCGCCATGAATGAAGATCTAGCCAGGAGAGCCTCGGCCGCCTGGGGCAAAGAAGAGGAGGTGAGTGATGAGTGAGCCGGTCTATGGTACTCTGAAGAAGAAGGTTGTCTTCTATGACTCCGATAAGAGATATGCAGATTTAAAGGTCAGACTGGAACACGACGGCCTTTCACAGTCTAAGTTCTTCAGAGGCATACTCACCGGGTATCTATCTCAAGATCCTGATATCTTAAACTACATCGATAAGCTCAAAGCTTCTCTTAAGATCAACAAAAAGAGAATTAAAGAGGATCGCAAACTAATTAATGATGGTGAAGAAAAAGCAGATCTGCTTTCGCTGGGTAGTCGGGATATCGAAAACATATTCGACATCCTAGAAAAGGAAAACCCCGGTCTATAAAAAAACGCTTTTCCTTTTTAAGAGAACTATTTATTATTGAATCTGCTACAGGAGACGGATAACCAATGAGCAAGAAAACCCTTTTAAGTGAGTCTACAATTAGACAGTTTATGAAGTATGCCAATATTGGCGGACTTACAGATGGTTTCATTAATGAGACTTACGGTGATTACCGCCGCGAAGACGAGCCTATGATGGAGGCCGAAGAGGAAGAGGAAGAGGAGCTAGAGTTAGGCGGTGATGAAGCCCCGATGGACGACGCTCCCCCGATGGACGACATGGATATGGGCGCCGAGATCGGTGACACATCCGAAGCTTCGATTGAGGCTCTTGTTGACGCTCTTGCCGACACGATCACGCAGGTTACTGGCGTCGAGGTCTCCGCTGCTGGAGATGGTATGGACGACCCTCCTATGGACGACATGGGCGACATGGGCGACATGGGCGACATGGTCGATGACGAGCCAGTTGCTGACGTCGAGATGGTTGACGACGAAGAGATCGTTGCCGAGACTATGAAGAGAGTTACTCGACGACTACGAGGCATGAAGAAGCAGCGTACACGCGATGTTAAGCGAGACGCACTCATTGAGAATGTTGCCAGCCGAATCGCGAAGCGCCTCAAGATCAAGTGAGTTAGGCGTTACATTTTAGAAAGGCCATGGCAATAAAGCTGTGGCCTTTTTTGCTTGAGGAGACAATGGATTATTTTTCACTGTTTGTGGGTTTTTTACTTGGCATAGCCACCCTACAAGTGTTATACTTTACATGGGACCTAGGCAAGATAGGTCTTTATGTTAGAGAGGCAGAAAGAGGAGCACTTATTATGCTCGCATCCGCTGCCGAATCCATAGCATATATCCAGACAATAAAATATGAGACGATGAGAGACTTGGAGATTCCTGAGAACTTATTGAAGACCACAAAGAATGTGGACGATTACAATTTCAACTCTTGGAAGAACTCCGCAGTTAGTAATTTGTTGGCAGCATACCCGGAGAGATTTAAAAGTCTCCCGCAGTATGTTGATTGGAATACAGCTATGAAAGTGTTAGATCAAATATACAAAAATGGACATAAGGAGTCTAAATGACTAAGCCAGAAGACGAGAAGAACGAAGGCGAAGAGAAGACGGAGGCGCAGCAGATTATTATGCTGGGAGGTTCCGATACCGAGATAAGAACCGTCGCGTTATATGGCGATGTAACAGAAGAGTTAGCGAAAGAAGTCATAAGCGGTATTTGGTACCTTAAGGCAACGGCCAAGATCGAAGAACCCATCGACATCGACGATCCAGAGACAGAGTACCGGGATGTTATTCGTCCTATGGAGATGGTTGTTTCTACGAATGGCGGCAACGCAGATGATATGTTTGCTATTTACGATGTTATGAGAATATGCCGAGAACAAGTTGATATTGAAACTCTAGGCATAGGAAAGGTTATGTCGGCTGGGGTATTACTCCTTGCCGCTGGTACGAAGGGCAAGCGTAAGATTGGAAAACATTGTAGAATTATGATGCACTCGGTTATTGGAGGCCACGTAGGCCCCATGCATCAACTCGATAATGAGATGAAAGAGATCAAAGCGATTCAGGAACTTCACATCAAGGCGATGTGCGAAGAGACGAACCTAACCGAGAAGCAACTTCGTACTCTGCTTAAAAAGAAAGTTAATATTTACCTCACGGCAGAAGAGGCTGTGAAGCACGGTATTGCAGACATCATAGTATAGGAGCTAATAGAATGGCAAGAGTTAAGGGCCTCCAGGCCAAACTACTGAAAGACACATACAAAGACGCTTTAAAAAAGAAGGGTTATGCTTTCTTTGAGAGCGGCAAGTATAATGTAAACATCATAGGCACCCGCGCCTCGACAAGGGAAGGCGATAACTATGATGACAGTATATCTGTTATTTACAAGGACAGAAGTAATGAATGGGTAGTCGATACATACCAGATAACGACAGACCCAGGCGTTTACTATCTTGCCAACGAGTCTAAGTGGTATGGCAAACTTGGTGTTGCAGTGCTCGTCCCAAATCAGTATCGGGGAACCTATATGATCGGCCCACACGGCTCCACCAAGTACGAGGCTCTTATTCAGCGAGGCCAAAAGGTGAAAATCTACAGGGACAACAACAAAGACGAGATTGTTGACATTGAACCTGATGATACACACGAAGGGTGGTTTGGGATCAACATCCACGCCAGTTCGATGAACCCTTACAAAGAAGACAAGACATCGACTAAGGTTGGCCCGTGGTCCGCAGGCTGCCAGGTGTTTAAGAATTCAACTGACTTTCAAACATTTATGAAACTAATTAAGACATCGGCTAAATACCACGGCGATAAGTTTACATATACACTTTTGAATGAGGAAGACTTGGCATGAGTACAGATTGGGATAGATTGATCGAGAATCACTTTGCGAAGAAGAAAGGCAATAAGCTGAATATGCTTCTGGAGACCGTCAGGGAAGTGATGGGTGAATTCTCGGCCGAGGATGATTTTTTATTGACGGAGGCCGAAGAGAAAGGCAAGTCTAGAACTTACACTATTAAGCAAATCCCAATGATCCCTATCTCTGAACTTGGTTGGGCGGATAATTCTAACGATCAAGGAGGCACACAGAGATCCTTGCTAGAAGATTGGCTTCGCAACATTGAGGGTGGCTCCTTCCAGCAGAAACTGGATAATGTCCAGGCAAAAATGGCTGAGGGGTTTCGGGACATCCCATCAGGCCATAACGATGTTCAGAAATATATTCAAGAAGTAATGTCCTATTTGGTGTTCTATAAGACCTTGACAATGGCTATCACAAATTTTAATGCCGCCGCCGCCGGCTTTAACTTTGAAGCATTCTTAGCCACACTAATGAACGGCTCTCAGATTCCCGCTTCCGGCGCAAACACAATCGCAGACTTTACAGCGGACATTGATGGGGAAACAGTTCCCGTCAGCTTGAAGCTTTACACCGCAGGGCAATTAGAGGTAGGCGGAAGCTTTACCGACTTAGTTAATGATATGAACAGCCCCAACCCCTCGTGGGCTTCTTGGGCGTCAAGGCCAGAGTACGAGGGCGGCGCGATGAAGTATGTAGTATGTACTAAACTCTTTGAGAAGACAGATGATCCATTGGCCCGGAAGGGCGTGATCAACTTCTACGAGTTCGATATTAGTCGAGCAAATATTTTTAGAATTTTGAGCACCGCGAGCAAAGCAGGGAAAGAATGCATTGCCTCATCCAGAGATTTTATGATTGCTCTTTCGGAGTGGGACAAGACAAAACAAGGCAATGTTCCCGATATTAATTCTACTTTGCCGGCCAAAAAAGACAAAGGTTCTCCCGCCGCGGCGGCAACGGGCTTTGTGAATTACCTAATTAAAGACTATTCCGACAAGCTTGAACAAGCAAGCGATTACACGCCAGAACAAATTCACAACCTGTTTAGAAAAATAGGTGAAATTTACTTGACAAGAATCGAATCCAAGGGATTTGGGGCCGGCCCAGCGACCTACCTCGGGACAAAAACAGTTTTAAGGGCTGCTATTATTGATGAATTCGGACTTAATAAGGGAGATGGGTTCGTGGATGAAGTTTACAATGAAGTCCTCTCTTACTACAGAGTCTATTACACCCAAGAGATAAAGGCTTCCGATAAGCGCGCCGAAGCAATAGGCAAGATTGGTTGGATGTATGGCCGCGATCCGGCGCTCACCGAATGGTATGAGAGTCTGTCTCCCGAGTCAAAAACAATTGCACTCAGAAACACAAAGGGTTATTTAACGACGGACCACTGGAAGATACCTAATAAAAAAGCAATTGGCTATGGTGGCGGAAGCCCATTTGCAGTGCTGCCAATTGGCGCACCGTATGTTCAGGAGTTACTAGCCAAAGTCCAGAACGAAGTCATGGATGAAGTATTTCAGATTTTCGACCGGATGGCAGAAATGTCAGATAAACTAAATTCTTTCTTTGCCAACGGGCTAAAACAGAAGGGCGAAGCCGAAATGGGAGCCGCGGCCGGAGAAGAAGCAGCCGCCGGCGCTAGAGAATTCGCTAAGTAATAGAATAATCACTTGACATTTGCTTAACAAGTGGTTATAATATAGTATAAACAAAGAGGTGTTTATTGAGCAAGAGTTATGACTCTGGATCTTCCTTGAGTGGGAAGATCATAGAGGGCGTGAATATTTTGGCAGGTAATGTCGCTTCCACTCTAGGTCCTCGTGGTAGAAATGTTATTCTACAGCAGGCAGGTAAGCGACCCGTGATTACAAAGGATGGAGTCACAGTTGCGGAATTTGTAGACTTGGATGACCCGTTTATGAATGTCGGAGCACAGATTATTAAGCAGGCTTCAAGGCAGACTAACGCCATCGCCGGCGACGGAACGACCACAGCAACGGTGTTGGCCCGAGCCATCCTTATGGGAGCCCAGAAGTATATTGTCGCCGGCTCTTCCCCTATCGAGGTGAAGCGTGGGATTGACAAAGCAACAGAGCAGTTGGTGAAGAACCTTAAGGCTTTGGCACGGCCCATTCAGAGCGAGGAAGACATCGCCCATATCGCGACTATCTCCGCCAATAACGACGAAACGATTGGCAAACTGGTTGCAAAGGCCATCGACTGTGTTGGGAAGGACGGCGCGATATCAGTGGAGGAAGCACGGTCATTGGAGACCAGCCTCGACCTGATGGAAGGTTTCCGGTTTGATTCTGGATATGTGGCGAATGCTTTTATTACAGATGAAAGACGTGGGGCGGTTGTGTACGAAGATCCGCTAATCTTGGTGGCTGACTGCAAGCTGGAAAAGGTAGAAGATATCATTCCTGTCCTTGAAGTAGTGGCACGAGAGGGGAGACCTCTTATCATTGTAGCCTCTGACATTGAAGGCCAGGCTCTCGCAGCATTAATTATGAATGCTATGCGCGGTACTATGAAGATTGCTGCTGTGAAGGCACCACGCTATGGTGAAGAACGCCGGAACATCCTCAAGGATCTCTGCCTGGCCACAGGTGCAGACTACCTAACAAGTTCAGCCGGCACAAAACTCAAGGACGCCCAACTAAGCAACCTGGGTTCCTGTAAGAAGGTGGAGATTCTTAAGAACTTGTCAACCTTTGTAGCCGGGAGTGGCGACTACAAAGAGGTCGAGAAGAGAATTGAAAATCTAAAGGTGGAACTGTCGCAGACGGACAGCCTACGAGAATGCGAGAGGATACAGGAGCGTATCACTAGACTAGCCTCTGGAGTCGCTATAATCCGTGTAGGCGCCGCCACAGAAATTGAGATGATAGAGAAGAAGCATCGCATCGAAGACGCCCTAGAAGCGGTCAAGGCGGCTCAATTAGAGGGCATTGTGCCTGGGGGTGGAGTGGCCCTCGTTCGCTCACTACCCAAACAAAAGCAATGGCAGGAATATGACGCCATTGTATATGAAGCGGCCACAGAGCCTCTTCGTCAGATGGCCCGCAACGCTGGTTCTAGTCCTGATGTTATTCTTGATCGTGTATCTCGCGCCAAAGATGATAGAGGGTGGAACTTTAAGGAAGGAGAGATGACTAGTATGTATGACGCTGGTATTATCGATCCGGTTAAAGTTACTATTACAGCACTAGTCAACGCTGCATCGGCGGCGGGTACCCTTATCACAACTGGCCACGCCATAATCGAGGAGGGATGATGGAGGTCAAAATGCAATATGTTGTAGACCTAGAGGATATTCCGACAGAGGTGGAATCTTTACTACCATCGGAACAACTGATATCGAACACAGTCATTAAGAAATGCTTGGAAGAGGGAAATATTCCAAAGGCTCTACTGGCCATCGATGAGGTTCGTCGGCAGTTCTATCGAGCAGATCGTCGTTTGGTAGATATCCAATCTATTCTGAGAGGATACTTGGAAGTGAAGATGCAAGCCTCCAAGCCAGCCCAACAGCAAGATATTAATCTGGAGGATGCTCCTGGGCTATTCGGGATTGTGCAGCCATCAGAAGAGGAGAATAAATGATTAGATTAGTCGAAGTTCAGCAACAAATGAACAACTTCCGCTTGACAGAAGTATATGTTAATCCAGAACATGTGGTTGCCATAAGAGAAGACGAGAGAATGTCCCAGACCCTTAAGGAGGGAAAGCTCCCAGACAATCTGGATGAACGCCAATCTTTCACCAAGATCTATATTGATAGAGGCCACACCGGTATTGATATGACGGTCGTTGGTGATGTCCGGCAGATTAAAGAGAAGTTGGGACTAAACAAGAGGGCACTCCTTAAAGGCTGACCATTGCTAAGATATCAAGAAGATATAGATACAGTATTGTATTTCTTACAGGAAGAACTAGATATTGATGTCATCTTCGCCGATGATGAACCAAACGCTTACTGGAGAAACGGAAGCACTAGCATTTCTATTAGTACGAAGCAGTCAAAGAGGCTTCAACTATACTCGATGTTGCATGAGGCCGGCCACGCTGTGATCAGAAGCAACAAACTATATGGAGAAATATATCCATATGGGTACAAAAACAAGAATAAGTCTATTGCTAGGCGTATTGATGTACTAAGAGAAGAGGTGATGGCTTGGGAAGAAGGTCGCGAACTGGCGCATGCTCTAAATATCGATTTGGATGTCTCATTATGGCATAACTTTATGAAAAAGAATTTGTTTGACTATGTGAAGTGGGCATACGACCCGAAACAGTTTATGAAAGAGTCAGACGCAGGAGGCGAAGAATGTTAAATATTGCACTTTGGAAGGCTATCTCGCTTTTCATGCTAGGCCACACCGCGATGTGGTTTCAGTTAAACAGCCACTTGGTGTTTCAGTGGTGGAAGGGTAAAGAGGTATTGGCAGTCTTTGCTTTTGGTGTTCCTGGGAGTTTGTTGTTCCTCGCTGGGTGGAATATCGCCACGGCTGAAAGCGGGGAGTTGTGGGGCCCTAGGTTTCTGGCATTCTGTGCCTCGTGGGTTCCTTTTCCGCTTTTAACTTGGTATTTTATGAATGAGTCTCCGTTTACATGGAGAACAATAGTATGCTTTTTGTTAGCATGCTGTATTTTGACAGTGCAGATGTGGAGGTAGTTTGAGTCATATTGTGAAGAAGCCTTGGGGTTATGAAAATCGCTGGGCGGTTAATGAAAAGTACATAGGAAAGTTATTGCATATTGATCGCGGCCACAAGCTATCATTGCAATATCATGAGAAGAAAGACGAAACGATTTATGTTTTAAGTGGCATACTTAAGCTTCATGTGGGAGGCGAGGCCCACCAGGATGTTCTCGTCCTGGCCGAAGGAGATTCATACAGGATCAAACCCGGCGTAGTGCATCGCTTTGAGGCCCCGAAGCACGGAGTAGATGTGGAACTCATAGAAGTTAGCACGCCAGAGATTGACGATGTCGTTCGCTTAGAAGACGATTATAAAAGAATTTAACGCTTTTTCATCCGATTATTTCAAGGCACCTCCGTTTGGGGGTGCCTTTCTTTATATCGGAAACTATTTATTAAAGCGGGAGAGTGTATAAATGGATTTTCATACGATGGTTTCTTCTTTCAAACGACGAGTGTTGGAAGAAGAACAGGAGATAAAAGAGTTATCAAAGAAGGCACGGGGCAGAGTACAGAAGTATATCGATGATGGCACCCCGGAGCGCCACACGCCTAGATATTCTTTTAATCATATCTTTGGCGATGAAGACACGATGCGAGTGGCTATTCCGCTGGCCGGGGGGGTCCGGCTCGGTGGTGCGAAAATGTTTAAGCGATTAGTGTTGGAGACCGGATATCAGCCGGCATTTACACTAAAAACTGTTACGCAGAAGAGACAGAGGCTCGCAGCCGACGGTGGCGGCGAGTATGAAGAGCAGGTTGAGATCCCCAATCTTCAGATGAAGAAAGAAGTAAAGTATACTATTCCCAAAGGCCCCCGAGCAGGTGAAACAATAACACAGACTAAAACAACGTCTTTAGGCAAGCTTGTTGCCAGTGAAGGCACCCCCGAGGAGAAGGCGTGGTGGAGAGAGAATCAGAATGATCTTCGAGAAATGACAAATGTGCAAGATTATTTTCTAAAGCCTTGGATAAATAACTTCCGCGATGTGGTTGAGACTCCCCCGATGGTTATTGTTTCACGACACCCCATCGATGTTGCCAGAATGTCTGACTTTAGTATGACCCGCTCTTGCCATTCAGAAGGCTCTTCTCACTTTGACTGCGCCATCCAAGAGTCCAGAGGGCACGGGATGGTTGCGTATGTCATAACAGGAGAGGACTACGAATACTGGGAGATTGAAGAGCGTTTAAACGCTGAGGAAGAAATATTTAAAGACACTGCAATCGCTCTTGACGGCCCCGAGCCCACAAGCCGCGTTCGCCTGTATAAACTATTCAACCAAGAAACCGGTGAAGAGTTCGCAGTTGTCGAAGACAGAGTGTATGGTGTCAAGCTACCAGATTTCCTGCCAACAGTTCGAAAGTGGGCCAGGGAATCACAGAAGAGCGAGTGGGCTGATGCAGAAGGCAATATTAAGGATAGTTTTTTGGATGGCTATGAATGGATTCGTGTTGGTGGTGAATATGCCGATCAGGTTGAGAAGGGTGGCGCCGTAGGCGATCTCGTAAGCGCGATGTTCGAAGACACGCCGATGTACGAGGATGCCGCCGACCGCTTCGATGGCCACAGTTTTGAGCACGAAGACTACTATAGCGAAGGTCAAGCAAACCTAGAAGAAGAGGCCGAGAGAGAACTTGAAGAACTGCAAGGATACGCAGACGACGCTACGAAACACGGCGGCTTTTACTTGCAGATGGAAGAAGGCTGGGACGGCATGCCGTTTTACATCGACGCTGGTTACAGTGTAGAATTTACATTTGAGTTGCCAGAAGGTTGGGACGATGAGCCAGAGGCGCATATAGTCCCGAGTTGGCGGGACACCCATCAAGAACAGCGCCACTTCGAACTCGCGCTGACCGATGCAACGGACGATGTGTATATTGGGGAGGAGGAGTGGGATTATAACGATTCGGACAACGAAGAAATCGTGGTAAGATTAAATATCAGAGCCACCGAGATCCCCACTGGTCTAGACGGTGTGGAGGCCGCGAAAGACTTTGTTGAGGAAGCGTTAAGAGATGTTGAGGCCGAATATGAATCCATCAAAGCAAAACTAAGAATCAATCTGATTAATGCTGGCTACCTACCACCAACGTATTGGAATAAGGCTGTTGCCGATCTTGATACATTAGAGTTAGAAAACATCGATGTATTCTTTAATGAGGACGATCCAAGTGAAGGCGCATCCATCGAGTCTAAGCCGAGTGGGATTTCGATTGGCTCCTATGATTCGACCACAAGTAAGAGCGGCGTGAATATCACCGGCGCCTTTATTGAAAATCTAATTAAACGTCGTCAAACCATAGCGAGTGAACTTCGCCGCAGAATGAAGCGCGCCCTTCGCCAAGTACAAAGGCATGCCGCAAAACAAATGTCTTTGCCGTATCCGTCTGGGCCTCGACCGACGGATAAGATGCCGAAAGTACCGTATGAATTGGAAGCCAAACTAGTGCGCTTGAACTCCCCTGATCTCCGTGACTGGCGTGGGCGCCAATTGAGTGGCGGTGATCGGAAGAAGATTATGGATCAAACAAAGATAGAGCTTGGTGTTAAATTCAAAATTGAATTGCCTTATGATGTGGAAGAAGAAGAATATTTGATGGCGAAAGAATTCATTATTTATTTAGATAAAAATATAGATCTCCTGACTGACGCCGCTAAAGCGGTTGCCGATGAAGAGTGGAGACAGACAGTCGCCGACACAGACAACATCCCTAAAAACATCTCAGGTGTGGTGGATCTGGGTTCAGGACCTGGGTTGGATGAATCAAGACTAAGAGAAGTTATTCGCAGAGCAATCAAGAAAAGTATGCTCAAGGAGCAAACGGGCTTTGAAACTAGACTATTCCAAGTTAACTTAAGACTCTCCATTGATCGTGAAGCCGGCGGTGGCATCGAACAGAAGTTGACACGCATACGCGCTATTCAGGGAGTGGCGGTTGTTAGTCACGAAGAAGGCAGCAGTATCGGGGGCCGACGAACTATTGAAGCAAAAGTAAAATTCCATCCAGAGAGAGATGCTCTGCAACCCGCTACATATATCAGCCAGATACTCGTTCCAGAGATTAACAGTTCAAGCCTAGTCCCAGGCGTCAAGGTTCTTGATGTTATCAAGGGCACGATTAAAAGATTGGACAAGTAAAGGAAAATCAAAATGAAAATCACCAAAGAACACCTTAGACAGATTATTAAAGAAGAGCTTCAAGCTGTGACTGAAGACTGCTGGGATGGCTATGAGCGGGTGCAGGGAACAGCAGCCGGCGCCCCAGGCTCTTGTCGTAAGAAGGGAAGTGTTAGCGAAGATGTTCTTGATGAGAAGAAAGCCAAAAAGAAGGACGCTTGCTATCACAAAGTGAAGTCCCGGTATGATGTGTGGCCCTCTGCTTACGCCTCTGGCGCTCTTGTTAAATGTCGCAAGGTAGGAGCTAAGAATTGGGGCAAGAGCACTACCAAGGAGGAGCTAGAGCTTTATGAGGGCAAGGAAAGCCTTGAGGCTAAGATTCGCAACGCTCTTATTGAAGAAGGTGGGGCGGCTGGAATGAAAGCGCTCAAAGATCACACAGAAGCCTCGGAGAAAGAGATTAAAGACGCCATCGAAGGCATGGAAGACGTCGGCTTACACGAAGACGGCGATTATATACTTCAAGACAGTGGCGAGATTGATGTAGAAAAGGCCGTGGATGAGAATCTGCGTGATTGGTTCGGCAAATCAAAATCAAAAGATGGTAAACCTGGATGGGTTGATGTCGTGGACGGTGATGCCTGCGCGCGCGAAAAAGGGGAAACCGCAACCCCGAAATGTGTATCCAGCGCAAAGAGAGCCTCGATGACCAAGGCAGAAAGAGAATCCGCCCAGAGAAGAAAAAGGGCTAAGGATCCCGGCCAACCTAAGAAGTCCGGCGCCGCAAAACCCACTAATGTGAAAACTGATAAAAAGGAAGGACTGTCTATGAATAGAGAAAGGCTTAAAGAGATTATTATGGAAGAGCTTAAGGGAACCTATAGTGCGGCAACAAACGAAGGTGAGTATTATGAAGTCGACGCCCTCGATGAGAACGAAGAATACTGCCCGGTCTGTGCTGGTCAGATGGAAGAAGCCAAAAAGAAAAAGCCATGCAAACCATCTAAGGGCAAGCGATTTGCCAAAAGAGTAGATGGAAAGTGTCGTTCTTACGGCCAAGCAGGAAAAGCTAAAGACGGCGGAGATCGTATTCGCCCCGGCACTGCAAAGGCAGACGCCTATTGCGCACGTTCGGCGAAGATTAAGAAGTGTAAGAACCCGCCCTGCGCAAACACCCTTTCCAGAAAAAAGTGGAAATGTAAAGGATCAAAAAGCGTACCATGAAACTACTACTTGAAAATTGGAAGCGATTCATAAACGAGGCCAAAGGAATGGTTTGTCCTAAGCCAACTCAAGATCTCGAACTGAATACTAAGAACCGGAACGCTGCCATTCAAGCAGAGCATATTCAATATGGCCCCTTGAACCTGTCCGACGAAGACTACTGGGTCAGGGCAGCGGAACACTGGAACACAAAGCCAGAGGTTGCTAAGAAATCAAACTGTTCTAACTGTGTGGCTTTTGATATTTCTCCGCGTATGAAGGAGTGTATGCCTGGCTCTGTTCAAAAGGATGGCCAACTCGGATATTGCTGGATGCACCACTTTAAGTGCCATTCAGCGCGAACCTGCTACACTTGGGCCGCTGGTGGTCCCATAAGCGAAGACGACAAATCATACGAATGGCAGGAAAAGAATAAGTGAAACTCATGCTGGAAAGGTGGAATGCCTTTCTTAAAGAGGGGGAAGATATGGCTAGAGTATCAAAGGCAGTTATGTTCGACGACGAGGGCAAACTTCTTATTTTGAAACGCGCCCCTCGCTTGATTACAGAGTTATCTCCTTGGGAATGGGACTTGCCCGGTGGCCACGTTAACAAGGGCGAAAAGGATATGGTTGCCCTGGCTAGAGAAATCAAGGAAGAAACATCACTTTTTATATCTCGTGCTCCCGATTGGTATATGCTCGACAAGGATACGAGGTTCTATCTCCTACGAGAATGGAGTGGCGAGATTATATTGAGCGATGAACACTCAGAATATAAATGGGTTGAGCCGAAAGAGGCTTCGAACTATAATATCGGCAAGAGATACCTCAAAGCAATAAAGGAAGCAGCCGCAAGGTTGTAGGGAAAATGAAACTCCTACTTTCTAGTGTAGCCCGATAAAATAGTTCTTTTAGTTAAGTTTCCCCTAGTTAATATAGGGGGAAAATATTATGAGATACTTATTCGGGGGATTAATATCTCTCTCATTAATTGCGTGTCAATCGCCATCTTTCGAGGTGTGTGATGTGAGCCTGGGCCTTAACAAGGTTCAAGCTATGAGTGCCACAACTCGTGTGGCCGAGAAGAGTAGAGTTTCAACGGTCAAAGTTGTTTCTGTTAGGCCAAATGGTAAAGCGTTTGGGACAGGAACAGTCTTCAAATATAAAGGTCAAATCGTGGTTATGACAGCGGCTCACGTCGTTGATAATCCAGACAGCCTTTTGTTTATCGAGGCCGAGACAGGATTATACCCAGCGAAAGCCGTTTATGTTGATTCAGGCGCTGATCTTGCGGTGCTGACCGTTTCGGAAGATATGCGAATGAAGGCCATTCCGCTTAGAAAGGCTAATCAAAGAGACGTGAAGGTGGGAACGGATGTTGTATATTCTGGGTTTCCAAATGACGCAGAACTTCTTACCATCGAGGGTTATATCGCAGGAAAGCACGGTAGAGGGTTCCTTTATATGCATTCATATGGATGGTCAGGCGCCTCTGGCTCCTCCGTCTTTGATAAAGAAGGCAGATTGGTTGGAATACTTGTTGCCCTGGACGTGGGTCCTGGGATTATGGGAATGCCCAATATTATCGAGGACGTGGTGATCGTTGTGCCAATCTGGTTGCTTGACTTCAGCGTCCTAGATAAAAATCTCAATCAATGATTGACATACGAAATTGAATCGGTTATACTATTTATACTGGAAGGTGTATCATGGATGACCGTATTCAAGAACTCATGGAAGTTATTAAAGAACTAAGAAAAGAGAACGAAGACTTGAGAAATGAAAACGAGTCTCTATGGTTTATGCTGGACGAAATGAAAGAAGCGGACAAAGAGGCCAAAAGAGGGATGGATGAGGCAGAACGTAAGTTTCTAATCCAGCAACTCTCAAAACAGAAACCAGTTGGAGATGCCTAGTGAAGATTTATTTGTTTGATGTAGACGGGACACTCACTCCCGCTAGACAGCCCATGTCTAAGGACTTTGCCGAGTTCTTCGCAAACTTTTGCAAAAAGAACGTGGTGTATCTATGCACCGGTTCTGATTGGGAAAAAGTTCAAGAACAAGTACCATCAAAGGTTCTTAACAGGTGCAAGGGCACGTTTGCCTGTTCGGGTAACGAGTATTGGGACAGGAGGGCAGAGGATGTCTATGTGCGGGGAAATTATAAATCTTTTGAGCCCCCTCCGGAGCTTTTACCAGACCTCAGGTGTTTGCTTGAAGGTTCGGACTGCCCGATCAAGACCAGCAACCATATTGAAAAGCGCACTGGGATGATTAATTTCAGTGTTGTTGGCAGAGACTGCACCCAAGAGCAAAGAGAAGAATATGCCGCTTGGGACAGGGAACATGGCGAAAGACAAAAGATTTGCTCTGTGCTGCGGAAGAAATACGAGCAACTAAGCTTTAACGTCGGAGGCCAGATAAGCATTGACATCAGTCCCATCGGCAGCGATAAGTCGAGGGCTGTAAAACTTATTAGAGAATGGCACGAGGATGCTAGGATTCATTTCTTTGGCGATAAGTTGCAGCCCGGTGGCAACGATTATCCAGTTCTTAAGGAACTTACCGAGAAAGATTCTTACGACCAAGTGAAAAGCTATGAGGACACTTGGGAACTTCTTAGGAAAGAAAACCCAGTCAAGAAAGTAGAGACTGACGCCGAGGACCTCAAGCCAAAGCCATCTTCCAAACTGGCTCCTCGTGGTATTGAGACCTTCACGATTTGCCGACAGTCTGATGAGTCCGGCATTTCCGGCACAGGCGTCGTTATCGAGGGAGTAGAATATGCAACCGGGCAGGTTGTTCTTCATTGGCTAACGCCGTTTCCTAAAGGTTCAATCGCCATTTTCGAGAGCATTGAAGATTTCAAGAGGGTTCACGTTAATCCTCACCCAACAAATAAAACGATTATTACGTGGTCCGACGGCCGGCAAGAAGAGTTTTAGACTATTTATAGTGTAAAAGGAGTTTTTACAATGAGGCCGGTCAATGTCTTATGAGCGCAAGTGGAGAAACTTTCAGAAACTGACGGAAGCCAAGGAGCAAAGTCAGTTAACGAGTAAGTTCCAGAAGAAAATGAAAGCCCGCCGGAAAAGGAATGACATATACACTCGCCCTGCCGGCCACAAAAAAACCAAGTCAGGAAGCCCATACACGGGAAAAATGAAGAGGTTTGGCACTTCACACTTGCGCTTTGAGGGTTTACAAGAAAAGATTGAGGCAGATACTTTAAAATCATTCGAAGTTCATGACACATTAGAACCACAACTTTGGCAAGATGATATGTTGGATCCTGAAGTTTCAAAGAATCTGATGACGATTGTTAATGACTTCTTGAATGATTTGTCATTTGACATAGAACCGGAAGATATAACTTTGACCGGCTCTTTGGCGAACTTTAACTGGTCAAAGTATTCTGATATTGATCTTCACATCATCGTGGACTTCAAAGAGATCGATGACGAGGAGGGTCTTGTCGCAGACCTCTTTAGGAACCTCCAGACAAACTGGAATAATCGCCACGACATATATATGAAGGACTACGAAGTAGAAATCTATTTCCAAGACTCCAACGAGACACACCTTTCAACCGGCGTTTATTCAATACTGAGGGACGAGTGGGTGGCGAAACCAGAGCCAGAACCGACCAGTATCGACTATGCAAATGTCAGGAAAAAGGCTCAAGATATATCAGATAGAATCTCCCATATTGAGAAAATGATGGAAGACGACGAGGACGAAGAAGTCCTTGACGCTATTGACCGCCTAAAGGCCAAGATACGGAATATGCGTAAATCTGGCCTGGAGGGGGCGGGCCAATATTCAGTTGAAAACCTGGCTTTCAAGGTATTGAGGAGAAGCGAGGAGTTAAGTAGATTATCAGACCTTAAGGCGAAAGCCTACGATCAACGCCTATCAATTCCCGAGTAAGGAAAAGATGTCAAAGAAATGTAAATCACCCTTGACTTTTGGTGCTCAAGCGGCTATATTTATAGGGCGATGGGCGAGAAAGGTTCTCACCCAATGAGCAACAAAAAGGACGATGACATGCTTCCAAACCTTAACTTTAGTGATGAAGACCTTCAGACCGCCTCCGAAATGATCGAAATCATCGAGGAAGCGCTGGCCTACGATTACCCCGAAATCAAGTTTCAAGACCTGCTTTTCTGGTGGCTCGCCAGCGCACCCGC
>TARA_R110002073_G_scaffold17206_2_pt1 | contig 17271 bp, 10 predicted proteins | sample TARA_R110002073 | Tara Oceans TARA_R110002073 (sample SAMEA4397174) | marine metagenome | biome: Polar Biome; feature: [DCM] deep chlorophyll maximum layer (ENVO:01000326); material: water (ENVO:00002006), including particulate matter (ENVO:01000060) such as... | depth 40 m
GGATCATTCTGCAGAAACACAGCCTGCAGCAACGTCGGTTGATTGCTCCGTTCGCAGTCGCAGTTCACCGCACGATCGGGCTTGCCGAAAACCTGCATGGCGTAGGTGCCGGCCAACCGCATGGAAAGATGCCCCGAGGCGCGACGTGTGAGATCGGTTCGGACTTCCACAGCCTTGTCGCCGGAGGCCACAACCTGCTTGATACTGTCGTAAACCACTTCGGCTGCCATTCGTCGGGGAATCGCCCGGCTGAAATTCTTGCGATCATTGTGATTGTCGTTGCTGGGACGCCAGCTCCGCTGATAGGTTTGGCTGGAAACGATTTCGCGATGCAACCACTTCATGTCGTATCCGTTTTCGATAAAACGGCTCGTCAGCCAGTCAAGCAGTTGAGGATGGCTGGGGGGATTTGCAGGATTCAAATCGTCGGGCGGTTCTACGATCCCTTTGTGAAAGTACGAGGCCCAGACGCGATTGACCAACGCCTGAGCAAACCAGGGGTTCTCTGGATTGCTCATCCAATCCATGACGGGCTGGCGTGGATCAGCTTCCCCGTCAAGCGTCACGAGACCGCTTCGCAACAGGCCGGCGGTTTCCGCTTCGTCGGGTTGCTTGAGGTAAAGTTCGCGCCAGGGGAGGACTCGACCGCTGGCGAGTTTTCGCAAATCTTCGTTTCGCACCGGCGAGCCCTCATCACCGCGAACGCTGATGCCGACTTGGTTCGCCAATTCGCGATAACGCTGCTGATCTTCCGGGGCGACGCCAAATTTTACATTCGTAAAGAAGCGACTGAAGTCCTTGTAATCTTGCTGGGTCCATTGAGCGAACGGATGTTTGTGACACTGGGCGCATTGCAACCGAATCCCAAGAAAGTTTTGTGCGAACGCCTCGGCAGCCTGTTCCGGTTTCTGCATGCTCCGCCGAGTCCAGTAGTGCGGCATCGTCTCCCGCTCGGCGAAATCAACGTCTGGCTCGTCATGGAAGTACGAAGAAGTCTCGGCGGCGTAGTCGTCGTAAGACTGGCCGGGGCGTCTTCCCTGAGCCAAGACAATCCCGCGGACGAGTTTGTCATATGGCAGGTTCGCTTCCAGTCGCGAGAGAATCCACATGTACCACTGAACGGAGAGTTCTTGACCGAGTTCCGCCTGCTGCTGAGGATTGCAGCCGGTGAAGTCGCAAAGTTTGTTGGTCCACCAAGCTGCATAGGCAGGGCGATCGAGCAGCTCATCGACTTTCCGTCTGCGTTTGTGATCACGGTGGTCGTTCAGAAAACTTCTAACTTCATCGGGCGTCGGCAACGTGCCTGTGATGTCGATGCTGACACGTCGCAGGAATTCTTCGTCGCTGCAATTCGGAGACGGCGTGATGTTCAGCTTATTGAGTTTTGCGAATACAAATTGGTCGATCGGCGAAGTGCTTGAATCAATTTTCGCGCTCTGGAAATCTTCGGACGAATGAGGACGAATCACCGGCACCGAACCGATGCCATTATCGTAGAAGGCGATGACGTGCGTATCACCTGCACCCACGGACGTCACTTCGCCATCCTGATTTACGGTCGCGATCGAGTCATCATTGGTGCGAAATCGGCAGAGGGGCGTCACATCTTCGCGATCACCGTTGTGCCAGACGGCAACCACACGAAGTCGATTCTTGTGGTTCTCCTGGGTGAACAGAATTTCGGAGGGCTGCACCTCTAGACGAATGAGCTCCTGGGGCTGCTTGACCTGCGGAGCACTGGCTTCGATCCAGCGATGCAGTAACCGGTATTCCCACGATTCCGAGGTAAAACGTTCGCCGCCTTCGTGATCCATTTGCAAAGTGGGTTTTTGCAAAATGAGGCTGTCGGCGGGGTGCTGGATATCGATCCGTTTGTCCGCTGTGGCGGTCGCTTTACCCGTCAGCCCCGCATGGTCCATCTGGAAGTCGTAACCGAACAGCGAGAGACGAAAATTTCCTTGCCCCTGAAACGAACCATGGCAGTTGCGACCGTTGCATCCCAGTCTTCCCAGCAGGGGCACGACATGTCGCTGAAAATCTGGAACATCGGCGATCTCGGCATCGTCATACCGCTGACTGGCGGGCGGCAGTGTATCGGCACCACGCACGGCCGATACTGGCCAAGCGACTAAAAGCACACCGATGATACAGACCTTCAGGACGGGCAATCGCATGCTCAGACTCTCTGTGAGGGGAACCAGCAACGAACGAAAAATCCGGTAGGCGGACAGCCAGGCTACTCGTCGAGCTTGCGAATTCCTTCAATGACGCTCATTTGGTCGCCGAGCTTCTGAGGATGCTCAACTCCGGTCTGAATTTTGTCACCGGCGGAGATGTCGTGATAAGCATCTTTTCGGTTCCAAAATCCGCTCAGCATGATTTGCTTTCCTACGATGCTGTTGGCATTCCGAGAGCGATCGTTCTCGAACGATTTTTTTACCTCGCTGACTTCGACGATCAATTCCCACAGGTGTTCATTCTTCTTAATAACTTTGCCAACCAAGATGCCCTTGAAACCGCGGAAGTCGTCGGGCAGCTCGGGGTAGTCTCCTGGTTTGACCGGATCCACTTTCCGTAGCACTTCGCCCACTCGCAAACGGTCTCCTCCGTCGTGTAACGCACCGAATTCCACTGTCTCACCAATTCGGGCCACGACGAGCGCATCGAGCATCTTTCCCTGAACCCCTTCGGCATCAACGTTCTGGCCAATCAGAGACTTCGGAACGGAGGACTGGTTGTTCTGCCAGACCCGGGGAACCGCGTCGACGGTAACCGTCAAAGTTCCACGTTCAACGTCCTTTTTCACCAGCCGACCGACAAGCATTCCACGAAATCCACGCACTCCGTTTGTCATTCCTTCGCTAACTTCTTCTTCCTTCATTTCTGGCATCGAGCCTGACACCGCGTCGGTCGGACGAACAAATTCAGCCACCGTTAAGTGATCGCTTTGTCGACCGATATGCTGTATACCGACCTGGATCTGACTGCCCACTTTCAGATTGTGGTAGGCCTCTTTGCGATTCCAGAAGCCTGCGATCATTGCCTGTTTCCCCACAATGCTTTCGGGCTGTTTCGCTGAATTCTCTTTCCAAACGTCGGTAACTTTTTCAACCTTGACTATCAGTTCGAAGGTTTCCGGATCCTTCTTGACGACACTGGCAAGCAAAACGCCTCGGAAACCGCGAAATTCCTCGGGCAATACGGGATAATCTTCGGCGTTGTAGGCAGCCACCTTTCTCAGCAGTTCCCCAGGAAAGACCAGGGCGTTGCCGTCGTGCTTGCATTCAAACTCCAATGTCTCACCGGTGCGAGTGGTGACCAGAACATCAAGAAACTTGCCGAACACACCGGTTACCTGAACCGTCTTGCCAACGATGGACTTGGGATTTTCGGCCTTGCTGTTTCGCCACACGCGAGGCACAGCGTCAACGGCAACGAGGAAGGTACCTTTTTCAACATCTTTCGCTGCGAGGCGACCGACCAACATGCCATTGAATTGTCGAAGTCCTTCAGGCAACGGATCCGCCGTCGTTTTCAGTTCCGTCAATTGCTTGGCCGGAGCCGATGACGGCTGAGGTTCATCGGCCGCGATCGGAGATGTCAAACCAAGCAGAAGGCCTAAGGTCGCTAATTGTGGCTTCATGGTACCTACCTGAGTTAAAGAAAATTGATTTTTTGACGCGTCACTTTTTTTCTCTGCGACAGCCAACGGAGCCAACGACGCCGCTGACATCGCGCACACTGTTAGACCTGCCAACACGGTCAACCTCGCCATCGGCGGAACGTTGGCGTTGGATCTGTTTCCATCAAGCAGTTTCTCGACGCGTTGACCAAGCGTCGAGCGAAACGCAGTCATCCCGGCAACGAGCCCCGACTGCGTCCACGTGAGCATTCGGCGATCCAGCATTTGATCTCCCAGCCGGATCAAACATTGAACCAAGCCCTGTTGCTCACCCAAAGTTCTTGCCGCTGATTCGTCGGCCGCAAAGTCCATCGCGACTTGAATCTGACGCCGGACGATTCGATTCAGGGGCTGGAATGGAAACGCACGCTGAACGAGTTGGATCAGCAAATTCCAGATCGCGTCACGATGCGCGATGTGCGCCAACTCATGCGCCAACAACGCATCCCATTGCGAAGGTGTCAGTTCACCCGAATCGGCACCCATCTGCAGAAGATCGCCAGAGTGATTTGATGCTCCACCTCGGTTAGCCTGCACCACGATAAAGGGGCGCCGAATACCCGCCGTGAATGCTCCGCTAATACGATCCGATTCAAGCAGTTCAATTCGCCGAGTTACTCCCATCTGCCGAGCAAGACGCGTCAGCGATTCGCATACGTCGGGATCACAATGCGGCGTGGAACTATTTCGTATTGCTCTCAATCGTCTTGCCTGAACCATCAGCCTGATCAGTCCCGCTAGGACAGCCGTGCCCCACGCGGCCGCGAGCATCACGAACAACCATTGCCGAGGCGGGACACGGACAGTCGCGGGGACGACAGCGGCCGCTGGCAGCGATGACAATTCCTCATTGGACGTGGCACTGAACTCCACCGCCGAGGAAACCGCCGCTACCGATAAATCCGTCTCAAATTTTGGGACGGCTGGCGGAACAACGAGATCAATATTCGAGCTGGGCGTGCCCGACTCACTCAACGCCATCTGAATTCCCAAGTGAGGAAACGGCAGAAACGCAACGCTGCTTGTTGTCAGTAGTGGCAGGAACAACGCTAGTTTCCACGCCAGCACTCGCAGCACTGGCTGCTCAAACCGTTTGGTTCCAACACGCAGTAACGCAACCCCACCGATGATCACCGTTGAATGGACAAAATAGGTGAGCAGAAAGCTGCAGATGATTGTCGCGAACCAGTGGAAATCGCTCATGATTTTTTCCCTGACCGAGATTCATGTTCATTCACAACCTGCTTGATTCGTTCCAACTCTCGCTTGTCGACTTGGTCACTATCCAACAGATGATTGACCAGTTCCGCAGGACTTCCTCCGAACACGCGATCAACCAATTCGCCCACAATCGATTTGCCAGCTCCGTCTTTTGAGATAAGAGGGCGGTAGTAGTATTGCCGCTCCTCCTCGCGATGAGCGACCAAGCCCTTTTTTTCCATTCGCGAAAGCACTGTCGCCACGGTCGAGTAGGCCAGCGGCGGATCCACGCCCAATTGGTCTTGCACGTCCGCCACGGTCGCTTCTCCGCTTTCCCAGAGGACTCGCATCACCGCCAATTGCCGTCCACCAAGTTTCACTTGTATCACCTCTTGCTGTTAAGTGCGTGGGAATCTGTTAAGTACACGCAGTACTACAGCTGTAGTACTACACGCTGTAGTACTGATAGTCAAGCGTCTCGCGACTTATTTCTGAAATAGGCCGAAGCCGTAGATAAGGGCGGCCACTGTCCCCGGTTCCGTTCTTGCTAAGCGGTTCAGTGGCGGTTGATTCTACGGTTTGAACTTCGCCCTCTGAGTCTCTCGCCAGGCATTGAGGTACTGAGCGATCCCGCGGCGAGTTTGGGGAGCCGCGTTCCGAATGGCCGCTTGGTTCGAATCATCCAACAGCGAGTTGCCTGCCTGCTGAACCCTATGGGCGGCTTGGATCGCGGTCGCTTCGTCGAAGTTTTCTAGTGATTTTAGAATCGTGTTCAAATCACCGCCTGCGTTCATGAAAATATCACGAGCATATTCATGGGCCGACGTTGTGCTTCCGTCTTGGTCCGCATCAAGCCAGACGGCACCACTGCAACCAACAACGTGCGGTTGCCAATCCGGGGACATCGGTTGATAGGGTTTGGCAGTCTTCCAGTACAGATCGTCGATTCCCGGTCCAATCGCGATCGCAACAAAATGCACATCATGCTTCGGTTTCGGGACGCGAAACTCCTCGACCGCCTTCACGCCTGTCGCTAAATTGGGGCGTCGCTCGGAAATGTCTCGCTCTTCAATTTGCTGACCATTGCAGTAGAGAATGATCCTACTGGCCTCGGTCCAGTGGGGACCCAAGACATGGACCTTCAAACGAACCGTTTCTCCGCCGGCGGTTGCAGTTTGTCCCGACTGAAATGAATCCTCGACAACTAGCTTGGTTAGAAGTCCATAGCTGACCAACACTTCGCCCTGCAGAAATTTATCGACCGCGTCATCCACGTCGATGTTTCCGGGATCGCGGTCGTCGCAACGAATGTAGGTGCGACCCTGTCCAACGATATAGCGGCCGACGTCATGGGAATCACTGCTACCGACAGGAGTGACACGGTAGCCGCGATTCAGGACAGCCATCCAATCATGAAACAGTCGCAAGATATCCGTTTGTGTGGCTGACGAGTTAAGAACCTCCATCGCATTGAAACCGAAATGCCAACCTTCGAGATTTTCTCCAACCACCGAGTTGTGCAAGAGTGGACCAAACGGAGTGACGCTGGAATGTTGGTCGCGAGCGTGGTTGAGGATAGCGACTTTGACGTTGGGCGTCGCAAAAATGTTGTCCAACAGAGCTTGCCAGCTCGTCAACGTGTGGTCAGGAATCGGCTCACCGGCCGCAACCGGGAATATGTTTACATGCCCAATGCGGGACGTCACTTCGTTGCCGATGACCGGAGTGAAATATTCGCTGACGTTCGCTTGTCGAGCGAAAGGGCGATAGTCGACATGCGAGTTGTGATCGGTGGCAATGGGCATTTCAATACCCTCGGCAGCCAACGTGATCATTCGCTCTTCGACAGTGGCGTCACCGTGACCAGAATGGGTAAGCGTATGAACATGCGTGTCGCAAGCGACCAAACCATCCGTGTCGACTTCCCGAGTGAGCTTCAATGTTCGCTGGACCGATTGACCTGGCGTCACAGTGATCTCGATCCGGTCAACAGAATACTCAAAACCGCGGCCTGCAAAAATCGTGTAGCGACCGGCGGGGAGACCAAATCGTGCGGAACCGTTGGACGTGTAGACGATACCGGGGCGGACAGCAAGATGATCGCCTGATGATGCGGCCACTGATTGCAGGGCACCGTCTGAGTTGAGAACCGTAATTCGCGACGGTAGCGACAAGCCAGATACCGCGTCGACGATGGTCAATTCGCAAGACGCCGCCGAAAGGACGTCGTCGACCTTTCGATCCAATAATCGGATATTCCCGATGCGGACGTCGTCGGTCACAGTATTTCGCTGAGCAGCTTGCTCGATTCGCAAAACGTTTTCGCTTTGTCGCAACACGTTTGCGGGTACGGGAAAGTAGACCCGCATGTCGTTTTCATCAATACGAAGACGGCCAAGCTGTGTGCCGTTGATCGTCACGTCCCAACGCTGCTTGACATCCTGCTGCTGAACAACGAGCGTCCGTTCGCTCTTGTTTTCGGAGGATTTGAATTTGACGTCGATGAATCTTTCATCGGGTGAATTGGGGAACTCTGTCCATTCTGGCGGCCCTTCGATCCGTACATGTCGAAGGCCACTGACTAACACTTGCTCGCAGTGGACGCGTGAGCACGGCAGAACGACCAGAGCCACAAGGAAGAGTAGATTTGTTTTGAGCTGCATGTTCGTTCCATCTGCGGTCAAGGTGATGTTTCCAGGCTCGTGTACGAGCGAGAAGTCTGAGCGATTCTGCTAGGGATGGGCGTGGTACAGATACATCGCACCGTACGTCCAGTTGCTCTTCGGCATCCCAGGATAGTTTTGGCGATCCATCATCAGCGCGATGTACGGCGCCGGGAAACCGTCGGGAAGGGGGATGATGTTGGGCCAGATTCGCGTCCCTGTATTCTCGTTCCACGGCGGCAGATGCATGTTCAACTCACCGACCGGCTTCAGCTCGGGATAGCTGCGGATATAGACTTTGCGATCAGCACTGCCAAAAAAGACATAGCGTGAGTCGCCGACCTTTTGGATCAAGGTCCCCGTACTATCCATTTCAACGGGACCGGCTAGACGCTGATATCCGCGATCCCAATGATCGGATTCCCACATTCCCGCTCGATACTTGCCCGCCTTCTCGGACAGCAACAAACGCCATTTCCCTGCCTGCGAATCGTAGACACCGTGCGGGTCTTCGTGCTGCCCTGCCAGGCCGATCGGCTTGGCGTGCATGATCGAAAAACCACGCCGCGGATCGCGATCACTCCAGACCGCAAGGATCGCCTTTTCTTCTTGACTTGATTTTGTCCCCAGTGCGCTGAAACCGGTCGTCCAGCCTCGCCACTGTTTCGATGACTCGTCGTAGAACAGGTGTGAGGCGAGTTCGTTCCGCCAAAGTCCGTCGCCCATGTCAAAGACGATGATGCCCTCAAAGCGAATGTCGAAAACCGAGGGGTCCATCGAAAACACCCCTTGCATCGGGTGTGGCAAGGCACGTCCGCGAACCGTCATCGTTAACCACACGCGGCCTTGATCTAACAGCGGCTCACCGTTCTGGTTGGTGATCGCACGAATGTCGGCCTGGCCACAACCGGGCGTCAAGGCCGACAGGACTTCGTCAATTTCAGCGGATGAGTTTGCTTCGAGATCACTCGACAAGCGAAACTCGTAACGCGAGATCAAGTCTTTGTGACGAAGTTCGAGATGTTCATTGAAATCGGGATACCCGACCAGTTGCGACTTTCCATCGGAATCGAGGTACAGGTTCACTCCGACGGCCAACATCTGGACACGTAAACGGATCGGCCCCGTTGTTCTGACGTCGTCAGGCCATGCATATTCTTGACGGCTGACTTCCTGTCCGTCCTTGACCACAACCCATTCGATCGCCTGATACTTACCATCCTTGGCAACAATGCACGCGGAAAGGAAGTCATTTTGCTCGGTGTCGTGAAAGCTTACTCCAATCCGCCCGCTCCCATCGAATTGGTGCAGGCCAAGTTCGTAAGTTGCAAAGGGATTAAATCCGCCGCCCCACCGCTGGGACGATGCGTTGTGTTCGTCAGTCGAGATTTTCAGTCGCCCTGCTTCGATCGTGCCCCGGATCTCGCCTGTCGGATCTCCCACCACCGGATGCATTAAGTCCAGTCCAACAATTTTATCGGGCTGTAGCGATGACAGTGGAATCTGCTGTGACCGATCAAAGATCATTCTCCTCGTTGCCTGACGGCGAAACACCAGTGACTGAGGGGTGACCTCAGGCGACTGAGCCAATCCGTCGATGCCGAGGACGCACTGCAGGATCGCCGCGATCAGCACCACAAGAGTTCGACATGGAGGGCAGGATCGGTGATATTTCATTGGGTGTTTCTCATCTTCTACGGTTAACGGGTGTATCGCTGCGATGCTAATCACAAAGTGTAGAGGGCGGCGGCATGATCACGGTCGTCATGGTAATTAAAGAATCGCCATGGATAAACGGCCTGCCATCCGGTGTGACGATCGTCCGTCTTTTTCGTCTCACGTTTTCTCTTTCTCACGAGCAAATAATTTCAGTCAGCCTATTCGTCTGTCCCCACATTCGGCTGTCAATTTTCTACGCGAGTTTACGGCGTCCCTCGGCAGCGTCTGCAACACAGACCGGTGCAACACACAGCTACATGACCAAGTAAATGGTTGGCAAATTCTCGTCTTGCATTTGCTCTTTTTGACAGACGAATGTGAGGACAGCCGAATTTGTCATGTAACACTCATCATGGGATTCGTCTGTCCTTCCATTCGTCTGTCAATTCTTCATGAGTGTTTCGAAGGTAATGTTGCGTTGATGAAAATTGATCCACTGCATTGCCCGAAACGGCGAGTGCAATATTTGTTGTATGAGGTGAGGCCGCTGCCGTTGAAGATCGGAATACCCCGAAACTGTGAAACAGATATCGGTTGTGTGACGAGTGAATCGGGTTGAGCCTATGTCGACACCACCTCGGCTCATCGGTGCCTGATAGACGACTTCGGCTTCTCCTCCGAAATGAAAGATAATGGCTTGTTCGTAGAGCCGAAAATCCAGATAGGCACCCCAATCAGCAAGAAAGCTTTTGGTTAAATGAACGATCTCTTCACACTCGGGTGCTTGAGGCTGCCATGCAGCGTCGTCGATTAGAAACCGGTAACGGTCCTGTGTGGGTACGGCGTTAAAACGCAACCGACCCTTGACTCGTTCCGGCCGGAAGTTGATTAGTTTGCCGTGGTTCACATTGAGCATCATCGCATAATTGAGTACCTGAACGTCATGTTCGCAAATCAGCGCAGCAACCGTCTTCAGCTCGTACATCGCGTCATCAGCGATGAGGTCGACACGGTATTCCTTTCTGAACGCCCCATGTGATACCTCGATAGGGACCTGCGTGCGAACATCGCTGAAACCGGATGCACGGATCCGTGCCGCAACGTCCTTTTCATAGTTCTGCTCGTCGCAAAGTCTTCCGAGTTCATTCTGTGAAGCAAAAGCACACCCCATTACGATCCGATCACGCTCATCAAACTCTGATTTGCTCAGGTTCTGCGGTCGGTACTGGGGAATGATAGGCATGATTTAATGTCGTATATCCTGACAGGCGAATGGGGGACAGACACATGAATTCAGTCAACCTATTCGTCTGTCCTCACATCCGACTGTCAAAAGCGATCCCTTATCTGATCTGTTGAGATCTCGCGGTTGGTACAGTGGAATGACGGGCATCTTCTATGGTCGCATTTTCTGACAGGCGAATGTGAGGACAGCCGAATAAATTCAGTCAGCCTATTCGCCTGTCCTCACATTCGGCTCTCAAAAGCGATCCCTTATCTGATCTGTTCAGATCTCGCGGTTGGTACAGTGGAATGACGGGCATCTTCTATGGTCGCATTTTCTGACAGGCGAATGGGGGACAGACGAATAAATTAGTCAGCCTATTCGCCTGTCCTCACATTCGGCTGTCAAAAGTGATCCTTTATCTGATCTGCTCAGGTCTCACGGGTGCTACTGTGGAATGATAGGCATGTTCTATTGTCGTATATCCTGACAGGCGAATGGGGGACAGCCGAATAAATTCAGTCAACCTATTCGTCTGTCCCCACATTCGGCTGTCAAAAGTGATCCGTTGTGTGACCTTGTTACTCCCCCAACCTCAGAGACATTGACGGTGCGGAACTTGAGGTTTTTGAAAAACTCGTTCTCTTTAAACTTACCTGCGCGAGTGTCCTTGCCGTACGCCACAGCGATTCGTTAATAAGAATCCGTTGGAAAGTACGAGAAAAACGTTTAACGCCAGAACTAAGGCGTCTCCCAAGCCAACGGCAGTCATCTTACTCTCTGGACTTCACTGAAGCTTCGATCACATCGGAAAGACGGCTCTACTTGGCTGCGTATCTTCCGCACACTCCGAGAATTTCATGCTACTGGAAATTTGCATCGACTGTATCGAATCGGCATTGTTGGCCGAGCAGGGTGGTGCACATCGAATCGAAATCTGCAGCAGTCTCTCCTCCGGTGGGACCACTCCGAGTTTGGGTCTCGTTCGCCAGTGCGTCCAGCGTTGTCAGATCCCTTGCATGGTGATGATTCGTCCGCACGATGGAGGCTTCGTCTACAGCGATGATGATATCCGCAGCATGCTGCATGACATCGACGTGGTCAAAGAATTGGGCGTGCAGGGAGTTGTGTTGGGCGCACTGACGCACGACGGAGACGTCGATGTGCCGGCGATGCAGCGATTGATCCAGGCATCTCGTCCTCTTCAAATCACCTTCCATCGTGCCTTTGACATCGCTCGCGATCCGCTGCAAGCACTCGACGCGATCATCGGACTAGGTGCCGATCGGTTGCTAACGTCGGGGCAAAGAACGACCGCAGAAGAAGGCATGCAGCTGATCAAACAACTTGTTCACCGCACCGATAATCGGTTGACGGTAATGGCCGGAGCGGGAATCAACGGCTCGAACGTACGCCGAATTTTGGAAGCAACGCAAGTTCGCGAAGTCCATGCCAGCGCCAGCGTGCCACGAAGTCCAGAGTTTGCGACAGGCGAAGTACGGTTTGGAGACCACAGTCGAGTGACGTCCGTGCAGCGAGTTCGCGAATTGATCGCGGCGATGTCGTAGGCGGCGGTTACAACTCGGTGAGGCACGCCGCCGCGGTGCCGTTGTTGTAGATCGCGTCAATCTCGGATGCAGAGAGGACACGGTTCCAGATCGCGACTTCATCGATCATGCCGTCAAAGTTTCGGCCATCACCTACGCGGTGGCCGCCGATCACTAAGCCTCCCGTTTCCGCAATCGGTCCGTGGATCGGCAGCGGATGCGACTTGGCCAGCTTGCCGTTGACAAACAACTGCAGCCGCTCGGAATCGAACGTGACCGCGACGTGAGTCCACTTCGAAAATAGCGACCGGTCAAGCAAGCAGTCAAAGCCGCCTTGCGGTTTGCTGCTGGGAGAACGCTCCGAGCCGACGGGCTGAGGAACGAGCGTCTCGGTGAACAGCTGCAGATTAATCTTCTCGGCATCTCCGCACGCCCTGAATCCGACAGAGATCGCATAGCCGCTGCCAGAAGCGCCCAGCAGCTCGCAGTGATTCGTGACATTTGATTCCATGATGAAGGAGCGATCGGTGCTGCCATGATCCGGTAGCGACGCTGGTTTGATCCAACTCGACGCCGTATAGACGCTGGCGTTATCATCCAACATCGAACGTGGCACCGTGATGTATTGGCTGCCAGAGCGGCTTAGCTGCAGCGCACCACCGCGAGCCCCGTGCTCGTTGCTCACGGTGGCACCGCCCCTGAGTTGCCCGTCCAGCCGACTGCCTAACTTGGAGCGATTTTTAGTATCGCCATCAAAGCTCCAATAGCCTCGCAAATCCTTGGCAATACCCGTTTCAGGTTCAGGCGTGAGCTGGCCGTACGTGATGGTCTTGACGAGATTTTCCTGGCCGTCTTTGTCGAGAAATTTGACAGTCAGTACGGGGACGGCTTTGGTGGTATCGGCGGTCATCACCAGAAACTGATTAGGTTCGACTCGTGACCACTCAAGGTCTTGATGATAGACATTCAGCGAGGGAATGACGCTGGTATGGCCCGGCGAGATAATGAAATCGTGCAGGTCGTATCCAACACGCTGAGGATGCACCAAATACCGCGAAACATGGATGTCACCCCCGACCAGTACGACACCAGGGATGTCTTCTTTTTTGACGAAATCCAACAACGCGTCGCGTTCTGCGTAGTAGGTGTGCATGTCATCGGTTTCGCGATTCTTTTTGTCCTGCCAAATTTGCCCGTGCAACAGTACTTTAAAAGGTGCCTCCGAACTGCGGAGGCTGTCGAGCAACCATTGCCATTGCTCCTTGCCGTAACAAGTCGATTGGTTGGGGCTGACAGGTGAGGGGCCGGTTTGGGAGTACCATCGTGCGTCGAGCAAGAACACTTCGATCGCCCCCCGATCCGTCTTTTGGTAAATGCCTTCCTCTCCGCTGCCATACTGATCCTGGACGCGGTATTCGACGAACGCGCGGCGAGTGTTTTCCTTCAACGCAGCAGCACTTTTTCCGTTGCCGTTGTTCAAGCCGAAGTCATGATCGTCCCAGGTTCCGACAAGCGGTACGCTCTTGCCCAGCGCTGCGAGCCGGGGACGCTGCAGCAGATGGCGATGCTTGTTTCGCAGATCCGCGAGATTGCCGGTGTCGGCGTAGGGGGTGTCGCCGCCCAGACACAGCAGATCGAGGTTGTGATTGGCCATCTGCTGCCAAACCGGGTCGGTGCTGTCATTGACACAAGAAATGAAAGCGACGTTCAGCACTTGACCACTGCGATCTGCTGGTACGGTCGTGAAATGAAAATCGCCATCTGCACCGGCAACGAGAGTGGCACTGCCCGCTTCGATCTTCTCGATTTGGTATCGGTAGGTGGTACCGGGATCGAGTCCCACGACGTGGAATTTGGCAACAAAGTCTTGCTCAGATTCACTGCGTCTGTCAACGGAGGTGACTTTCGTGCAATGTTCATCGTGTACGGTCAAGCGCAACGTTGCCGCCTCATTCCCCGGCCGGTAAAGCAGGTGGGCTTCCGTGGTCGTCAGGGTACCGATATAGGGGCCGACCGAATCGTCTGCGTGCAGTCCGCGTCCCAAAAGAAGCAGGAAGACGATCGATAGACCGATAAGCTGTTTCGTCATTGCAGTGGTTTCAAAACTTCGTTGATTTTTCGTGTGAAGAAGCGAGAGTCTACCACGCACCGAATCGCCCCGTCACGCGAAGGCATTTTGTAAGACCTCGCCGGATATCCATCCGCGTCTCGTTTTTTCCCGCCTCCACCCCGTCGAAAATCGATTCGCGACAAATAAAGTCCACCAGAGACGTGCATATCTTGGCAAGAACAATTATCTTGCTCGTATACATCATTGCCTCGTATTCATAACCGTCACGTTGTGCAGAAATGGATGAATACGCGATGTTCGTTTACTCGCTGTTCGCTAAGACTTTGGAATGGAATGTTAGAGCTACCAAGACGACCGATTTGCCCCTTTCCATTTTTTCTAATTGCCGTCATTGGAGTTTCCTTCGGATTTTCCGAACGAGGATTCGCACAACTCGACCGCGACAATGTCGCAAACGCGAAGGCCGCGACCGTATTGGTTGAGCGACCTTCGGGGGATGGATTTGGAACTGCATTCTGCATTGACGCCAGAGGCTTTTTCATCACGAATGAACACGTGGTTCAGGGGGAATCCGAGCAAATCCCCTTGATCATGAATTCCGGGACGGACAAGGAAGTCAAGTTTCTTTCGGAAATCGTCAGGACGAGTGCCGAACATGATCTCGCACTCTTGCGGGCAATCAAGCCGCCAGCCGGGCTGGTTGTGTTGGAATTCGGAGACGACTCCACGCTTTTTGAAACGCAGCAAATCACCGCGTTTGGTTTTCCGTTCGGTACCGCGTTAGCCCTGAAAGACGAAACCTACCCACGAATCAGCGTCAATGTTGGACGCGTCGTGTCGCTTCGCAAACGAGCGGATTCGCTCGAGTCGATCCAGATTGATGCGGTCGTCAATCCTGGTAACTCCGGCGGCCCCATCCTAGACAACAACAATAAGGTCGTAGGCGTCGTCGTGGAAAAGGTGATGGGCACCGACGTCAATTTTGCGATTCCCGTTTCGAAGGTTAAACCGTTCCTGGAAAGCCCCGAGTTGGCACTTGAAAAAGTCAACATTCGATTTGTCAAACGGCATCAGCCCGTTGAACTCAAATTTAATGTCGTTTCCTTCGGCACTCCCGCCGAGAAATATCAATTCGATCTGAAGCTCCGAGACAACCAAGGAGAAACTCCGGAGTTTGAAATTCAGGAGCGAAGCCGCGATGATCAATTCTCGGTCAAGGTGACTCCGGTCAAGCAAACCAAGGATCGCCTGCGGATTCCGGTGGAAATTGAATTTGCAGCTGGAAAAATCAATGGCGAACTCGACGAACAAGCCATTCGGTTTGGCAACTCGACGCAATACCTTGCGGAAATGAAGTCGTTCGAAAGACTCGATGGAAACCGCTGGCGATTGACACGTTATGACGGGCGAAAGGTGGAGTTAGAGGGACTGATGTTCGCCGAGCCAACGATCTATTTTGGCGGCTCCGAAATGAAACTCGACCTTGCATCGGTTACCCGGATTGACGTTGGTGAACCAAATGGCATGGCGAGTGAACTTCACTACGACGCCACGCTTCTTGATGGGACAAAAGTCGTTTCACGTCTGAAAGGAGTCATTCCCTTTGTCGGGGCCCCCGGCGGCATCGAGCTGAAGACCGTCAAGAAGGAAGAAGAGACTCCTACGGCGGGACACTCCGAGGCATCTGATTATGTCTTGCCAAATGCAGTCGCAAAGTTTGACGACGACGAAATCGTTTACGAATTGGATGAACCGTTTGATGATTATGTCATGGGCGGCGCCGATCGTTACATGATATTCAAGTTTGGAAAATCAAAACGCATTGTGATTTTTGACTTGCTATACGCTAACCTCGCTCACGAGATCAAGAATGTTGATTCCGATGCCCTGTTGACCGCCGGATCGAAAAATCTGTACGTCGTGCTACCAAGTCAAATGTTGATGCAGCGTTGGAGTCTCGAGACTTTCAAGCTGGAAAAGACAACGCGGCTACCAACAAAAAACGCGCCTAAACTGATTCAAATTGGTGTCAATGCGGATGACTATCTTTTCCTGTTCGATGGCAATGAAGCCTACATCGTTGATTCCCAGCGGCTCAAGCCGATATCCACCGGTGGTGAAAAACTGTTCTACCAACGGACCAACAATTTCGGACGCCAAGTCGATACTGCGGCCAATGGAAATGTCTTTGGAACCATCATGACCGGGCTCGGCCCTGTTTCTTACAACTGGGTTATGATCGACGACGGACGGATTTCCATCGGCGAATTTGGCTCAACGTCCAACAGGATTCGCTGGGCCGCGCCGTCACCGCTGGGGCGTATGTTCCATTTACCGCGTGGGCAAATCTACAACCTGTTTGCGAGAGACATTTCGCCCGATTGGCTGGAAGGTGCACGCACCTTTCCCACGGTCGATCCACGCTATTTTATCGCGGTGCGGTTTAAGGAGAAATCTCGCGGCAGTTGGTTCACCAGTGTGGACGTTTGCACCGCTTCGGACCTGAGAATTATTCACAGCAACCTACAACTCAGTGAGTTGGCGCCACACGGCAATACGAACTCAACCAACAAATCACTTGACGCTCTGAGTTACGGAGAAACTCGAATTCATTTCGTTCCCTGGGCAAAACTGTTGGCCAATACCGGCTATGACAAAAAGCGGATTTACGTTCGCAAGTACGATTTTGAAGCCGAGCTCAAAGCAACCGGCGAAGACTATCTCTTTGTCGAGTCCCTGCCTCCGATCATGGCCTACAAAGGAAAGAAACTGAGTTACCAGGTCGAATGCAAAACGAACAGCAAATCACTTGCCTTCCACTTGGTCGAAGGACCCGCCGGAATGAAAGTAAGTGATACCGGTTTGATGACCTGGTCACCTCAACGAGGTGCTGTTGAAGGCTTCGAACCGGTTGTGATTGGAATCAAAGGAGACAATTTTAATGAGGTATTTCACTCTTTTGACATTGCAGTGATTTCAAAATTGACCGTGCAAAGAGAGGGTCGGCGCTAGTGTCATATAGAGCAGTTACCTAACTGTTTTCATGTGAACCGACGGCGTTCGGTGGAGAAGTAACTGCAGTAATGGCCGACACGAAGGGAAACAAGGTACGCAGACTTATTTTCCGACGGGCATTCAGACACGCTCGGGCAACTGGAACCTTTTCCGCAGCTGCCCCGGGATTGCACGGGATTGCACGGGATTGCACGGGATTGCACGGGATT
>TARA_R110002073_G_scaffold88121_1_pt1 | contig 17257 bp, 19 predicted proteins | sample TARA_R110002073 | Tara Oceans TARA_R110002073 (sample SAMEA4397174) | marine metagenome | biome: Polar Biome; feature: [DCM] deep chlorophyll maximum layer (ENVO:01000326); material: water (ENVO:00002006), including particulate matter (ENVO:01000060) such as... | depth 40 m
TCGGTCACGATGCCCGGAATGAGCGGTCACGTTCGTCGGAATACGCAGTGATGGCCACTCCCTCCAATTGACTTAGAAATCCAAGCCCGAGTGTGGCGGCTAGCGCGCCCAAGGCAGGGAAGCAGCCTGCGCAGCTAAGCGCGGCGATGATGACGCCGCCGACACCAACCTTGTCCATCGAACTTACAATCCGTCCCATTTTGTTCTCCCAAGCGTTGACAGGTGATAGTGTTCACGACTATAAAACCTGTAGTAACTACAGAATCAAGCCCTAAATGACCGATCTACGCGCAACCTACTCGCGGGGCCAGTTGGCAAAATCGACAGGTGTCAAAGGTGAAACCATTCGGTACTACGAAAAGTGCGGATTGCTCAATGAGCCAGAAAGAAGTGGTGGCGGCCACCGGATATACACAGATGACCACGCGGCGAGGCTAAAATTTATTCGCCGTTGCCGTGAACTCGGGTTTTCGATTAGCGAAATTGATGAATTACTTGGCTTAGCAGACTCTCAAGGGAAGACCTGTGAACAAGTTCGCCGGACAACGGCATCACATCTCGATGACGTACAAGATAAGATCAAAGATTTGAGGAAAATGGAACGAACGCTGAAGGACTTGATTAGTCAGTGTAAGGCCAACACTTCACCCGACTGCCCAGTAATAGATGTACTTTTTTCCTGATCCCGAGCGACCGCTTCGGGTCGCTAGCAGACCTCTGCTGATGTTCTCTCGGGCCACTGGGAGTCGTGCATTGGCTGAGCCCTGATAATGACGCCACATTCCTGCCGGTTTGCACCAATGGTACGCGGAACGGGGCCAGTCATAGCCAGTCTCGGATACCGCCAACACCTCAAAACCAGTCGGCTAATTTCCACAATAAAGTTCAGCAGCTTGCTGAAATTCAAAATAGCTCACATCCAGATTATAGGTAATCGGATCACGCCTCTTCATGGCCGCCATTTTCCTCCGTGCGCTGCTGCACTTCTCTGCGTCGACATTGTCAGATTTAATCTTTCTCACTTCGGCCTCGGCGTTAGCAACGCGCTGGTCTAGTTCTTCCCGCTTTGCGCGTTTTCGCTGGCGTTCACTTTCATATTCGGCGGCCGTTTTGCTGAGGGCTGAAGGCTGCGCCGGCGCAGCGCGGATCTCCATCTCCTCCGACTTCTGAGAGCTAACGCAAGGTCGGTCGGTAAAACTGACGTTGCCAGAATCGTCGGTGCACTTGAAGACCTGAGTATGTGCGCCCGCTGACGCCATCGCACAAGCCAATCCGCACACCCACAGCCTTGCACTCTTTGCCATATCTGACAGACTCATAGACTTCTTTTGACCGATCCCCAAAACCAAATCCGGCTCTAGAGCTACCGCAGTATTGAGTTTGCCTCTATTTGTGCCGTCGGCACAACCCATGTAGCCGACACCCAACAGCCGATCAAGGGTTATCGCCCCAATAGCCGCGTACAAAATGACTGACACGCACATATCTGATATTCCGCGTCATCGCTCACCGAGGTCTACTGACCGGGCGCTGCCGAGGATGATCAGACTCCCTCGGTCAGCCCCTGCTCCAGGCTCATATGTCATTGGAGAAGGCTTCCGCTGGAAAGGAGAAGAATTCAGATCTAGACTTAGATAGTCGAATTTCCCACAAGTCGGGGTGGGCGGAATGAAAGAAGCGCCGTTTCAACTGGTTTTCGCTGTTATCAAAGCAGTGTGGCGGTTTATCGGCGATGTGGCTGCATCGGCTGAGGTACAGGAGGACCAGCGCCGACTTCATGACTCTGATCTGGTGGGCGAGTACAACTACCGCACCGGCCGCCTTGACGCTGGCACCGACCCTTTTGGGTGGTATGAACGGGATTAGAATAGCTATCGTCTACCGGCGCGGCTGACGGCAGCTTTACCAATAGCAGCACCCTGTCGCCCTGCGTTTTCACTGGGAAGTGTCAAAGGGGCGGATGCAGCGCTGATTGCGCGCCCGACATGGATCCCCACCCAGGCCATCATGCCGCTCCAGAGCAGTGGTAGGCCCAGATAGAGACTGGTGGTGATCATGTTGAGCAACATGCGCTTGGCATCGTGTTCGCCGGGGTTCGCAAAGATCAGTAAAAAGGTACTGGCGTCCGGGTACATGGCGCCTATCAGGTTTTGATCCACCCACATCGCCAGATACCACAGTACGGTCCAGAACTTGACGGTAAAGATCGCCATCGCCCCCGTAACCATCATGGCGATTGAGTAGCGTGATAGCACGACGATCATGGGCAGCAGGGCATAGATGCTGAGCAGCAACAGAGCCTGCACCATGGGCAGCGCCTGCAGGACAGCGGTCATGGTGACCGCAAACAGACCTGAGGCGGTGACCACCCCGCCTGCGGCAAGGCCGCCCTTCACCAGATTCTCCGCTGTGGCCAGCCAGCCTGTGTTGGCCGTGTTTCCCGCCACCAGGTCGTTGCTGGACCAGATCGGGGGCGCGTTGGTGAGCACAGTACGGGCGACGGCATCCTGTTGCTGTTCACTCGCCAAACCTGGCGCAATGCTGACCACCAGCCCGGAAAGCCCGCCCGCCGTGGCGTCCGCCGCATTGATCAACTGCTGGCGCAAACCTTCGGTGCCCTCCTCCCACCATTGCTTACAGGTGGGCTTGCCCCACTCCGGTGGATCGGCGGGATCATATTCCGTATCGCGCAGCGCACTGTACGGCCAGCCCGGGATCTGCTTTGGGGGGCGCAGCTCGTCATAGTAGCCAGGGGTCTGCCGATAGACATGGGACCCCAACCAGTCCGGATCGTCATCGCCGTAGGTGTCCAGCAGGGCCGTGATCGCCGGTGTTGCCGGTTGAGCTGACTGATATCTTGAGCGTGCCGGGATATAGCAGTGACTGAAAAAATCGCTGGCGGCCTGGCGCAGCCGGGGATCCGTGATGGTGGCCAGGCGTGCCTGCTGCTCGTAGGTGCGCAGGTCGCTGGCGACGGGGAGGCCTGCGATCACCGCATGGTTCAGGCCTGATGACATGGACAGCACCGCATACCACCACACCGGCAGGTTGACCGTGGCCGGGGAGCCGGTAAAGCCGGTGATGCCGTAGGTGCTCTGGGGGTCGGTTGTGGTGGCGGTGGGTGGTGTGGGATCCGCTGCGGTCGGCTGGGGGACATAACTGAGCGTGCTGGCATTGAGCGGTGTCAGGGCGGCGGGCTGACCCGCCAGCACCACCACCAGCAGGGCGATGAACAGCTCAATCTCCATTCGGCGCAAGGAGAGTCCGGTCACCGAACCGAACTCGCCGCCCTGGGCGGGTTCCCGCCAGTTGTCGATCAGGATCCCCAGAAAAGGCAGGTAAACAATACCGGTGCTGACCAGCACATCCCACAGCACCCCATAGAAGGCCCAGCCGAAGAGCGTGGTAAACAGTTCCAGATAGCTGTCGACACTCATGGGCTGGCACCAGTGACTGCGGCAAGGTGTTGTAGCACGTTCTGGCCGATCAGCAGTTCGATGGCCAGCAGCCAGCCGACGACCCGCCAGCGGAGGCGATTGGACTCGGCTTTGGATAATTGGCTATGCCGCTTTTTGCATAGCCAATCGCTGAGCCAGGGCCACAGAAGGGCCAGCAGTGCGATCAGACCAATGCGCACTGCCCCCAGCACTGGTTTGGCTTCGCTGACGCGCTGTGCAACGGTGGCCAGGGAACTCAGGGCCACGGCCTGCCAGAGCAGCATGCCGACACCCAGGGCGGCGAGGAACGCCACTAAAGAACAGCCTACCAGCCAGGAACGGCGTCGGTGTTGCGGGTTACTGGACACGGCCATGACTCAGCGGTCTTGGATCACGGGGTGACGCCTGCGGGATATCCAGGGCGGACTGACGGCGGGCCGCGGCGCGCTGCAGGAGTACGGTGACGGTTTCCGACACCACCTCACGGCGGACCCGGGTTTCAAACAGCAGGCTCTCGATCTCCTTGTCGAGTTCGGCGATGGCGGTATCCGCGTGCTGGCGCGCGACCTCGGTGGCATAGACCTCCGGCACCTGGCGGCCGGAATGCAACAGTCGGCGGGCGTAGAGGGCCTTTTCCACGGTGCGGGCGGTGCTGATCTCGGCCACCAGCCGGCTGGTAATCAGGGCCTGTTCGGTGGCGGGCATCTCGCGGATGGCCTCGATAACCTGGCGGGTAACGGCGACCCCCGGGGCGGTGACGTCGTTGAGGTTGGTTCTTGTGAGGGGGATATCCCCCGCCACCAGTGCCTGCAGGTCGACCGTCACCTCGGCCGATTCCCGGTACAGGGTGGGCAGCAGGCCGGTACCGGGGATACTGTCCTTACGGCAGGTATCGCAGGTGGTCACGATGTTCTCCCCCACCACCGCGACCACCCAGTCACGGGCTTCTGTAGGCGAGGCCCAGATTTCCGAGAGTCGGGTGGCGTCGCTGGCGGGCACCGAGGCGGTCTCGGTGATGGGCCGGTTCAGGTTGATGTTGTACCCGGCCTGCACCAGATCGCCGGTGAAGCGCAGGACCGGCTGGCCAGACCCACCGGCCTGGCCTCCAATCCAGGGCACGCCGTTGTCCCCATTGGCGGATTCCACCGCCTCTTTGGCGCTGACCGCATCGTTTGAACCAATCCCCATCTGCACTTTCCAGTCGTTGCCTTTTGATAAAGTGATCAGGTCCGCATAGGGATTTTTGCCCTTGGCGATCTCGGCTTCCATCTGTTCACAGGATTTGGTGGCGAGCTTCATGGTCTCTTCGGCTTTTAACAGAGCATTCTGGAACAGGTCATAGAGACCGGGGTTGGCCCGCTGCAGGATCAGGGCAGGCAGCGCGGCAATGGCGGAGGATGCCGCGGCAGTCATCGCGTTCATCATGTCATCGACACCCGATTTGATGTTGTTCAGTGTGTGGGTCACCGCCAGCAGGGGGTCGAACTTGGCACAGCTGTAGCCCAGACCCAGCTGGGCCGAGCCGCCCAGGGTGACCGAGGTCACCAGCGGGTTGGGCGGCGGTGAGACCGGCTGGGCACCGCCAATTTCGTAGTACCAGAAGCTGTCCTCGGTGGGACCCTCCGCGGCTTGCATGGTGGGCGACGCCGTCAGCGACAGTAGGAGCAAAGCGGCAATCGTGCCTTGCGTTCTGGTGGGATGGTGCCGTCGCATCAGGGGTATCCCGTCCAGTTGATATCCGTAATGAAGACCTGTCCCTCGCGCTGGCAGCACTGGTAGGGACGCCACAGGGTCCAGGCGTAGTCGCCACCGGGATCGACACGGCCACCGCCCCAGCCGGCGGCACTGAAGAGATCGTTGGTGCCGAACACGGCGCAACTGGATTCGGCGCGGGGTGCCAGCATCTGCCAGGTGCCGGTGCGGGCATGGCCTTCCACGAGCGGGCCCGGCGGCCACACACGCATGTCAGGGGTAAAGGGTCCCTGCAGGGGCAGATAGACGTGGGGCTGGCCGGTGCGGGTGACGATATCCCCCGCGCGCTGGGCATTGAGCGCCGCACCCTTGGGTTCTTCAGACTGGGTGGTCCAGCCGGTGCGGGGATAGAGGCCACCCCAGGTCTGCAGGGGCCAGTGGCCCACCTCGCGCAGGCCCGGGATCAGGCTGGCGGGATAGAGCATTTCCGGGACCTCCAGCCGCCAGGCCAGGGCATTCACCCCGGACTGAAAATACGGCACGAAGGGTGTGGCCTGGGAGGGGCAGACCAGTCCGCCCGCCCCGGCAACGTCTGGTAGCAGACTCAGGGGATGGCCGATGGCATCGGTCTCCCTGAATAGCAGGTTGCGGTGATCCAGACGGTTGTGGGTGCCCTCCGTGCGGTTGCCCGCGCTGTCCACGGGGACCGGTAGCAGGCGCCCCAGAAGCCCCTGGGCAGCGGCGCGCTGGGCGGCACCGAGGGTGGCGCGGATCTCAAGCCAGGGATTGCCGCCCAATTGATTGTAGGCGCTGACGACCAGATCCGGGTTGTAATGTCCCACCTTGAGTGAGGAGTTGACGGTGCAACCTAAAAGATCGCATTCCAGCCAGAAGCACAGGCCCACCGGGCGCCACTGCATGCACGCGAATGCCGCATTGCTGGTCTGCGCCACAATCCCGGCGGTGGAGAGGGACGCCGCCTGGCTGGCCTGCGGCCAGTGCAGGGAGAGCAGGAGTGTGGCGAACAGGCTTGTAGCTCTCACAGTTCGGCCTCCCCGCGCCAGCGTTGATACTGGCGGACGGCCTCTGTCGGGTCGGTCAGTCCGTAAAAGACCGCCTCGCCGTTGATCACCATCGCCGGGTAGCGGGTCAGTCCGTAGCGTTGGGCGGCCAACAACCCCGTGGCGGTCGCGCGCAGCTCTGCCTGCTGGCGTTCGGTCAGCGCAGCGAGCCGTGTTGCTGCCATCGCCTTCGCCGCCGCTTTCTGGGGGGGGAGCTGGTGGGACAGGGTGGCGTTCAGGCGCGCGAGACCGTCCAGGTCATAGACGGTCAGCTGGATGTCCTCGCACGTAGCGTTGAGATGTGCGGGAGGCGGATGCGCGGTAGTGGTAAACAGCTCCACCTGATAGCGCGGCTCCGCGATACTGAACGGAGACGTCAGCAGGGTTGTCAGCAATGCCAGTCGCGCCAAAAGCCCGACGATGGGCCTGCGCCAGACGTGACTGCCGGATTCGGTTCGCGCAGGGTGATTCAGCCTAGCCACCACGGCGGGCCTCCAGCCGCTGGGCCACGATGTGGGCGGCCTCCAGTTCCGAGCAGCCCTGCTCTCGCATGATCTGGGCCCGTTCGGCTTTCTCGTGTTTTTCGGTCATGGCGAGTGCCAGGGACAGGGGTGGAGGGACGTTCCTGAACAGCCCTTCCAGCTGGTCGGACAGGACCACGCCCTCGACATACTTGCCGGGTTCCTTGCGGGCCGACAGCAACAGACTGCGCTGTTCCGCGGTGAGGTCCCGAAAGCGGGCGATGTGTTCCACCTCTTCCTTGGGCATGACCAGGCACAGCCACCACTCCATCATGTTCAGCATGCGCCGGGAGGCGTCCGGGAAATCTTCCAGGTTCTGGGTGGCGATCCAGAACCAGGCCCCGAGCTTGCGCCACATCTTGGTGATTTTTACGACGTAGCGCGCCAGCAGGGGGTTGGTCGTGATGATGTGGCCCTCATCGGTCACCACCAGGGTCGGGCGGCCGTCGCTCTGGTGGCGCTCCACCAGCTGGTTGATGTGGCTCATCATCGCGGTGTAGGCCACCGTCAGCTGGTCCTCATAGCCTTCCCGGGCCAACACCCCCATCTCCACCAGGGTGACATCCACCTCGGGCCAGGGGGAGCCGGGGCGGTCAAAGAAGTCGCCCGCGAGCCCGGAGCAGAACAGGGCCATGCCGTCGGCCATTTCCGTGGCGCGGTGACGCCGGTGATCCGGCAGGGTAGGCTCCTGACCCTGGGCGTTCAGGGCTGCGACCACATCGCGGGTCAGCACCTGGTCCCCACCGCGCTGGGAGACGGTTTTCGCGGCCAGCAGGATCGCGTTGCGGATCAGCAGGCGGTCAGCCCGGGTCATGCGGGCATCCTCACGCTCGTCACCGCCGGTAATCATGATGCGCGCGGCAATTTCCATTTCCCCCAAAATGTCGCGCCCGGGACCCTCCCCGCCCTCCTCCTCGTCCTCACTCTCAGGGATCGCCTCGGGGTCGGTGGCGAGCCGGATCCTGCGCTCCCGGTCCAGCAGGGTCAGGGCATCGGCAAAGGGCGGCAGGCTGACATCGGAGCCGGGGTTCAGGGTCACCTGATTCACACTGATGCCGTGGCTTTTAAAATGCTGCCCCAGCAGGGCAAAAGACCCGCCCGCCTCAATGATGAAGATCCTTGGGCGGTGGATGGCCATCATCTGCTGCAGCAGGTAGACCAGCAGCGCAGACTTGCCCGCCCCGGTGGGCCCCAGAATCAGCATGTGGGCATTCTTCTTGCGATCGTCCGGGTGCAGGGGATCAAACACCAGCGGTTCCGCCCCGCGATTGAAAAACACCAACCCGGGATGGCCGGTGCCGCGGGAGCGGCCGTAGACGGGTAACAGATTGGCGATGTGCCGGGAAAACACCAGCCGCGAGCGGCGGCTTTTGCGGTCAAAGGCCGGATCGTAGGCCATGGGCAGGTTGCGCAGGTAGCTGTCCAGCCCCAGCAGATCGCCCTCGCGGCCGATCGGCTGCAGGCCGTTGGCCAGCAGCAGAGCGTGTAATTGGTTGACCCGCTCCCGCAGATTGTCCGGTGAATCACCGCGCACATAGAAGGCCATGCCCAGTGGATAGAGCTTGTTGCCCGCGGCCATCTCCCGCTCCACCCGAGTGGCATCCTCCCGGGTCAGTGCGGCCTCGGCGGAATCGCCGACAGCGGCGCGCTTGACCAGCGCTACGTGATTGCGGGTGGCGTCCTGGGGTTTGGCGGTCAGGGTCAACACCATCACCGTGTGTTCCGGCAACCGGTCGAAGACGGAGAACAGGTGATCACCGGCGGCGCGCTCCGCAGTCATGTGGCCGATCTCCGGGGCCCGTCGCAGGCCCTGGATGCTGATCACCGTGTGGGGCAGGCCATCGAACCACCAGGTGGCGGACGTCGCGTCCGAGTACGGCAGGGACAGGGTCAGGGTTTCGGCAAAGTCATGGCCGTAGGGCAGCTCCGCGTCTTGGGTCGCATCGCCAAGGCTGCGCAATACCGCGTCGGTGGCGTCGGTAGATCCCTCGCCGGGGTTGAACCAGGGTAGCAGCCAGCGGTACAGGTCGATCCCGGAAGACCGCCGGGTACGGATACCGGCCGCGGCCAGTGCGGCGGTGAGCTGGGTAGCCACCTGATTGAGTTCCGCCTCGGCCTCATAGGGGTTGTTTGGGCGGTGGCGCGCGGTCTGACGGCGGTACAGCACCGCCCGCACCCGCCGTATCTGGCCCCGCCAGGGACTGCCGGTGAGTGCAGTGTCGACAAACAGCCCGCCCGGCGCACAGAGACGGGCGCAGTGGTTCTGCATGAGTGTTTGATAGAAACGTGAGTAGGCCTGCTGGCGGACGGACGGCCCCGGGTACTGTTTCAGTGACTGAACCAGACTGTCGAGGCTGGGCTCATCCTGCACGTAGAGCTGCAACACCCAGGGGCCGTCGTCGCGTTCCGGCAGGGCTTCGCTGAGCGCCGTCTGGATGGCATCGCGCAGGGCCACCATGAACGGGCCGGTGCGCGCCTCCGTACCGACCGGGGTCAGCTCGAACAGGGCACCGACGCTGAGTCCGTCCTCCAGCAGAAAACACTGGCTGTCCGGCAGGTACTCCACCCAGGGTAAAAAGGGCGTGAAGGACGGGGGGCGCTCATAGAGCGCCTGCACATCCCGGTGGGTGAGTGGCGCCGGTGCCCTCGTACGCGATGGCTCTCCCGGGTTAGGCCCTGTGTCCTGAGCGGACATTCCCTGGCGGGCAATGAAACCGCTCATGGGGCATCCACCGCGCGCTCACCCGGCAGGGCGTATTCCGGCCGCTCGTAGAGGGGAAACACTGTGGAATAGCCCGGCACCGGAACCCGATGAACACCCGCCAGGTGCGGAAAGATGTACATCACCAGCGTCGGGTTGGGCACGCGCATAAAGCGGGTGTTAAGGTCTTGGTAGTCAGCGCGAGCGGCGGGCCCGAGGTCGGCGACATGGTGTCCCGGCGGGCGCAGCGGCGTTGCGAGTTGGCGGTGCCGCGGCGCCTCACCCTCGGTAATCTGGACATGGGCGTCATAGATATCGCGCATGGTGGGGCCATCCTGAGGCAGGATGGTCTCCTTGCTGCCGGCACAGCCGGTGAGCAGCAGGCTAATCGAGAGTGTGCGGAGCATGGCTGGACGATAGGGATGCATGGCTCAGTTTCCTGCCCTGGGGCTCAAAGTCGATGGGAATGGCGCGATCCACATGGATCGCCACAGCAATACCGGCGGGAACAAACACGGCGTCAAAACTCTGGGACTGGCGTTCCAGCAGCCACTGCGCGAGTTCCTCGCTACCTCCGGCGATGGTTTTGCCCAGCACATAGGCGCCGACGTCCCCGGTGACGCCGCCGGTAATTCCACCGGCGCTGGTGATTACCGTGGTGTTTTCGGCGGCGGCGGCCGCGTCGGCGGCGGCCTGCACCGCCTGCACACCGATGCGCTGGGCCAGAAAGGCGGTGGCGTTGCTTTTGCGAGCACCGCTGATGCAGGGAATGCCCTGGGCATCGGAGATCCAGCCCAGCGGCTCATCACGACCCCCCTGCCCCTGACCGTCATCGCTGGCCACGGTCCGGATGGTGCCGTCATCAAACACAAAGGTAACCGCCTCCAGGCGACCGGACACACAGGACAGGGTCCAGTCACCCACGGCGGTACCGCTCCAGATCATGCCCTGGACGCCGGGGATCCTGAGTCCGTTGGCGGCCAGGTTGTCGGCACCGGTAATGATCTTGAACGGCATGGGATCCTGCACCTGACCGCGCAGGGGAATGCGTCCCACCAGAGCCGTCATTGCGGTCGATCCCATCAGGGTGGCATTGCGCGGGACGGTGTATACCGGCCTGTCCTGCTGTGCCTCGACCCGCTCCCGGGTGTCCGTGACCAGTTGACCGCCGTGTCGACGGGCATCCCCCAGGTAACCACTCGCGGCCTGGCGCGCCCCGGCCAGACCCCCGGAGGCTGCCGGATCCGTTTCAGCACCCAGCGGCGCGATCCAGACCAGGGCCGATGCGTCCGCCGGGCTGTTCCCCGGGCCTTCCCAACCCTCCAGCCCCAGACCGACCGGCATGGCCTGATCCGGCTGTGCGCTCTGCACTTCGTTCAGGGACGCGGCCAGGGAATCGACCCGCTGGGTGAGTGACTGCAGTACACCGGAATCGCGCCGGGCCTGGTTGTCCGCGTCCTGCTCCAAGCTGCGTAGCTCGCGGCGCAGCCGGGTGGCCACGTTCTCCTCGATCTGGCTGCGGTTGTTGATCAGGCTCTGGTTCTCCTTGCGCAACGCAGCATTGTCCTGGCGCAGGGCGGTGACCGCAGTGGTCATCGCTGCCACATTGGCGGTCAGGGTTTTTATGGTGTCCGCCGGAGTATCGGCATCCGGGTCGGGGGCTGTCGGTACGCCGGTCAGCAGCAGCCCGTTCTCGTTGTTAGCCGAACAGGTTTTAAGGGTGACGGCCCCAAGCACCAGCAGCACCACCATGGCGAGCAGGGGCAGCAGGCGGTTGGAGACGGCATGGGACATGGGCGGGCTCCCCCTAGAAACTACTGCTGAAAGAGCGGTCGGAGATCAGGTAGACCACCGTGTGGTCAGCCTCATCGCCCGCGGGCAGCAGCCGGTGGTGCTGGAAGGTCGCGGCGAGCCATGCACCGCGAAGGGCCTCTGCCTGCAGCTCCTGCGTCTCGGGACTGGTATTGCTAAGTTGTACCGCCGTCACAAACCGGTATCCGCTGCGCCAGCTGGCCAGGGGAGTCGAGACAATGGTGCCGCCGCGTACCAGCGGCACAGGGCCGTCGGGCACCGGCACCCGGACCACGTCCGACAACGGTGATTGCAGGCGCTGGGGTGCATACAACTGCTGGGCGGCGAAGCGGGTCAGGCTGACATAGCCGTGGGTGACGGTACCGGCGGGTGTCTGGTCGCTGGTGTCAGTGGACGGTTGCCGTGGCAGGGTGATCTCCATCGGCGCGGCACTGCCGCCTTCCGGGAAGGCTGCGACATCCAAGAGATAGACCTGACCATCGTCCAGAGACCGCACCAGTATCCGGCTTGGCGGAAAGGCCTGCTGGGCCAACCAGTACACGGTACCGCCACTGCTCTGGATGCGCAGCCGACCCTGCAGGGCGCCCGGAATCCCCACGCTCACCGGGCCGGGGAAGTGGACCATGCGCTCCTGGCCAACGCCGAGCTCCAGCGCAATCGGGGATTTACGCCAGACGATCCGCTCGGCGGGTTCCAGCGCGACGGCTGCCGTGGCGCTGAACAGTAGCAGTCCACACAGCCAGATAACTGCGGTGAAAACGGCGGTGCGGAACGCAGAGGATCCTGGAACACTATTGGTTTGCATGGGTGGGTTCGTCCACTAAAAAATCGGCGTCGGTGAGGCGGCGGGGACCGTCGGCGCCAAAGCCATCCAGGGCCAGGCCCCAGGGATTGGCTTCCGGGTCGACGGCGTAGCGCACGACCCGCAGAGGGTAGCGGATCCGGGTACGCTTGACGGTCATGCCCTTAACCGACTCCAGCAGTTCGAGATCCAACCGGACCTGCCAGGTCTGGCTATCGAGAATGTCGACCCGGCTTTCGGAATAACCCAGGCCGGGGATGCCCTGTAGCGCACGCACCCGGTAGGCAAGCTCCCCGCGTCGGCCCTTCTCGTCCAGATTGGCCAGCAGTTCGGCGCGGTAACGGGGTGTGACATAGGGGGCGATCCGAAAAATGGCGCGGCCGTAATCGCGGCTGCCGTCCTCCGGCCAGCGGTTGAGCTGCTGAAACAGGTAGAACGCGAGGGCATAGACCGAGGCGGCGGGTACTTCGGTGTGGTGCTGCACGGCCCCGGAGCGCAGGTCCGGCGGGATATGCACCGTGAGATGTTCGGGTGCCTGACTCCAGCCGTAGCAGAGGCCCGCAATGATCGCCATCTGCAGACCGATGACCATCCACAGGGAGCGCAGGTGGGCCTGGACATTATCGATGGCGAAGCGGTAGCGTGACATGCCCTCTCCTGCCGATATCCCAGGTGCCGCTGCGGCTGATAAACGGTGCGCGCTTCAGGCCTTTGCGATCCAGCCACAGCGCACAGCGCTGCTGGTAGTACCCATCAGGCCGGTTGCGTTTCAGGCGCTGAAAAAGACTGGCGGTCCCGAGCACCGTGGCGACAATGCCGATACCGGCAAAGCCAAAGCCCATGGTCACCGCCCCAGCCAGCCAGGCCAGCAGCAGGCTAAGTGGCAGCCAGACCGCGGCAGCCAGGGCGACGATGAGACCCAGCTCGCTGGCGGAGCAGCCCCTAAAAATGACCGGCTCCGCATTGAGCCGGTCGGCGAGGACGTCCTGGCTTTCCAGGGGTGCCACTCAGATCACACCGGCCGCTTCGGTGAGCAGGTAGCTGGCAAAGATCAGCACGATGGCACCGACAATCCCCAGCACACCGACCTCGGCCCATTCTGCCTTGCCCTGGCGGGCCTCATTGAATTTGGCGAAGGCGAGGTAGGCGACCCAGAGAAAGCCGAGAACGGCAATCGCCAGGCCAAGGACCAGCCCGCCGTCCTTGATATAGCCTTCGATCAGGCCGATCCAGTCACCCGCCGCTGGCGCGGTGCTGGGTGCCACCGGCGTCGGTAACACCGCCCAGGCAGACGGATGGGACAGCCAGGCGGCCATCGCGAGGACGGCAAAACGTGAAGGGTGATGGGGTGTGGTCATGGTGCGTTCTCCGAATGGGCGCAACAGTGCGCGGATACAGTGTTCCGTGGTGGGAAAAGAATGAGAGTGGAAGGACTTCGCAGGCTCAGCGCAGGTAGAAGCCGAGGACCAGCAACACAATGCTCGCGCGCAGGGTTGCCCAGAGCAGGTCGAACACGCTGGCCTGGCCGTCCTGCCAGGCCCGGAAGCTGCCTACGGTGATCCAGATCACCCAGACAAACGCGAGGATCAGCACCACGCTGGCGATGGCGAGCAGCAGCGCTGCCGGTGTCGCGCCGGATCCGGCCTCGAAGGCCGCTGTCTGCACCGGTGTCATCAATCACTGCCGGTAGTCACCGCGCAGCGGCGGCACCGGGCGCGGCGTATTGCCCGGGGCATCGAGGTGCGCCTGGATACCCGCGCGCACCCGCTCCAGATCCTGGCGCAGCCAGTCATACTGAAAATGGATGCGGGCGTCGGGGTCTGCCTCTGCCTCGCTGCGAGCAATCAGGGGTTCAAGGAGCCTGATCTCGTGGAGAAGACGGGCGAGCATGGCGCGCTCCGCGTCGGCATCGGCCAAGGAGCCCGGTGCGATGAAAGCCAGAGCCAGCAGTGTGGCCGTGGCAAGTCGGTGTCCTGTCATGAGCATGTCGTCCCGCACGATGTTGTGTGAGGGAGATGGTGACCAAGCGCGGCCGCCGTCGCCACGAACAACCCGGTCAAGAGCTGGCGGGGTTTAAGTTAGAATTGCACCCCGGAACTTATATCGACCTGAGAAACTGAGCGTCCGAGAAACGCATCGCGACTAGCTCCTGTTCTCGCATCGCATTTTGGGGGATTATTGTCCTCTAGACTTCGTCAACCTGATCAGTATCACCCCTACAGAATCCAGTACTAAATCTTGAGGTTGAATACCCGCTCATCGCGTGCTCCGAAGAAGGACGAAAAATGTCAGATCAAATGCCAATGTGCGAACGGATGGTACATGTAAGTGGAGGCATCCTTGTTGTCAGTGAAATTGGAACTACAACTGCCAAGTTTTGGCCTCGCACCGTGCACGGCAAGGAGATGGAAATTAATTTTTCTGAATACCAAGCACTGTACTCGGCGATTGAATCTCTCGGATTCAGAATCATCGGCATTGATTTCATCAAACACGAAAGTGAGGCGACGGGTGGAACTCCTCCAGAGTGGCGCTCCTACACTCCTATAACTGGGAAAAGGTGTGTTAACGCCAGCTCCAAGCAACTTTGGTCCCAACTCGCAACCGCATCATTTTTGGCCAAGAACGGCTTGAGCTATGACTTGTGTCTCCGGATTAAGTATCAACTTGATTCATTAGCCCAACGACTAAAGGATCTTTCGGCATCCTATCAACAGCAGCTATACGCTCACTGCTTGAAAGGAAAGCACACCTCTGGAAGACGATTTCAGGATGGATTCACAGATATCATTTATCAGAAGTTCCATTCTTTCCTGTTTGACGCTTGCATTCTCAGGGACTATCTCTGCGAATATGTATATCTTCACTCCGACGATGGAAAATTAGTCGAAGCGGGGACAACTGTCACTACTGCATCTAAACTACAAAAAGTTCTTCGAAAGCAGAACAACCTCTCAAGGTTAGAGGTGGGCCTGCGAACCCAGATGGAAGATGGCGGTTGGATAAAAGCACTAGGAGCATATCGGGATTTGGTCATGCACTCCGCACCTATCAATATTGCCAACCACAATTCGTGGTGTATTGCGCAAGACAAAGAAGCCCCACACGGGGAAATATTTCCTTCAATCAAAGTTCCAGTACCTAGCGATCCTGCGGGGCTAATGAGCAAGCGAAGCATGAGAGAAAACTTTGACCAATATTTGGCTGAAATGGAGGTAATAGCACGCGCGTCTTTCGAAGACGAAGGAGCGAACGACTGCCTCGATTATGCCGCCCTCACTACTACCAACCTTTCATTGATTTCATCGGATATTGCGAAGCTATCCCCCTACAAGCCGGTGATGACCAGATATACCCAAAAGATTGACGCGGAGGTAGCGGAAGTTGATTACATCGAAATGAGTTTTCCAGTTTAACAAGCTCAATTGTGCGTGATCGAAGGAACAGTAGGCGAGTCCTTTTCTGCTCTTGATACCAACATAATCAAAACTCCTTTTGCGCTACAGGTTCCTTGTGTATCGACACTTTGGGAAGGTGGAACAACCTAGAAACTGCTTCCCTGCACGAGCTCCCTTCCCGGCAGTCCTGGTAACCAGGTCGCTTCCGCAGAAGGCGCATTTCAGTGTCCCGGAGGTTCGTGGTGCAGTGAGTTCCCGCGCCAAATCATGCGAGCCGCTCTCGTCTTTGGTTTTCCCTAAAATCGTTCGCACATCACGCACCAGATTGGCCAGTTGGTTGCCATCCACCAACTCAATGGGCTTGCCTTCGGAGAATTGCCTGGCGTCACCAGTGAATGAGCCTGAGGTGATGACGGAGACGGAGTTCGCGCCTTCGGCAATCATTACTCCATACATTTCGCGGACAGTTGAAACGCCTATTTTACGCGCTTTCCACTGCTTGCACTGCACGATGTGCGATTCACCGTCTTTTTCCATCCAGATGTCCACGCCACCATCAGGGCCCTCCTTAACGTTCTCGCGAACTGTGTAGCCCTTTCGGTAGTAGACCTCAGCAACCAGCTCCTCAAATTGCTTCCACGACAACGAGCGGATGCTGGCAAGCCCTGTCTGGTTATCCAGCTGGGCCCGCTTTCTTCGTACATTAAGATAGGAAAAAGGTGCTGGTATTAGAAGAACAATGGCGAAAGCCCACGCAAGCATAGGCAGCGCGCCCTTCAGTGCCAAAAAAAGCGGATTGTCTATCGGTAGCGTTGCCGGAAGTACTGTGCCAAAAACCAAAAAAGCTATCACTGCCGCAATGGGGCTCCACCACCATGGGGTCACCAGCAAAAGATCAATAACCTCTCCAAGCAATGTTCTGTTCCGACGAGCCATGCGATTTATCTGCTAGTGTTGGTTGGGCAGAGACGATTATCGTATGGTATGACACAAGAGCCAAGGACCGATCCGGGCCAGGACCGATCCGGGCCAGCTGGGCGGAGTTCGGAAAGGAGCGCGCCAATACCCGCGGGTAGCACAGTGTTTTGGTGAGCCTGGAAGAGCTTTCCCCAGCCACTCTGTACTGAGCGCCATACAATGTCGTGCTCTCGCGTCGGCAATGACACTATCCCATGGTGGCGTTTGCTACAGGTATTTCTTGAAGGCGCTTGCGGTGATGGCGATGCTGAGGGCGAACAGTGTGGCAAAGGGCAGTATGACCCAGCTCGGGTGGAGACTGAAGGGGAGCGCGAGATAGATAACCCAGGCCGTAACCAGCAGCGGCAGCGCCGAGCGCTTGGACCAGTGGTATATGAAGGAGCTTTCGCGTCCGCCGCCCCAGCGGCGCAGATCCCGGCGCACCAGGCCGTCCACCAGAGCCATCACACCAAACAGCAGGAAGACCGGCGTAGCCAGCAGTAAAATGGCCACACGTAGCGCGAAGACCTGGGTGATTTGCAGGGCCGCGAGGATGTACTGGGCAAGCGGTTGATACAACTGGTGGAGTTGGGCCCGAAGACCGCTCTCCCCTGCAGCTGGCGGCGTACCAAGCCAGCCGAGGACATCCACCAGCCGGGTCCACTCGAATAGCACGGCATAGGCTTTGTCCGCCACCGTCTGGGCGAAGCGCGCCGGATCGTTGCTCACGAAACTGCTCCGGAAATCCGCCTGCAGGTAGCCCACCTCCGCGGCCAGCATGTTCCGGCTGTGCTGCAGCCCCTCCTCCGGCCACCAGAAGAGCATGCCCAGCCATTCCAGCACAATGGAAAACAGCAGTGCGAACAGCAACCAGTA
>TARA_R110002073_G_scaffold86729_6_pt1 | contig 17249 bp, 18 predicted proteins | sample TARA_R110002073 | Tara Oceans TARA_R110002073 (sample SAMEA4397174) | marine metagenome | biome: Polar Biome; feature: [DCM] deep chlorophyll maximum layer (ENVO:01000326); material: water (ENVO:00002006), including particulate matter (ENVO:01000060) such as... | depth 40 m
ATGATCGGCATGATTGCGCTGGCGGGGATCGTGGTGCGCAATTCACTGATCCTTGTTGAGTTTGTCACCCAGGCGCGCAGTCGTGGCGCCTCTATTGTCGATGCACTGCTGGAGGCGGGGCATGTACGCATGCGCCCGGTGCTGTTGACGGCGGGTACAACGCTGTTGGGCAATCTCGTGATTATTCTCGACCCGGTCTTCAGTGGCCTGGCCCTGGCTATTATTTTCGGCATCATCGCGTCGACCCTGTTGACGTTGGTGGTGGTACCGGTGGTGTATCTGCTGGTCTTTGACCGCGAGCGCGGGGAGGTTTCAGGTGATGCGTAGTATTTTGCGATGGGCGCCCGCCGTGGCGGCAACAGCGGTACTGGTGCTGCTGGTGGCGTGGATGGCGGGCGTCTTCGATAACCGGCTTGCGCCCGGGCTCAAGCCCCGGTCCGACCAGGCACAACAACCTGCCTTTCGGGTCGTGGAGGAGCTGGTTGCGGTCACCGAGCCGGTGCCAGGTTCCGTGGAGGCGAAGCAGGCAACGCTTGTGGCATCGCGGATCATCGCCCGCATCGAGCGTATTCTGGTGCGGGCCGGTGATACGGTCAGAGAAGGGCAGCTACTGCTGGAACTGGAGAAGACCGACCTGGAAGCGCGGGTCGCCCAGGCCGGCAACCAGATCACGGCGGCGCGGGCGCGCTTCACTGAAGCAGAGCGCAACCTGCAGCGCAGTATCGAGTTGCAGCAGCGCGGTCTGTTGTCGGCGTCTGACCGGGAGGCTGCGCAGGCAACGCGAGACAGCCTGCAAGCTGACCTGCAACGCATGGAGCAGGGGCTGGAAGAGGCGCGCGCGGCGCTGGCCTATGCCTCTATCCACTCGCCACTCGACGGACGGGTCGTTGATCGCTTTGCCGAGCCCGGTGATATGGCCGCACCGGGAACCACACTGTTGTCGCTCTATAATCCGCTGTCGCTGCGGGTGGAAGCCAGCGTGCGTGAGCAGTTGGCGGTAACGCTTGCCGTGGGGCAGGCTGTGTCTGTGAGCTTGCCGGCGCTGGATAGCGCCGTGCAGGGCAGCATCGAGGAAATTGTGCCCGCAGCCGAGCCTGGCTCGCGCAGCTTTCTGGTCAAGATCCGGTTGCCCTACGACGACCGCTTGTTGCCGGGGCTCTATGCGCGGGTTGACGTGCCGGCGGGCAGCGAGCGACGGATGCGCGTGCCCGAGGCATTGCTGGCGCAGGTCGGCCAGCTTTGGGTGGCCACGGTCGCCGGCCCCGAAGGGCCTGAGCGACGCTTCCTGCGCGTCGGGAAACGCGACGGCGCTGGCAGCGTCGAGGTGGTTGCCGGGCTGCAGGCCGGTGACGAGCTGCTGCCGCTGGCGCGGAGCAGTGAGCGCTAGTCAGCCGTCCTTGCGCAGGTTGTCGGGGCCCCAGTAGGCCTTCATGCTGCTGATCTTGCCCTCGTCGTTGAACTCGAAGACATCGATGACGTCTATCTGCATGCCCGGCATCACCACATGAAACGGGAAAGCAACCGCGTTACCCGCGCAACGTGCTTGTCCTGACAGGCGCAGTTTGGCGCCGGCGCCCAGTGCTCCCTGATAGAATGCGCAGATAGCATCCAGCCCGTGGTGGGCGTCAGTGCCCACCGGGTCCTCCACAACCGCGTCCTGTGCGTACATGCTGCGAATGATCTCGACGTCACCCTTCTCAAACGCCTCAACGTAACGTTCCACCATGGCGATCTTGTCTGCATTGTCCATAATTGCCCTCCGGGCTCTAAACAGTGTCGTGTTGTGTCAGTAGCCACACAGTGTCGCGTAGCGGTCTTTGTGGAAACCGGTATCGCCGAATATCTGCATGGCCGTGCGTGCGCGCTTGAGGAAGAAACCGATTTCCAGCTCATCGGTCACACCGATGCCTCCGTGCATTTGCACAGCTTCATTGGTGGCGAGCTTGGCCAGTTCATTCAAATTGGCCTTGGCCAGACTGGCCATCAGCGCCAGCTGCCGAGGCTGCTCATCCACGGTAGCCAGGGCCTGCAACACCACAGACTGCGCCAGCTCCAGCTCGGCCTGCAGGCGAGCCGCGCGGTGCTGCAAGGCCTGAAAGCTGCCAATGGGTACGCCAAACTGCACTCTCTCTTTGAGCCATGCCACGGTACGTGCGAAAACTTCCTCAACGCTCCCCAGCATCTCCGCGGCCATGGCGATTCGGCCACGATCAAGCACGTCCTCCAGCCATGCCCCGGCTTCGCCGACGTTACCGACCACCTGCGCGCTGGAAATGGCGACATCGGTAAAGCGGATATTGGCTGCATTCCGGCTGTCGGCCATGACGGTGCGCTCGATGGCAACACCGGCTGTGGCGCGCGGCACCATAACCACCGAGAGGCCGTCGCGGGCAGCGGACTCACCGCTGCTGCGGGCCACCACCAGCAGGGTATCTGCCGAGTGGCCGTCGAGCACAAATACCTTTTCTCCGCTGAGCGCAAATCCATCGCCCACCGTTTCCAGCCGCGTGCCTATATGCTGGGGTCGATGATGCGCAGATTCTTCCAGCGCGAGGGCCATAGTGAGCTCACCCGCTGCGACCTGGGGCAGATACTCGGCTTTCTGGTCCGTGCTGCCGCCGAGCAACAGGGCCGATGCGCCCACAACCGCGGTGGCGAACAACGGGCTCGCCGTCAGTGTGCGGCCGCTCTCCTGCAGCACTACCCCGAGGCCACTGAAGCCGAAGTCGAGGCCGCCAAAGTCCTCTGGCAGGATCACGCTGGCCCAGCCCAGCTCGGCCATTTGCTGCCATAGCGTGGCGTCGTAACCCAGCGGATCGCGGCTGTCACGCAGTGCGCGCAGTGCGCTCACCGGTGCCTGCTTTTGCAGAAAGTCCCGCGCGGTCTCGGCCAGCAAACGCTGCTCTTCATTCAATACCAGTGCCATGCTGTGCTCCTCAGGACTCGGTCGCGGCTTTCGGTGCCTGCGGCAGTTGCAGGACGTGGTTGGCGATGACATTCAACTGCACCTCACTGGTGCCGCCGGCGATGGTCATGGCTTTGGACATGGCCCAGAGCCGCGTTGTGTCGAGCTCTTCCGTGGTAAATCCGGGCGCTTCCCAGCCCAGGGCGCGCGTTCCCATGATTGCCAGCAGCAGCTCGTTTTTGTCTTTCACGGCCTCGGTGCCGAGGTACTTCATCGCCAGGCCGACACTGCCCTTGATGCCCGCAGCGCGCTCTTCAAAGCTGCGCATGTGGGTCAGGCCGATGGCGTGCATACGCATTTCGTAGTCGACGAGGTCGCTGCGCAGTTGGTTGTCGGCGATGCGCCCGGCGCTGAATTCGAGGTAGCGTCGCGCGGCCTCGACGGGTGCGATTTCCTGACGCGGGGAGTCGCCGCCAATTTCCGCCATCAGTTTGCGCTCGTGCACCAGCAGCGCCTTGGCAACCGACCAGCCGTGATTCAGTTCGCCGACCAGGTTGCTCTTGGGCACGCGCACATTGTCGAAGAACGTCTGGCAGAACTCCGACTCCCCGCTGATCAGTTCAATGGGTGTGGTGCTGACGCCGGGGCTTGCCATGTCGATCAAGAGGAAGCTGATGCCTTCCTGCTTTTTGACATGGGGATTGGTGCGTACCAGGCAGAAAATCCAGTCTGAGCGGTCTGCGCCAGTCGTCCAGATTTTGCTGCCATTGACCAGGAAGTGGTCGCCCTGGTCTTCGGCGCGGGTTTGCAGGCTGGCGAGGTCAGAGCCGGCAGCCGGTTCAGAGTAGCCCTGGCACCAGCGAAATTCGCCGTTGACGATAGCGCGCAGGTGTTGCTGCTTCTGCTCTTCGCTACCGTATTCGAGCAGTGCCGGGCCAAGCATCCACAGCCCCAGGCTGTAGAGGGGCGTGCGCGCCTTGATGCGCTTCATCTCTTCTTTCAATACTCGGCCCTGCTGCGGGGTCAGGCCGCCGCCGCCATAGGCCTCTGACCACTCCGGCGCCGTCCAGCCGCGATCGCGCATGCGCTCAAACCAGACCCTGGCATCTTCGCTGGCAAAGCTGCCACGGCGGCCGCCCCAGTACTGTTCTTCGGGCGTATTGGGCAGCCGCTGTGAAGCCGGACAATTGGCTTCCAGCCACTGCCGCGTCTCTTCTCTGAACTGGTCCAGGTCTTCCACGCTGTATCTCCTGTATGACGGCCGTGCGCGCTTTCCCTGCGGGGCGCGCTTCGAGTGTGCCAAGGGTAATGACCGGGCGGCCATAAGCAACGATTGACCGCGCAAGGGCGGTCTAGATACGGAGCTGGTATAGAGCAGCAAACCCTGTTCGGATGTGCAATCTCGGCGGCTGAGTTCAGTGCTGCGTACCGCGCGAATTGACGCTTCTGCCACCTCTGGTACATGCTCGCCGGCTGATTACCGATAACGAGGACAGACGATGCAGCGTTTCAGCAACAGGGTGGTTATGGTCACGGGTGCCGGCAGTGGAATTGGACGTGCCGCCGCGGTGCGTATCGCCGCCGAGGGAGGCAGCGTGTACTGCGTGGATATCAGCCAGCCGGGGCTGGATGAAACGGTGGCGAGCATCGAGGCGGCCGGCGGTGAGGCTACAGCACGGTGCTGTGATGTCGCGGATGAAACCCAGGTCAAGGAAACGGTCGCGGCCTGTGTGGCGCATTACGGCAGCCTGTATGCGCTGGTCAACATGGCGGGCATTCTACGTTTCGACGACACGGACGCGATCGCTGTTGAGGCCTTTCAGCGAGTCATTGCGGTGAACCTTACCGGTACGCTGCTATTGTGTCGGGAAGTGCTGCCACATCTTATGGAAACGAAGGGCAGCATTGTCAACGCCGCTTCTACAGCGGCTCTCACCGGTTTGCCGTGCGGAGCGGCCTATTCTGCCAGTAAGGGTGGCGTTCTGGCGATGACGCGCAGTATTGCGGTGGAATTCGCCAAGCGCGGTGTGCGTGCCAACTGCGTGTGTCCAGGGGATATCAACAGCGGCATGACTACCGGGATTGAGTGGCCACCCAACATGGACTTCGAGCTGATTGCACGCATCACCTCACTGTCCGGAGCCAAGGATGCGGAGGTGATGGCCGGCGTGATTGCCATGCTCGCCTCTGAAGACGCGGTACATATCACCGGTGAAGACATCCGGGTCGACGGTGGTATGTTGTCCTGATATGTCACTGTGCGCAGCACGCCCCTTTCCCTGGCGGCGTTGCTGCGTCTAGTCTGAATCACTCAACTCGACGCTGACATCGCGCTGCTCGTCGCCTCGGCGTAGCGAAATGGTGACCGTGTCGCCGGGTGTGTGCTGCTCGATCAGGCTCAGGTAGTCGTCGTTGCTGCGCACGGCTTTGCCATCCACAGCGGTGATGATGTCCCCCAGGAGGATTTCGCCACGGGCATTGCGGTAGGCGCCGCGTATGCCCGCACGATCCGCCGGCAAGCCGGGGAATACGCGCACAACCGGCAGCCCCTCGATGCGGTAGCGGCGTATCCAGCGGTCGCTCGCAAGCTCCAGGCCCAGGCTGGGCCGCTGGATGCGACCGTAGCTGATCAGCTGTGGCACGACCTCCCTCACCGTATTCACGGGAATGGCAAAGCCGATGCCCGCGCTGGCGCCACTGGGACTGTAGATTGCCGTATTCACGCCGACCAGTTGACCCAGGGAGTTCAGGAGAGGGCCTCCCGAGTTACCCGGGTTGATGGCGGCATCCGTTTGAATCACACCGCGGATGGTGCGGTTGCCCGGGGCACGGATCTCGCGTCCCAGCGCACTGACGACACCAGTGGTGAGGGTGGTATCCAGACCGAAGGGGTTGCCGATCGCGAGCACCTTGCGCCCGACACTGAGTTCCGATGAGTCGCCCAGCGGCAGCGTGATCAGCCCCGCCGGCGGGTTCTGGATACGCAGCACCGCGAGATCCTTCTCCGGCGCCACACCGATGACCTCGGCATCGAATTCACTGCGGTCCTGCAAGGTGACGGTCAAGCGGTGAGCCCCGGCGATGACGTGAAAATTGGTCACGATCAGGCCGCTTGGATCCCAGACGAAACCCGTTCCCGAACCACGCGGTATCTCGTGCACGTTGAGGGAAAACAGGTCGCGTCGCAGCGCCTTGTTGGTCACGAACACGACCGCCGGACTCGCCTTGCTGAAAATTCCCGTGCTGTTGGCTTCGTCCTCGGTGGCGAAACTCAGGTAGTCCACATTCGCCGCAAGGGCTACGGGCCACAGCAGTGCCAGCCCCAACGCGGCCCACCACTGTTTCACAGCTGCCCCCCTTTATCCTCGGCGAAAGCTGTCTGGAAGGCGCGAATGCGCTGGGCATTGGCGCCGATATCACCCACCCCGACGCGGGAAACGGAACGCAGGTCGACAACGCTGCCATCGGCAGTAGAGCGAATGCGTACCGCAACATCGTCCTTGAAACCCATGATGGCGGTGGTGTCGACCGCTTCGAAACGCCAGGCATCAGGGTTCTGCCAGACGACCTCCCAGCCCAGCTGATCGGCGATGGCAAGGGCGTGACGGTAGGCGTTGAGCGCACTGCGCTCGCTGCGCAGGGATTGCAGGTCCGGGTAGGCTTCCTGTTGTGCACCCAGGCTGTCGGGTTTGATGTCCAGCGGATTGCTCTTTGGCCCACGCAGTGTGGGAGCGTGAGAGAAGGTCGGTGGGTCGCTCAAGTCCGTGGTGATGTCGTGAATGGCGGGGTAGTCGCCGCGCCCTGCCGCGAGGGAGAGGAACAACAGGGTGCCGGGCAGGGCGCAGGCGATCCCGAGCAGCAGCTGCTTGCGTTGCGACCGGTAGTGCGGCAGTACGCACAGTAGCGCCAGTATCAGGGCCGAGACGGTCGCCAGCAAACAGGCCAGCGCGTACAGCAGCAGCCCCTGCTGCCACAGGCCAGCGCGCACGACCAGTACCGCCACGGGCAATGCCAGCAGAAGCAGAGCCGTGAATGTGAGCAGCCAGACAGGGAGGCGGGGAGGGCGTTGAGAGGCGGTCATGGTGAGCTCCAGACGAGTCGTGGTGGGGGATGAGAATACTATTACGAGCGGTGTTGTGCGAGGCCTGCAAGCGGTTCAACAGAGCAGCCATGCATCCCTGTTTTTCGCGCGGCGCATTGAGCTTCGTAGGGGCATTTGCTTAACTCCAGCGCTCACAGTAATAGCAGGCCCGCAAGGGGCGAAGGAGCAGCAGTATGGGACGAGTCGCCGGAAAAGTCGCCATTGTCACGGGTGCCGCCAGTGGCATGGGCAAGGCGGATGCCATTTTGCTGGCCGCGGAAGGCGCGTCGGTGGTTGTCGCTGACCTGAATGAGGCTGACGGTCAGGCCGTTGCCGACAGCATCGGCGAGCAGGCCCGTTTCATGCGCCTGGATGTGTCAGACGAGGACAACTGGCGTCAGGTTATTGCCGATACCCTGAAGGTGTTCGGTCGCCTGGACATCCTGGTCAACAACGCCGGGATGCTGACCATCGCCTCGATTGTGGACACCGATCTGGCGATGTTCCGCAAGGTGCAGTCGGTCAACAGTGAGGGTGTTTTTCTCGGCTGCAAACACGCTATTCCCGCCATGGAGCAAAGCGGTGGCGGTTCCATCGTCAACATGTCTTCGGTGGCGGCCATTCAGGGCATTTCTTTTGCCGCAGCTTACAGCGCCAGCAAGGGGGCGGTGCGCTCCATCACCAAATCCATTGCCATGTACTGCAAGGAGCGGGGCAACGGTATTCGCTGCAACTCGATTCACCCCGATGGGGTGCGCACGCCCATGGTGATCAAGGCGGCCACCGGCAAGGATTCCGCGTCCGAGGAGGAGCTGGCGTCGCTGAAGGACGCTGACATGTGCAACCCCGAGGATATCGCCCAGATGGTGCTCTATCTCGCTGCGGACGAGTCCTGGTTCGTCAATGGTACCGAGATGTTGATCGACAATTGCTCCACCATTACGCCACCGGTTGGCTTGTCCTAGGAGGTTCCATGGAGAAAGTACAGTATTGCCTGTGGCGTGTGGCCGCAGTGGCAGAAGATACGTTTCGTGCGGGACTGCTGGCGGACCTGGTGCCGGCATTGCAGCGTTTGGAGTCTGTGCGTGGACTGCGTCTGGCAGTAGTGGATTCCGCTGTGGCGCCTGCAGCGGACAAACGCCTCGCCAGTGACGGCCCCTTGCCGGATGCGCTGCTTTCGGTTTGGCTGGACGATGCCTGGCGCAGGCCGCAACCCGCGGCACTGGTGCCCGAGCTGGTTGCCCGCAGCCACGCGTGGCTGGTGGCCGAGGCCGAGCCGATCGTCAACGACACGCACCCGCCGGGCGCTGACGCGCGGGTGACCGGCTTCTGCCAGGTTGCCCTGTTGCAGCGTCCTCCCCGGTTGACGGTGCCAGAGTGGCTCAACATCTGGAAAGGCAGCCACTGGCAGGTGGCCATCGATACCCAGTCCACCTTCGGGTACCGTCAGAATCTGGTGGTCTGTGCCCTCGATGAGGGCGGCCCGGCGCTGGACGCGATCGTCGAGGAGGACTTTCCCGCCGACGCCATGACATCCGCACACAGCTTCTACGCCGCGAAGGACGACGCGACGCTGGAGGCGAACCAGAACGCCATGATGGAAAGTTGTGCGCGCTTCATCGACTTCGACAGGATCGATGTGGTGCCGATGAGCGCGTACTGGTTCAGTCCTGCTGCAGGGCCCTGATACGATCCTCCAGCGGCGGATGTGAACGGAAGAGGGCGGAGAAACCCTCCTTCATCTGCTCGCTGATGCCAAAGGCGGTCAGCTCGCCCGGCAGGTCCTGGGGCAGGCCCTGCTCGGCACGCAGGCGCTGCAGGGCTGCCACCATCGCGCCGCCACCGGCCAGTCTTGCGCCGGCGGCATCCGCACGGTATTCGCGCCAGCGCGAGAACCAGAACACGATCATGCTGGCGAGGAAGCCCAACACCAGTTCCGCAACGATCGTGACCACGTAATAGCCAATGCCGTACCCGCGTTCCGTCTTGAAAATGACGCGGTCCACGGTGTGGCCGATAATGCGCGCCAGAAACATGACGAAGGTGTTGACCACGCCCTGGATCAGGGTGAGTGTCACCATGTCGCCGTTGGCTACGTGGCCGATTTCGTGTGCCATGACCGCGCGCACCTCAGCGGGCTGAAAGCGCTGTAGCATGCCGCTGGACACAGCGACCAGTGCCGCGTTGCGGTTCCAGCCGGTGGCAAAGGCATTGGCTGCCTCCGAGGGAAAAACCCCCACCTCGGGCATGCCGATGCCGGCCTCTTCGGCGAGCTCCCGCACGGTATCGAGCAGCCACTGCTCGTCTCGATTGCGTGGCTGTTCGATGATGTAGGTCCCGGTGCCCCGCTTGGCCAGCCACTTGGAGAGAAACAGCGAAATGAGTGAGCCGCCGAACCCGAACAGAGCGCAGAAGATCAGCAGCGGGCCCAGGTTCAGGTCAACGCCGTTCGCGGCAAGAATGCCCTCAAGGCCCAGCAGGTTGAAAATAATGCTGACCAGTACCAGTACCGCGATGTTTGTGGCAAGGAAGAGCAGGATTCTCATGGTCGTTGTTTCACCTCGTGGTGGTTGTTTCAGCCCCGGTTTGACCGGTAGCTGGTGGATTCTGTTCCGTCTCTGCGAGTAAATCCTGCTCTGCGTCCGGCAGCGGGTGATGGCTGGCTTCTATGACCGGTTCGCCGCGCTCATCGATTTGCGCCGCCACGACTTCCCCGCGCAGTGCCACATCCTTGCTGCTGAGCTCGAACAGCAGGTTGACGCCTTCATCGTGATGCTTCAGGCGCGCTACCTGACGGGCGTCGCGACCGTCTACCCAGCTTTTGCTTTTGCCCCAGTAGTGGCCAAGCTGATTACGGACGACAAATACCTCACTCATGGCTCTCGGGCTCCTCTTAACAGTGTGCGGCGCGCAGTGTAAAGAGTCGTCACGACGTACACCAGCCTGCATTGCGCCGCCTGCTTTACCCCAGCAGGAAGTCTTTGGCTTCGTTCACCTTGGCAGCGAGGTAGTGGTTGCCGCCGCGGTCTGGATGCAGTTTTTGCATCAGGCTGCGGTGCGCGGCAACAATATCATCATCCGAGGCCTCATCGCCGAGGCCGAGAATGGCCAGCGCTTCGCTGCGGCTGAGCCCGCTCTGGCTGTGCGGCGGCGGCCTGGAGCCCTGATTACCAAAATCGGTCTCGCCCGGGAAACGTTGCTGCAGGTAGCTGTCCAGAAGTTGTACAGAATCACTGTCCTCCTGCCGGCAATACTGCAGTAAGGTTTCCAGCTGTGTGCGATCCAGTTCATCGAGTCGCCAGCCTTTAAACGGACCGGTCAGCACCTCGCCACTGAGCTTGCCGCTGTCATGGTCCAGGTGCATGCGCAGCACGGCGCTGTCCACAGTGGATTGTCGGCCCTGCCCCGCGCTTGCCGATGAGTTGCGCAGTGAAGAGAGCATCGGAAACAGCCGTATCAGCAGAGGCAGGAGCTGCCTGCCGGCCACCAGCAGGCCGGTGAGCGCAGCGCCAACCCAATGCATGCGCCCGGTTAGTGTAAGAAATAAAACGACGATAGCGACCGCCGTCAGCCCGAGCTTGATGTACTGTGCCTTGCGCTTGTGGGGTGGCAACGATCGGGCGCGGACATAGAGGATGTAAAGGACTGCGGCAATGGCCAGCAGGAGCAGAAGTCTCGGCACGTAGGCCCTCAGGGTTTCAACTGTTGAAGCAGCAGTCTAGCACCTTGGCCGGGGTGATTCTCCAGCGCTTCGCGGCCACCCGAGGCATAGCAGGCCACGGCGCCAAGCAGATCGGCCAGGGTGTTCGCACTGTGCTGATCGAAACGCGCCCAGGCCCCGCCACTGACGCGCGCCATGGACTGAAAGGTTTTCTGCACAGCGGGGTCGCCACCTTCCTGGAACAGAAACAGCGGCAGTTTGCGCAGGCCGCACTGTCCCGCGAGCTGGATGACATCATCTGCCGGCTCTTCCAGCGCATCGCCAATAAATACCAGGCCGCGGATGGGGTTTTCCTGGTGTACGGTGAGGGCGTGACGCAGCATGCGTCTGATTTGCGTGTGACCGCCCTGGCAGCGCACACGCGCCATTTGTTGCGCCAGGGCGTCGCTGTCAGTCAGCCACGGACTCGCCTTGAATTCCTGGAAACCACGGTAATAGCACAGCTGGATACTGATCGCGGCAAGCTTGCTGGCACTGTGGAACATGGCGGCCTGTCGGTCGCGCGCCATGGCCCAGGTGGGCTCGCGGCTGGCGGTGGCGTCGATGGCGAAGACAAGCCGTGGCTGTCGTTGCGCAAACACCGCCACGGCCTTGGCGGTGCCGAGAAAAGCCTGAATGTCCTGTGAACTGGAGTTTTGCGCTGGAGGTTTTGCCATGGCGGAGGCTGCGTCAGTGCCGCGGGTCTAGCTTGCCCAGGCGTTCCAGCTCAGTGAGATACGTGCGCCGTTCGGCCAGTTCCGCAACAGCGCTGCGCAGGCTGCGCTCGTCCAGTTGCGGCTGCTGTTCCTGCCCGGCGACAAGGCGCCACAGTTTGCGGCTACACAGTGCGCCCGGGTTGAACGTTTCGTTATGTGTATTCATGTTGCAGTCCTTCTTCTTCCCAGTCAGACCCGGCGCCGACACTTTGGTTCACTGCGCTGGGTGCTTCTGCCTGCACGTTAGGGCAAAAGTGTGACAGTACAGTGGCAGCGTTGCGGGAATGCCGTACGGGCAGCTTACACCCGCTACACGAGAAACGGGAAGGGCAGTACACTGGGGTATCTATCAGGGAGAGGTTAACCGCATGAGTCTGTTTGATATTCGCAAGAAACACGCATTGCCCGATGCCGGGTCTGCCTTGCCGGGCCGCAGCGAAGCCATGCCTGTGCCCGCTGCGCACTTCGTCAACGGCCACCCGCTACAGGGGCCTTTCCCTGCGCCGTTGCAGCAGGCTGTATTCGGCATGGGCTGCTTCTGGGGCGTAGAGCGCCTGTTCTGGCAAGTGCCCGGCGTGTACACCACTGCAGCGGGCTATGCCGGCGGCCATACACCCAACCCCGCTTATCAGGAAGTGTGCAGCGGTGGTACGGGGCACACCGAGGTTGTGCTGGTGGTGTTTGATCCCGCGCAGATCAGCTACGCCGAGCTCCTGCAGCGATTCTGGGAGGGCCACGACCCCACTCAGGGCATGCGGCAGGGCAATGACCGGGGCACACAATACCGCTCCGCGATTTACACCTACGGCGACGAGCAACAGGCGCAGGCGCTGGCGAGCAGGGATGACTTCCAGCGGGCACTGGAGCAGTCCGGCTACGGTGCGATTACCACCGAGATATCGCCGGCTCCCCCGTTCTATTACGCCGAAGAGTACCACCAGCAATACCTGGCGAAGAATCCGGGTGGCTACTGTGGCCTGGGTGGTACGGGGGTAAGCTGTCCGGTTGGCGTGCACGTCCGGCACGAAACCTGAAACGCGAGGGGCTGCGCCCCAAGCCCGCCACAGTGCCCCGATCGCGGTATTTTGTCGCCTTGTCGGGGCGACGCAAAGCTTGCTTTAATCCAGACTAATCGCTGTTAGTATGAGCGATCGCGCTATAACGATAATCATAATAGTGAGGTGCAATAGATGTTGATGGTGAAGCAGAAAACGTCCCGGATGTCTGTTCTGTCGCTGGCCGTGGCGGCCGCCTGCGCGGCGGCTGTACCCAACCCCGTGCTCGCCCAGGGCATGGTGCTTGAGGAGGTGGTCGTGACAGCGCGCAAGCGCGCCGAGAGCCTGCAGGAAACGCCGCTGGCGGTGACCGCGCTGGATGCCACGGCCCTGCGTGAGGCGGGCGTACGCAACCTTGCCGACCTCAACACGCTGGCGCCCAATATCGACGTGGTCGAAGCCAACGGCTCGGCGCCGCTGGCTAGCGTGTACATTCGCGGGGTTGGCCAGCGCAACACGGGGGAGAACATCGACTCCGGCGTGGGGATTTATATCGACGATGTATACCTCGGCCGACCGGATGGTGCGCTGCTGGACCTGAACGACATACAATCCGTGCAGGTGCTACGCGGCCCCCAAGGCACCCTGTTTGGCAAGAATACCACCGGTGGCGCGCTGGTGTTTACCACCAATAAGCCGGTGGAGGAGTTTGAAGGTTCGGTGGGCCTGCGGGTGGGTAACTACGACCGCCTGGATACGGAGTTTGTGCTCAACGTACCGCTGACCGATTCAGTCTGGACCCGCCTTTCAGGCGTGACCCGCAAGCGCGATGGCCAGATTGAAAATCTTTTCGACGGCGAAGATTACATGGATGAGGATCGTCAGAGCCTGATCTGGCAGACCCGCTGGGCGGCCACGGAAGACCTGGTACTCGACCTGAACCTGAACTGGGCCGATACGGATCAGAAGATGCGCCCGCAGAAATGCGTCAACGTTGAAGGTGCCAATGGCTGGCAGGCCGCCTTGTTCGACGCCATCGCGATTGGTCCCGCCACGGGCCGCACATTGGCTGATTTCTGTGAGGACGCAGCGCAGGCCGGTAGCGGCGATCCGCGCACTGTGATCTCGGACCTCGGTGGTGACTACAAGGCCGAGAACCGCGGGGCGTCCCTGGTGGCGGAGTGGGCCATCAATCCGGACCTTTCTCTCAAGAGCATCAGTGCCTATCGCTTCACCGAAGCGTCACAGAATGATGAGCTTGATCATACGGGCATACCGTTTCTGCACCGCACCAATACGGTACACCCGCAGGGTGGTGCCGGAGAAAGCGACCAGTACAGCCAGGAGTTCCAGCTCATCGGCAGTGCCTTCGATGATCGCATGCAGTATGTGACCGGTTTGTTCTGGTATCAGGAAGAGAGCGGTGGGCGGCAGAGCATCAGTTTCCTGGGTCCGTTCGACCCGGCGATCGCCAACCTGTTCTTCCTCAACATTTCACCCAACAGCCTGACCGCGAAGAATGATGCCGTTGCTGCTTATGCGCAGGTGGAATGGGAGTTCACGCCGCAGTGGCGCACCACGCTTGGCCTCCGTTATACCGATGAAAGCCGCGACCTGCGGGTACAGGACTACGCGATCGACACCAGTACGCTGGATGCCAACGGAGGTTCTGCGATCCCTGTGGGAGGCGGTCTTTTCGTGGTGCAGCGACCGGGATTCGAGTACAACCCGGCTTTCATTCTCGATGAGAGTGACCTGCGCCAGCGCAAGATCTCCAACAGCGATGTCACCCCCATGGCCAGCATTCAGTATCTGATCGGGGAGAGTGAGTGGTTGGATCAGGGCAGTCTGTATCTCACCTACAGCGAAGGTTTCCTGTCCGGGGGGCTGTCCGAGTCGCCCACCGGCGAGCTCGAGCCTTTCGAGCCGGAGGAAGTGCAGAATATCGAGTTGGGTTTCAAACTGGACCTGCTCGATCGCCGGTTACGGCTCAACGGCGCGCTTTTTTATAGCGACTACACCAACCGCCAGTTGACCACGCTGGTCATCAATCCGGAGGTGAACTCGCCGTCACCCGCCACCATCAACGCGGCAGATTCGACTATCAAGGGGTTCGAACTGGAAACCACCTGGTTGGCGACCGACAGGCTGATTATCGGCTTCAACGCGACCTTCACGGATGGTAAAATCAAGGAGTTCATGGATACGCAGATCACCATTGCGGACACGGCACAGCCGCCGGCCGCGAACTGCGTGCGCGCCGACCTTAGCCTGATACAGGTCGATTCCTGCCCCAACGACCGTTCCAGCGAAAACCTGCCACGCCTGCCCGAGCAGAGCTACCTGCTGTCAGCGCAGTATGCACTGGATACCGCCTGGGGCACCTTCCTGCCGCGCATCCAGGCCAGCTGGAAGTTCGATATGGAGTTCTGTTTCGATGCGCTGAGCTGTACCACCGGTCTCTGGTTTGAGGATGAACAGTTCGAACTCAGTGCCCGGCTGGGCTGGACCTCTACCGATGAACGCTGGAGCGCTTCGCTCTACGGCACCAACCTCACCGACGAGGACTACATCAACGGGGGTATCGCCCTGGTGGAATCCTCCGGTACCGGTGGTTTTGCCGTGGCGCCGCCACGCATGTACGGGGCTGAATTCCAGTATCGGTTCTAGGCGCGCCTACAGCGCTCGCGCAAGCAGTGCCGCGACCGCATTCTCCACCCGGAGAATGCGGTCGCCCAGTGTAATCTGACGACAACCCGCCATCAGTAACTTCTCCACTTCATAGGGAATGAAGCCGCCCTCGGGCCCGACAACGAGTACGGTGTTTTCCGTCAAAGCTGTGGGTGCCAGCGGTCCCGCGCCCGGATGCGCGAGCAAAGCGCACTGTCCTGCGATAAGCCCGGGGAGTACATCCTCGACAAACGGCTTGAAACGCCGCTGCAAATGCACCGCCGGCAATACGGTGTCGCGCGCCTGCTCCAGCCCCTGCAGCAGATACTCCTCGATCACATCCGGCGCCAGCACCGGGGTTTGCCAGTAGCTTTTCTCCACGCGGTAGCTGTTCAGGAGGTGAATCTCGCGTACGCCGAATTCCGCCGCACTGCGCAGGATACGCCGCAGCATTTTCGGTCGCGGCAGGGCCACCAGTAGTGTCACCGGGAGTTTGGTCGGTGCGGCGTGGCGCAGCTGTACCTGCAGCGTGGCGCTGTGCGAGTCAATGGCTGCAAGCTCCGCCGTGCCCAGAAGTCCGTCGATTTGCCCCACCTGCAGCACGTCGCCGGGTTTGGCCTGCAGCACCTGTCGCAGGTGTTGTGCGCGGCGGCCGGTGACGCGCAGCTGTCCCTCGGGTGAGCACTCATGGGGCCTGAACAGCAGCAGGTTCACCGCAGTGCTAGCCGGCCCAGAGGTCGTAATCGTCGGCGGCAGTGACTTCGGCTTCCACGAAGTCACCGGGCTGGAGATCGGTGACGCCGTCGAGGTAGACCTTGCCGTCAATTTCCGGGGTGTCCGCCGTGGAGCGGCCGATGGCGCCTTCGTCGTCCACTTCGTCGATGAGGATTTCGATCCTGCGCCCGATTTTGGCCTGCAATTTCGCCGCACTGATCTCCTGTTGCAGGGCCATAAAGCGTTCCCAGCGTTCCTGCTTCAGCGTTACTGGCACCTGATTCGGCAGATCGTTGGCGGGTGCCCCGGCGACCGGCGAGTACTGGAAACAGCCTACGCGGTCCAGCTGGGCCTCGCGCAGGAAGTCCAGCAATACCTCGAAATCCGCATCGGTTTCCCCCGGGAAGCCGACAATAAAGGTGCTGCGCAGGGTGATGTCCGGGCAGATCTCGCGCCAGCGGTGAATACGCTCCAGGGATTTTTCCGCGGCCGCCGGCCGCTTCATGCGCTTGAGCACACTGGGGCTGCCGTGTTGAAAGGGAATATCGAGATAGGGAAGAATCTTGCCGTCCGCCATCAGCGGCAACACGTGGTCGACATGCGGGTAGGGGTAGACGTAGTGCAGTCGTACCCAAATGCCGAACTCGGCGAGGCCTTCGCACAGCGACTGCATGCTGGTTTTCATTGGCCGGCCGTTCCAGAAGCCTGTGCGGTATTTCAGGTCGACGCCGTAGGCGCTGGTGTCCTGGGAAATGACCAGCAGTTCCCGCACCCCCGCCCGCGCCAGCCGTTCGGCTTCTTCCATCACCTCACCGATCGGGCGGCTCACCAGGTCGCCGCGCATGTGCGGGATGATGCAGAAGCTGCAGCGGTGGTTACAGCCCTCCGATATCTTCAGGTAGGCGTAATGGCGCGGCGTCAGTTTTACGCCCTGGGGTGGCACCAGGTCGGTATAGGGGTCATGCACTGGCGTGTGCGGCACGTACTGGTGTACGGCCCCGACCACCTCTTCATAGGCGGCAGGCCCGGTCACGCTGAGCACTTTCGGGTGCAACTGGCGGATGGCATCGGCATCGGCCCCTTTGCCCATACAGCCGGTCACGATCACCCGACCGTTCTCGCTCAAGGCCTCGCCAATGGCATCCAGCGACTCCTGTTTGGCGCTGTCGATAAAACCGCAGGTATTGACCACCACGAGTTGTGCATCTTCGTAGGTCGGTACAATGTCGTAGCCATCCAGTTTGAGCTGGGTCAGGATACGCTCGGAGTCAACCAGGGCCTTGGGGCAGCCCAGGCTGACGAAGCCAATGGTTTTCTTGTCGGTGTTGCTCATGCTGTTTCCTGTGGAGGACTCGCCTGCGGCGGTATCACCGCACCGGCAGTGGGCGGTGTGTGCGCTTGCGGGAGGCGTTGCTCGTGGGCGCGATGATACCCGATAGGCTACCGTCGTGCAGAGTGAAAAACGTGG
>TARA_R110002073_G_scaffold85403_9_pt1 | contig 17247 bp, 13 predicted proteins | sample TARA_R110002073 | Tara Oceans TARA_R110002073 (sample SAMEA4397174) | marine metagenome | biome: Polar Biome; feature: [DCM] deep chlorophyll maximum layer (ENVO:01000326); material: water (ENVO:00002006), including particulate matter (ENVO:01000060) such as... | depth 40 m
CGTGATCGGAGTCGGAGGCGTCGGTGCCTTCGCCCTGCGCGAACTGGCCCGGCGCGGCGTGTCGGTCCTCGGGCTCGAGGCCTTCCACGTCGGCCACGACCGCGGCTCCAGTCACGGTGGCACGCGCGTGTTCCGGCACGCGTACTTCGAGCACGCGGACTACGTTCCGCTGCTGCGCCGTTCGACGGACGTGTTCCGCGAACTGAGCGCGTCGAGCGGCCGATCCTTGCTCGAGGTCTGCGGCACGTTGTTGATCGGCAAGGACACGTGTCCCGTGGTCGCCGCGGCGTCGGCGGCAGCCCAGCAGCATCGCGTTCCGGTCGAGATGCTCTCGGCCACCGAGATCGTTCGGCGCTATCCGCAGTTCGCGATTCCGACCGACCACCACGCGCTCTTCGAGCCGGGCGGTGGCTTCGTCCGGCCCGAAGCCTCGATCCGTGCCGCGGTGGACGACGCGCTGTCCCACGGTGCCGAGATGCGCGAAGGGGTGCGGGTCGAGGGCATCCAGGAGCGCGCGAACGAAGTCGTGGTTCGGACATCCGATGGCGACCTGCATGCCGAGCGTGTTCTCGTGACCGCCGGGGCCTGGACCTCCCGATTGCTGCCCGATCTCGCACGGGTTCTGCGCGTCACCCGCCAGGTGCAAGGCTGGATCCAGCCAGAGAACGCGGCGCTCGGCTCTCCCGCGAAATTGCCGACCTGGTTCGTCGTGCGCACGGACGCTCCGCCCGTCTACGGCATCCCCGTGGACCCCGCGATCGATGGTCCGCCGCGCGTCAAGGTCGCGCTGCACGGACGAACGGAGCCGATGGATCCGGATGCACCCCGGCGCCCGGTGGACGATGCGGATCGCGCCGAACTCATGGACGCCGTGAACGCCTGGATGCCGGGTCTGAAGGGGGAGCTCGTCGACGCGAAGACCTGCATCTACACCTCCACGCCGGACGAGCACTTCGTGGTCGATCACGCGCCCGGATACCAGCGCGTTGCCGTCGTCGCCGGCCTCTCAGGTCACGGTTTCAAGATGACGCCCGCTCTGGGAGGTGCGGCAGCGGATCTGGTGCTCGACGGCAAGTCGGAACTCCCGATCGCGTTCCTAGGCGCCGATCGATTCGGTTCCTAGTCGTCCGAGCGTCGTTGCGCGAACAGCCAGCGATACAACTCGGGGTCGGCATACGTTCGCGTCCACGAATCGTGGCCGACGCCGGGATACGTCGTCAGTTGGGCCGATGAGCCCGCTGCGTGCAACGCGTCGACGAGCAGCACGGATTCCTGCATCGGGATGGTGTCGTCGGCTTCGCCGTGGAACGCGCGGATGGGGACGTGACGGGCAGCCAGCAAGTTCTCCATCCGGAATCCGGTATCCCGCTCGGGCCACAGGCGCCCGACCTCGCCGCCTCCACAGATCGGAACGGCCGCGGCGATGCGGTCGGGGGCGCTCGCGAGCAAGCCCCAGGTAGCGTAGCCGCCCATGCTCAAGCCGGTGACGTACAGGCGTGCGTCGTCGACACGCGCGAAGTTCTGGATCTCGTCGAACAACGGCAGCAACCACTGGGATTCCCACCACATGCGCTCGGGACACTGCGGAACGACCAGGACACACTCGCGCAGCTCGGGGATCGCGTCCAACAGCTTCAGCGGGCCGTGGATCTCGAGCTGGCGCACGTCCGTGCCGCGTTCGCCGGAACCGTGCAGGAACATCAGCATCGGCCACCCGTCGGTCGGCGTCGGACCGTCCGGAATCACCAGCACGAACGGGAGCTGCACGCCCGCCTGTTCGTCTTGGACGTGATACTCGTAGCGACCCGGACCGGGACCAGGGTCGGCGATCGGTGTGCGGCAAGCCGAGGCGAACGACCCGAGCAGTGCGAGGATTGCGAGGCGCAGCATCATGGCAGAGTCCTAGGCGCCGACCGCGCGCAACCAGGCTTGAGCCATCAACGCGGCGCCCGCCGAGGACGGATGCACGCCGTCGCCGGCCCAGTGTTCGGCCGGGGCGTAGCGCGTCGCTTCCTGGAACATCGTGTGGAACGGGACCCATGTCGCGCTGTGCTTGTCGGCGACGCGACGCGCGGCGGCGCGGTAGTGGTCGAACTCGGGGAACCAGCTGTCGTCGACCGCGCCGACCTTCAACACGAACGGTTCGCAGACGACGAGCTTCACGCCTGGCAGCGCTTTGCGGGTACGCGCCAGCAGCGCGTCGAACCCCGCTTCGTACGACTCGACCGTCCCGGCATAGTTCCCGTGGCGACCGTGCCAGATGTCGTTGACGCCGATCAAGATGCTCAACACGTCGGGCTTCAGGTCGAGCGTGTCCTCGTCCCATCTGCCCGCGAGATCCGGCACCTTGTGCCCGCTGATGCCACGGTTGAAGACGGTCAGGTCTAGATCGGCGTGACCGACGAGCAAGCCCGAGCTCGCCAACCACGCATAGCCGTTGCCCATCGTCGCGTGGAGGTTCGGCACGTCCGCGGTCTCACGGCTGCGACCCGCGTCGGTGATCGAGTCGCCCTGGAACAGGATCACGTCACCGGGTTCGATCAGGGACGTGGAGGTGCCGGTCGTCTCCGAGCACGTGCTGGTGCAGCCGACGAGGACGAGGAGGCCGAGCGCTGCGGCGAGGGTGATCTGCATGTCGTGGAGAGGCTGGAGCCGAGGGAGCATGGCGTCCAATCTAGCTGGACCGACCGAATCGGGGTGCGAACCCGCGATCGGACGACTCAGCGTGCGCGTACGACGGAGCGCAGGCCGGACACGACGTTCCGGGCGAGGTGTTCATGCCCTTCCGCCGTCGGGTGCAAACCGTCCTCGAGGTTCATCTCGGGCACCCCGCCGACCTCGCGCAGGAACTCGGGGACGAAGGCGAGGTCCAACTCTTGCGCGAGGTTCGGATACAGCGCGCCGAACTGCACCGCGTAGTCGCCATAGTTCTGCGGGATCTGCACCCCGAGCAGCAGGACTGTCGCGTCCGCGGCTCGCGCCATCTCGATCATCGCGCGCAAGTTGGCTTCGGTGTCCTCGAGCTGGATGCCGCGCAAGCCGTCGTTGCCGCCGAGCTCGATCACGACGACGTCCGGCTTCGAGCGCAGGACCCAGGGCATCGCGGTGACGCCGCCCGACGACGTGCGTCCGCTCTCGGACGCATTGATCAGGTGAAAGGGCAGATCGTCCCGGAACAGCATCCGCTGCAACACGGCGGGGAATGCCTGGTGCTCGGCCAGGTGCAATCCGGCGCCGATGCTGTCGCCCAGGAACACTACGGTCGGCGCGTCTTCGGGGATCACGAGCTCGTCGGTCGCGACCGTCGTGTCGCTCGACGGCGCGTCCATCATCGACGAGCCGCCGTCGCTCGGGACTCCGCTGCGTGTGCTGACTTCGTCCTGGCCGCCGCATCCGAGGAGCAGCGCAACCAGGACACACCCGAGACCTCGGTTCACTTGCCTTTGGCCTTGCCCGCGGGCATGAGCATGGTGAGCACGAACAGAACCGAGAGCACGAACATGGCGAGCTGGGCCCAACCGGCGACCGGCTTGCCGTGGGAACCGTCGAACAGCTTGCCGAAGTTGGCGATGTCTCGCGCCGATCCGCCGATGGCCGCGATGCCCAGGACGAGCAACGAGATCCAACCGACCTTGCCCCCGACCCTGGTCAGAACGAGCGCGAGCAAGCCGAATCCGCAGGGGATGAGCGCGGTGTAGCTGTCGAAGCCGGTGATCGCGAATGCGCCGAGGCCGATGAGGATGAGAAGGGTGCCGTAGGGGGTCGCGGTGAGTTTCATGCGAACACGATACACACCGGGCACCGGGCCTGCCCAGGTCGGTGGGTTGCATCGTGCAGGTCGCCGCAACGGGGGCGGGTCTCGCCGCTGGCATCGGGTATCTTGGCCGCCATGTCGGACACAACGTCGCAGAGCAAGGGGGCCGGAAGCGTTCCCCAGGTGGCCTGTCGAGGTCTCACGAAGTCGCTTCCGTCCGGCCCGCGCACGCTGACGATCCTGGACGACGTCGACCTGACGATCCACACCGGTGAACTCGTCGCCATCGTCGGCCCCAGCGGTTCCGGCAAGTCGACGCTACTGGGTCTGATGGCCGGGTTGGATCGGCCCAGCTCCGGCAGCGTTCTGCTCGACGGGGTCGCGATCGAACGCATGAGCGAGGACCAACTCGCCCTCTTGCGGCGCGCCAAGGTCGGGTTCGTCTTCCAGTCGTTCCAGCTGCTCGGCAACCTGACCGCACGCGAGAACGTGTTGGTGCCGCTCGAGCTCACAGGTTTCGCGAATGCCCGAGCGCGCGCCGACGAAGTGCTGGAGCAGGTCGGGCTGGCGGACCGCGGGCACCACTATCCTTCGCAACTCTCGGGCGGTGAACAGCAGCGCGTTGCCTTGGCGCGCGCGTTCGCCTCACGGCCCGCTGTGTTGTTCGCCGACGAACCGACGGGCAACCTCGACAGCGAGACCGGCGGCAAGGTGCTCGAGTTGTTGCTTTCGATGCGCGAGGACAACGGCACGACCCTGATCCTGGTGACGCATGACGCCGCGATCGCCGAGCGCGCCGATCGCCAGGTGCACCTGTTCGGCGGGAAGCTCGTCCAGGACACCGCGCAAACCGCAGCCGCACCGACCTCGCTGTGAGCTCGAACCCGACCCGCTGGCGCGTCCTGTTCGCCGCCGTCCTGCGCGAATCGCGCGCGTCGCGTGGGCGACTGTTCTTCTTCACGTTGTGCCTGGCCATCGGCGTGGCGGCGGTCGTCGGGGTCTCGTCGTTGGTGGCGACGATCCGCGTCGGGCTGTCGGCCGAGTCCCAGGACCTGCTCGCCGCCGACGTGCGCGTCCAGGCCCGGCGACCGTTGCCCGAGACCGTGGGTGCGTACTTCGACGGGATGCCGCACCGACGGGCGGACCTGATCGAGATGGGGGCGATGGCCTCCTTGCCGGAGAGCGAAGTCGTCGATGGTGCGGCGGCCAGTCGGCTCGTCGAGCTCAAGGTCGTCGCTGGGGCGTACCCGCTGTACGGCGAGCTCGAGCTGGAGCCAGCCGGGTTGGCGGCTTCGGACCTGGGCGCGGACGGTGTCTTCATCGGCCCGGAGCTTGCGACCGAGTTGGGGGTCGTCGTGGGCGACGCGCTGATGGTCGGTGGCGTCTCGTTCCGCGTGGCGGCGATCGTGATCGACGAGCCGGACCGCCTCGACTTCGCGATGACCTTGGGGCCGCGCGTGTTCCTGGGGCCCGCGGGTTTCGAGCGCACGAACCTGCACGGCGAGAAGAGCCGGGTGAAGTACGTGTCGCTCTATGCGCTGGAAGAAGGCGCGAGCCGCGAGCGCGTTGCCGAGGTCGAACAGGGCCTGGTCAACGCGATCGAAGGCACACCCTACGTGCGCATCAAGACGCATACGGATGCGCAACCCAACGTGACGCGCGCCTTGACGCGCGTCGAGGACTACCTCGGCCTCGTCGCTTTGTTGTCATTACTGTTGGGCGGAATCGGCGTGTCGCAGATCGTGCGCGCGTGGCTCGTCGGACGTACGCAAGGCGTCGCGGTCATGCGTTGCCTCGGGTTCCGCGCACGCGAGATCGCCGCGATGTTCCTGGGGCACGTTGCGATGCTGGCGGTGCTCGGCTGTCTGGTTGGCGGCGTGATCGGAGCCGCGTTGCCGTGGATCGTGCGCCTGTACGCGCCCGAGCTGTTCCAGGGCGCTGACCTGCCCCTCTGGCAACCCGTCGCATTCGCGCGCGGCGTGACCCTGGGTCTGTTCGTCGCGACGCTGTTCAGCATGCTGCCGCTGACCGCGGTGTGGCGAGTGGCGCCGGCCACGGTCCTGCGCGCCGAGGCCGTCCCCCTGGCCGCACCGCGCATCGTACGCATCGGCGCGCCTGTGTTGATGTTGCTCGGCGTGCTCATCAGTGCGCGCATCCAGAGCGGCGCGTGGTTGCCCGCGCTCGCGTTCACGGGCGGCTTGCTGGTGCTCGCAGGTCTGTTGTTCGGCGGCGCACGCTTCGCTGCAGGCTTGTCGTCGCGCCTGCCCCGTGGGAAGTGGGGGCCGTACCTCGAACACGGTCTGGCTGCGTTGTCGCGACCTGGCGCTGGTACGACCGGAGCGATCGTCGCGCTCGGCATGGGCGTGATGGTCGTGTTGTCGATGTGGTTGATCGAGTCGCGCCTCGGCAACTATTTGCGCACCGCATTGCCGGAGGACGCGCCGAGCGTGTTCCTGGTCGACGTCCAGCCGCAACAGTGGGACGGTGTCCGGACGACGATGGAGGCCAGTGGCGTGCGTTCCTTGAGCTCCGTGCCCGTCGTGATGGCGCGATTGCGCAGCGTTGACGGGCGACCGGTGCGTGAGTTGGCGGAGGAGGCCAAGGAACAGCACCGCTCCTACTGGATCTACACGCGCGAACAGCGTTTGACGTGGATGGAGGCGCTGCCGGTGGACAACGAGATCGTCGACGGCAGCCTCTGGAACGATCCTGATCGCGCGGAGGTCAGCTTGGAGGAGGGCTTCGCCGAGGACATGGGGGCGACGGTCGGCACGGTCCTGCAGATGGACATCCTGGGCTTCCCGCTCGAGCTCGTGGTGACCAGCATTCGCAAGGTCGACTGGCAGAGCTTCAACATCAACTTCTTCTTCGTCGTCGAACCGGGGGTGCTCGAGGAAGCGCCGCACTTCCGCATCGCCGCGGGGAGGCTGGACGAGACGCCCGACGAGATCGCACTGCAGAACGCGCTCGCCGGCGACTTCCCGAACGTGACGATGATTCGCGTGCGTCCGTTGCTCGAGAAGATCGCCGGCGTGCTCGATCGCTTGGCATTCGGCATCCGGGCGCTGGGCAGTTTCACGATCCTCGCAGGCCTCGTGATCCTCGCCGGCGCGATCGGAAGCACCGCCCTGCGTCGTGCTCGCGAAGCCGCGTTGTTGAAGGCGCTCGGTGTGACGCGCGGTGGCGTGACCCGCTTGTTCGCGTTCGAATACGCGCTGAGCGGTTTGGTCGCCGGTGCACTCGGTTCGATCGGTGCTCTCGCACTGTCGTGGGCCTTCTTGACCCAACTGGCCGAGCTCGATCCCGACCTGCCGTGGATCGCGATCCCGATCACCACCATTGGGACCGCGGTGTTGGCCTCGTTGAGCGGCCTGTCGGCGAGTTATCGGTCGTTGGCGGCGCGTCCGATGGACACGCTGCGGTCCTGAGCCCGGCCCGTAACGCGCGTTACGAGCCAGGCCTCCATCGCGTTCAGTCGACCGAGGTCAGCCAAGCCTCGCGCAGGGCGAGTTGAGCTTCGGTCGGGTTCTCGTTCCAGGTCATCGTCGGCGTCATCCGCGAGCGATCTTCCAATGTGACTTCGACCACGCGCTCCTCATCGTCACGCTCCAGCGTGATCTTCACGACGTCGCCGGGAAGATGCGCGTTGAGGAAAGCGTCCTCGTCCTCGAACGGCACGCCGTCGATCGAGATGATGACGTCACCGACGATCGGCGCCGCCAGTTGCTCGGCCGTCGGTTCCTCGCGCAATCGCCGTCCGCGGATACGACCGGAACGCACGTTGAAGGGGAACGAGCACGGGATCTTCTCGGCGACGTAGTCGATACCGACGTAGCCCAGGTATTCCTCGAACGGCGGGTCCATAGTGCCGACCACGTGGCGTGCGAAGAACTCGCTGAAATCATGGTTGCTGACGGCGGTGCAGGCGCGCTCGATGTCGCCCTCCTCGAAGCCGACGTTGCGTTCGGCGAACCAGCGGTTCAGGAAGCGCATCACGTCGTTCAAGGACTTGGCGCCGTTCGTCTCTTTACGGATCTTCAGGTCGATCATGAGGCCGAGCAACTCGCCCTTGCCGTAGTAATCGACGCGCGAACCCTCTTCGCCGTCGAAGCGGTGCCACGCGTTGCGGCTGGCCCACATGACGGAGTGGTCCTCGCGACGCGGCTTGTTCATTTCGCGGTTCACGATGCCGCGCAAGTGGCGCAGATAGCGCTCGCGATCCCACAGCCCGATGCGCTCGAGCGTCAGGTCACCGAAATAGGACGTCCAGCCCTCCGAGACCCACAGGTTGCCCGTGTAGTTCTCTTGCTGGTAGTCGAACGGGCCCAGCGTCACGGGGCGGATGCGCTTGACGTTCCACGTGTGGAAGAACTCGTGGCTGGTGACGGATGCGCCCGCGCCCGGATCCTCCTTCTGCGCCTCGGCCCGCAGTCCGATCGACGTCGAGTTCAGGTGTTCGAGACCGCCGCCGCCCGGCAGCGAGAACTGGAAGACGTAGTTCGGGAAGGGGAAGCTCCCGTACAGCTCGCCTTGGTTCACGCAGATGTCCTCGACGATCTTCACGAACGCATCGATGTCGAAGTCGTACTCCTGCTTCTGTTCGAAGAAGATGCAGGTGAACGGCGTGCCCGCGACCTCGAAATCGCGCTGCTCGTAGATGCCGAGAATGGTCGGCGCGTCGATGAACGTGTCGAAGTCGCGCGCGAAACGAACGTCGGGATCGGCGGTCGGCAGCAGGCCGTTGGACACGCGCCAACCCTCGGGCACGACGTAGCGCGAGTGGACCGGCAGTCCCTTGGCACCCGCGACGTACATGTAGGTGCTCGGGCCGCTGTACTTGATGCCCGTGATCTCGGCCTCGCTGTCTCGACCCGGCCGCGCACGACTGTTCGCGAGCTTGTCGTAGGACACGTGCAGGCTGCTGTGCCCTTCGGTCGCGACGCTCCAGCTGTTCTTGTCCATCTGCGTGACCTCGAGTAGGGCGCCGTCGCTGCCCGTGACCTGGAGGTTGCGCATGCGCGTGCCGTTGTCCGACAAACGGTAGGCACCCGGCGCCCACTCCGGCATGTAGAGCCGCAGCGTCGGCCGGTTGTACTTGTTCACATCCAACTCGATCTCGAGGATCTTCAGGTCCTCGGACACGGTCGTCGTGTACGTGATCTCGTAGGGCGTGAGATCGTCGCGGTTGGCTTGGGCGAACGCGGACGTGGAGACCGCGAGGAGCAGCAGGGCAGTTCGGAGCATGTCGGGGAGCGCTTGGGGAGGGAATCGACGAACGGCGAATCCTAGCAGGCTCCCCGCAATCCGTAGGTGAGGGTCGCGTTAGCGTGAGCCCCCCTGCGGATCGCACCCTCGTGTGGTGAAGTCAGGGGCGCAAACCCGGTCGCAGCGGATGCGTCCAGCCCATGTCGAGCGTCCGATGCCAGCCCAGCGTGGCCCGGTGGACGACTTGGGTTCGAAACAGGACACTGTGAACATGACGCGCGCCATCGCCCTCCTCCGCGGCATCAACGTCGGCGGCCACAACAAGTTGCCGATGGCGGACCTGCGTTCCTTGTTCACCGACCTCGGTTGCACCGACGTCGCGACGTACATTCAAAGCGGCAACGTCGTGTTCGATACGAGCGCGAAGGACCTGCGGACGCTGGGCGCGCGCGCAACGGCCCGGATCGAGTCGACGTTCGGGTTGCAGGTCCCCGTGCAGACACGGACCGGCAAGGAGTTGGCGGGGACGATCGCGGCGCATCCTTTCACGGATGCTCCGGGCGAGGAGAAGCTCCGCAACGTCATGTTCCTGGAGACCGAGCCGACCGCGAAGATGCTCCAGGCGTTCGAACCGAACTGTTCGTTCGGCGAGGTCTACGAGGTGATCGGCCGTGAGCTGCACGTGTTCCATCCAGAGGGCCAAGCCAAGACCAAGTTCACGCACACCTACGTCGAGCGCGTGTTCGCCACGGCCAGCACCACGCGCAACTGGCGTACGGTGACCAAGCTGCACGAGATGCTGGGTTAGGCTCTCCTGCCAGGTGTGCGCGACATTCGGTGCTTACCTGAACCCGAAGTACCAGACGATCAGGGCCAGCAGGACGAGGGACCCGGGCATCAGGTAGCGCCGGTGCTTCACGAGCCAGATGGTGGTCTTCGCCTTCATGCGTTCAGCGGAGCAGGGCCGTTCGCGTTCGACCTTGACACCGGCACAGCGTCATCATCACAGGAACGAGATGACAGCCATGGTGCTCAGATTGCTCGCCGGTGCCCCGTTCGCGTCGCGATCGCGGTACCAGAACTGGAAGCTCCACGAGTCGCCCGGCTGAATCTCCTGGATCGGGCCCAGATACGGAAGTTGACGCGGAAGGTCGAAACCATCGCCCGAGACGTTGTTGACGGGGTCGTAGCCGGAGGCGTCGAAGCGCCCGAGCGAGTTGAGGGCCGGGTTCTGCAGGCTGCTCGCGATGGACGGGCTGTAGATGCCGATCGGCGGGCTCACGCAGAGCAAGCCCTGGCTGTAGGCCTGCATCGGCGTCGGCCCCACGCTGGTCGGTCCTACGATCAGCATTCCGAAGGATCCAGTGAGTCCGCCACTGGGGTTCAGGCTGGCCAGGTCGGCCGTGGTCCACGGCGGCAGCTTGACGAACAACTCCTCGGCGCCACCTTCTGCATTCGGGTTCGAAGGCTCGCACGCAGACTCGATCGCGTCGACCACGACATCGCCAGGAGCCGGAGCGGTCACGTCGAGGACGAAGTCGTTCGTGAACGGCTCGATGCCCCACTCGCCCAGCTGCACGAGGTACTGCTGACCTGCCGTGACCTGAATCGCGATGCGGGAGATGCCCAGCGGCCCGCACGAGCCGTAGTCGTTGCCCTCGATGCAGACGGCCGAGCAGTCTCCACCCAGGTGCACGTTCATGGTCGAGTCGAAGAAGTTCGCGCACAATTCGAACTGACGCGGTCCGCTCGCGAGCGCCGTCCATTGGAAGAACACGTCGTTGATCGGCGGCATGCCACCAGATGCGAGCGCGCACACCGTCGGGTTGCCTCCGTCGAATCCGGACGACACCGCTTGGGCGTTGTTCCAAAACCATTGTCCCAAGCCGGAGATGGGCGTCGCGGTGGAGCAGTCGTCGTTGCTGATGCCCTGGGCGGATGCCGGCGAATTCAGCGCGAACGCGAGGAGAAGGGTCGGGACAAGACCAATGAGTCGCAGCATGGAAGATCGGGGAGAGTCGATGGGACGGGGGGCGGAATGCACTCTATCTGAACCACCGGGATGTCGCTGGAACCCGTCTGGCACGGTGCCTCGGCGGGATGGATGCAACCACGGCTTCGGCGTCACGAAACGAAGCCTGTGCGGACCGTTCCCCTCACATCGATGCCCATGGGTGGCCCCTCTTCGCGCCGTCGGATGGAGGGTACGTCGAACGGTGGTTCCAGGATCGACACGCATTCTCCAGAATGGTCGCCATGCAACTCGCGCCCGCCATTCTCGGAACCCTCGTTCTTCTCGCCCCGTCCGCCGCTGCACAGGAAGGACCGACGCTGTCCGGCTACCTGCCGGCGGGCACGACCTACGACGCGGACTTCCCCAAACCCGCATCGGTGCTCGGTTGGGAGGTCGGCGCCTGGCACGCGCGCCACGATCAGATCACGCGCTGGTTCGAAGTGGCTTCCGAGCGTTCCGATCGCGTGAGTCTCGCGTCGTACGGTCGAACGCACGAGCAGCGCTCGCTCCTGTTGGCGACCGTGACCTCGCCCGCCAACCACGCGCGGATCGAGACGCTGCGAACGGAACATCGGCACGCGGTGCTCAGCGGCGACGCGTCGTACGAGGGCCCGGCCATCGTTTGGATGGGCGCGGGCGTGCATGGCGACGAACCGAGCGGCAGCAACGCCTCGATGTTGTTGCTCTATCACCTGGCTGCGGCCCAGGGACCCGAGATCGAAGCGTTCCTGGAGAACACGATCGTCCTGATCGATCCGTGCGTGAACCCCGATGGGACCGCGCGTTTCGCCCAATGGGCGAACCAGCACAAGGGCCGCAATCTGGTCGGCGATCCGGCCCATCGGGATCACACGCAGGCCTGGCCCGGCGGTCGCACGAACCACTACTGGTTCGACTTGAACCGCGACTGGCTGCTGCTGACCCACCCCGAATCCCAAGGGCGGGTCGCGCAGTTCCATGCTTGGATGCCCCAGGTCCTGACCGACTATCACGAGATGGGTTCAGGTTCGACGTACTTCTTCCAGCCCGGCATCCCGACGCGCCGCAACCCGTTCACGCCCGAGGAGAACGTCGAGCTGACGAGGCGCATCGCGGCCGTGCATGCCGAAGCGCTCGACGAGATCGGGTCGCTCTACTACACCGAAGAGAGCTTCGACGACTTCTACTACGGCAAGGGCTCCACGTATCCCGACATTCACGGCGCCATCGGCATCCTGTTCGAGCAGGCGAGCGCGCGGGGCCACAAGATCGAGAACGAACATGGAGGCCTCGACTTCCCGTTCACGATCCGCAATCAGTTCGTCACGGCGCTGTCCACGCTGGCTGCGGTCGATCGGATGCGGGACGACCTGGCCGACTACCAATTGCGCTTCTATCGCGACGCGCTGGCTGAATCGGCCGATCATCCCGTCAAGGCCTACGTCTTCGGCGAGGACCAGGATCCGCTGCGCACCTGGGACATGGTGCAGCTCTTGCGCGGTCATGACATCGCGGTTCATCGTCTCGGCAAGCGGATTCGATCGGAGCCCGACTTCGACTTCCGCCCCAGGTCCGCGTTCGTCGTGCGCACGGATCAGTCCCAGCATCGCCTGATCCGCGCGTTGTTCGAAACGCGCACGTCGTGGGACGACAACACGTTCTACGACGTGTCGAGCTGGGCGCTGCCCTTGTGCTTCGACATGGCCACGCTGGAGCTCGATGACGACTCGTTCGACCCCGATCTGTTGGGCGAACTCGTAGTTGCTCGCAGGCACCGGCCTGGCAAGGTGCATTCGGTCGAGGACCCGGCCGCCTGGGCCTTCCGTTGGGAGCATGCCAACGCTCCGCGCGCGCTCGCCCTCCTGCTCGCTGCCGGCGTGCGCACGCGCGTGACGACCAAACCCTTCGCGGCGCTGAACGCGAATCCGGGCACGTTCCTGGAGTTCGGTCCGGGGACGATCGTCGTCCCGACCGGCATTCAAGACGTCGATTCGACCGAGGTCCGCGCGCTGATCGAGGAGATCGCGAACTTCGGCATCGACGTGTGGGGGATCGAGTCGGGCTTCACCCAGACCGGTCCCGACCTGGGCAGCCCGTCCCTGCATCCGATCGAGGTGCCGGAGCTCCTGATGCTGGTCGGCCGTGGCACGTCCAACTACGAGGTCGGTGAGATCTGGCACGAACTCGACACGCGCGTGGACATGCCGGTCTCGATGGTCGAACGTCATGCCTTCGACCGACTCGACCTCGACCGTTACACCCACATCCTGCTCGTGTCCGGTGCGACCGCCGGTTGGGGGGACGAGGAACTCGCGAAGCTCGAGCGTTGGGTGCGCGCCGGTGGCATCGTCATCGCCCAGAAGTCCGCTGCGGTCTGGGCGGCCGAGAAGCTGATGACGAACGTGGATCCCGAGGACGAGCATGCGGCGCATGCTGACGAGGTTGACGCAAAGCCCGCTGACGATGCAGGGGCCACCGACGAGGTCGCGGAGACCAAACCTCCGTCCTATGGCGACTACCAGGACCTTCGCGGTCAGCAGCGGGTGGCCGGCACGATCTTCGCCACGAGGCTCGACCGCACTCATCCCCTGGCGTTCGGATTCAGTCGCGACGTCCTTCCGGTCTTCCGCAACTCGACCGCCGTCCTGCCCGAAGCGAAGGACCCGTTCGCCACGCCTGTTCGCTACACGGACGCGCCGCTGCTCAGCGGTTTCGCCTCCGACGACAACGTCGCCAAATTCGCGGGAACGCCGGCTGTTCGGGCCCAACGCGTCGGAGCCGGAACGGTGATCTGCATGATCGACGACCCCAACTTCCGCGGCGTCTGGCACGGGACGCGGCGACTCTTCGCGAACGCGGTGTTCTTCGGTGGAGCGATCCAGCGCACGGGTCCCCTGGACGACGACGAGAGCGCGGACTCGGTCGAGGTCGAGGACCAGCACGGGCACCACTGATCCACCCACGGTTCAGAGCGCCTCGGCGCCAGACATCGCCCGCTACCTGGTGCGACACAGCGCCCGATGTGGCCAGTTCCGGCGCAGCCCAGTTCCGGCGCAGCCCAGTTCCGGCGCAGTGCAGTTCGGGCGCAGCGCAGGTCCAGGAGAAGCTCGCAGGACCCGGAGTCGCGCAATGCTCGGAGCGGCGTGGCTCCACGAGCGGCTCAGCGCTTGACGACGAGCGGCGGCTTCGCTGGCTTCAGCGTCGTGCCGAGCAGTTCGTTGCCGATCAACTCGCGGGCGACGCGCCAGCCGACCTGCAGGTAGTTCTCGGCGCGCTTCTCGAAGTGGAACGGATCGTTGAGGTTCGGCGTGCTGAGCAGGTCGTTCGTACGTACGAAGAACACCGTGCCCGGCGTCGTCAGCTCGAGGATGTCGATCGCATCCTTCTTGGCTTGGCTGACCGTGCCGTCGGCGCCGCTGAGCGTGCCGTCCAACTCGACCACGCGATCGACTTGTGCGTGCTCGACCAGGATCATGGGCAGGTTGGGCACGCCCAGGTCCGCGCGCACGTCGTTGACCAGATCGACCTGCAGGTCGCGGTACAGGTCCAGGTTCGCCTGGCCGTCCCCGCGATTGTTGGCTCCCTGCCACCAGGTGAACGACGTGATCTCGTACGCGGTCGCATCGCCGTGGTCGTTCAAGTATCCGTCGTCCGCGAGGTCGGCATCCAGGCTCGCGAGGAAGGCCTGGAACTGCGTCATCATGTTCACGTAGTGCGTTCCCACCGTCCCGCCCGCACTCGGCGGTCGCCAGTGCGTGTCGATGCGCGTGCCCGCCGTGTCGACCTTGAAGATGTACTGCGGCTGGTCGCTGACGGCCTTGAGGATCCGCCCCATGGCCAGTTCGATCCCGAAGCGCGACCAGATGAAGCCGACGCCTCCGAACCCGATGCCCATCGTGTTCTCGCTCTCGGTCCAGGTTCCCAGCGTGCTCGACGGTCCAGTGCGCACTTCCAGGGGGGTGCCGTTCAGCGCCTGGAGGTGAATGCCCCAGACGTCCTCCTGGCGCGTCAACATCCAGGAAGGATCGAGCAGGCTCAGCACCGGATAGGTGCTGGGGCTCAGGCTTGCGACGTAGGCGGGGTTGTTGAGCAGGAACTCGAGCGACGTCGCGTCGGGATCGCCCTGGAGCGCGAGGAAGTCGTCGCCTTCCTGGAACACGTGCGCCTGACCGGTCATGTTCGACTGACCCGCCATGAGGTGGATCTGCAACGTGCGCGCGACCGGGAACCGCCGATTCGATTGATCCGAATGGGCGTCCAGGTTCACGAAGACCAGGGCCAGCGATACGTACAACAGGCGACGCATGTGTCCAGGGTACGCTCCGTTCCGGGAGTTGCGCGACCGGCGGGGTTGCGAATCCGATCCAGGTCCATCCAGATCGTGTGGCGGGGCCGGAAATGGGACGCGAATCGCAGGTTGAACCACACCACTCGTTCTGGTCCTGGCCGAGGACGCCCGCGGGAGAACCCGAACCCGCAACGCACGATCGTTAGACTGATGAGTACATGACCCTCGTTGCCGGAATCGATGGAGGCGGGACCAAGACCCGCATCGTGCTGCTCGACATCACGGGCCGGGTCCTCGGCGCGGGGGAGAGTGGGCCCGGGAATCTGCACGACATGGGGCCCGAACGAACGCGGGACCATGTCGCCCAGGCCTGGAGCCGAGCTTGGGAGAACGTGGGGGAAGCGCCCCGTCCTTGCGACGCCGCGTTCTTCGGGATGGCCAGCGTTGTCACCCAGGCCGACCGGGGAACGATCCACCGGATCGCAACCGAGTTGAAGATGGCACCCGCTGCGCACATCGGCGTGGACGTCGACCTGCGCATCGCATTGGCCGGCGGTTTGGCGGGCCAGAACGGCATCGTCGTGATCGCTGGCACCGGTTCGTCGTGTTTCGGCCGCAATACGAACGGTGAGACCCACATGGCGAGCGGTTGGGGCAGCACGCTCGACGACCGCGGCAGTTCGCACGACTTAGGGCTAAGTGCTCTGGTGGCGTGCGCCTTCGCTGCGGACGGACGTGCGCCGGAGACGTCGTTGTTGACCTCGATTCGGGATCACCTGCAGTTGGGCGACGACTGGCGCGAGTTGATGACGCGTGTCGACGTCGATGGGATGACGCGCGCCGAGATCGCGGGGTTGGCCAAGCTGGTCACCGCAGAAGCGCGCGCCGGCGACCGCACCGCGCGCGACATCATCGAATCGGCGACCTTCGAGTTGAGTCGCGCGGTCGAAGCGGTGGCCCGCGCGATCGACGAGTCCAGTCCGCACGTGGTCGCCGTCGGAGGTCTCGCTCAATCGGGACCGGAATGGCGTTTGCCGTTCGAGCGCGCCGTGCAGTCGCGACTCCCCGAAGCCCGCATCGTCGAACCTCTGTTGCCGCCCGATCTGGGCGCTTGCCTCGTCGCGTTCGAGTCGTTGGGCATCGAGCTCGATGCCGAAGTGCGCAGCCGTCTCGTCGCGGCGCATCAGCCCAAGCTCTCGGCCTGGCGCAAGGCCGATCGCGAACTGCCGACGGTCGCGAGTGCCGTTCGAGCTGTCGCAGGGGAGGTCCTCGTCGGGTTCGCAGCCCTGGCCGAGCGATGTCGCGACGCGCGACGGATTCGGATCGACGGCGTGCCCTCGGTGTTCTTCGCGGACTTCGCCACGGGCCTCGCCTCGGCGTTGCAGCGCATCGGGCGCCCGTGCCAGGTCGTGGATGCGACCGCGTGGCGGCGCCCCACGACGACCGGCACCGATCTGGCGGATCACTTCGACCCGGCCATCGCGAACGATTTGCTCACGCTCGACGAGATCGAGATCGTCCACGGCCCGGGCAGTTTCCTGCATCCAGGTGGCGATCTACTCCTGTGGGCCGAGATCCCCGAGGCCGAGGTCATCGCTCGCCGCGAGACCGCCGTGCTGTGCGAGTTGAATGCGATGGACATCGCGCCCGAACTGGTCGCGGCCCACCGCAAGGACTGGGAGCATCGCATCGATCTCGTATGCGACGCGCAACGACCTGGCGTGCCGCTGTCCGTCGCGTCCAGCGCCTGACCGGTTCGTGCACTGCGAGGTGCTCGGCCGGCGTCCTGCATCGTGGCCACGGTTGCAGTACACGTCATCGATCTGATCGCTACACGGGCGCTCCATGCCTCGGACCGGCATCGAGGGCCGCCAGAATCAACTCGCGTGGACGCCCACCCCACATCAGCGCAGCCTGGAGCCCTCACGGTGCATGCTCGTGAGGGATCCAGGCTAGAGCCCCGGTCGAGCCGAGCCATTCCACAGCCCACCTCGTTCGACGCGGCTC
>TARA_R110002073_G_scaffold63130_3_pt1 | contig 17224 bp, 13 predicted proteins | sample TARA_R110002073 | Tara Oceans TARA_R110002073 (sample SAMEA4397174) | marine metagenome | biome: Polar Biome; feature: [DCM] deep chlorophyll maximum layer (ENVO:01000326); material: water (ENVO:00002006), including particulate matter (ENVO:01000060) such as... | depth 40 m
TCCGGACCAGTCATCGGCCAATGGTCCGGCGGCCAGCGTTTCGAGCAAGGACAGAAACCTCTTCCGAATGTCGGAGTCGATCTTCGCTGACTTGGCAAACCACATCTTGTTTTCCGACGTCGCCGCCTCGGCGGAATTTCCCGCTTCGCCGATCCAGAAATCGAGTACGTCCTTCGGAGAAGGAAGCGCGGTCATGTGGCAGGCCTCCTGGAGACGACCATGAAGTTGACGGCGGTGTCGTTGGATAGCACCCATGAACCCGAGAGCGGTTTGTAGGATACGCCGGTTGCGGGTTCGGGTTGCATTCCTGCAGCGTGCAACGCCGTGCGCACTTCTTCCGGCGTGACGAATTTCGACCAGTCATGTGTACCGCGCGGCAACCATCCGAGAATGTACTCGGCGCCGATCACAGCCGTGGCGAGCGCCTTGGCCGTGCGGTTGAGGCTTGCGACCATCATGAGGCCGCCGGGCCGGACAAGACTGGCGGTATCGATCAGGAATTGGTGTGCGTCGGCGACATGTTCGACGACTTCCAGATTGAGGACGATGTCGAAAGGCGCCTCGCCTGAGTCGATCAGCCCTTCGGCGGTGCCCGCACGATAATCGATTTCCAGACCCTGTTCCCGCGCATGCGTCAGGGCAGTCTTGATATTGGCTTCGGACGCATCGACCCCCGTCACCCTGGCGCCGAGGCGGGCCATGGGTTCGCAGACGAGGCCTCCGCCACATCCAATATCGAGCAGGCGCAGGTCTGCGAGTGGTTTGAGCTTACCTGCCGGGATTCCGAAATGGGCTTCCGCGGTGTCCCGGATGAACTTCAACCTGACCGGGTTGAACCGGTGCAGGGGTTTGAACTTTCCGGTGGGGTTCCACCAGTCAGCGGCCATGGCGGAAAACTTGGCGACTTCGTCCGCGTCTACGCTCGGCGTACTGGGCGCTGCGCGCGAGCCTTCAATTGTTTTTACCATCCTCTGGCGTTCCTGTTTGATCCGCGCCGAACTTAACCCTATGAGGGCGCATATAAAGGACAATCCCTTCGGTTGACAGGATATGGGGCGAAATGGCGCGTGCGGTTCTGAAATTTGGCGGTACGTCGGTCGGCGATCTCGAGCGTATCGCGAACGTGGCTGACATTGTGGCCTACCGCGCGGCGCGCGGTGAGCACATGGCCGTGGTTGTATCGGCCATGGCCGGCGAGACGAATAAGCTTGTCGCCTATGCTGAAGGCGCGGCAGGCCCTGACCTGCCGCGCGATCAGTTTCACGACGAATACGACGTCATTGTCGCCTCCGGTGAACAGGTGACGGCGGGCTTGCTGGCGTTGGCCTTGCGCCGCAGGGGCCTGAAGGCCCGCAGCTGGCTCGGCTGGCAGCTGCGCCTGAAGACTGACGAGGACCATGGTCGCGCGCGCATTCTGGGCTTCGACAATAGCGGCCTGCCTGATTCCGTGGATCGTGGAGAAATTGCGGTTGTTGCCGGTTTCCAGGGTGTCACTGATGACGACCGTGTGGCGACCCTGGGGCGCGGTGGCTCGGACACGAGCGCCGTGGCGGTGGCGGCGGCGCTTAACGCTACTGTCTGCGACATCTATACGGATGTGGATGGAGTCTACACGACTGATCCGCGCATGGTGCCCAAAGCCCAGCGGATACCCAAGATATCTTACGAGGAGATGCTCGAGATGGCGTCTCTCGGTGCCAAGGTCCTTCAGACGCGGTCTGTGGAACTTGCAATGAACCATAATGTGCCGGTGCGCGTGCTTTCCAGCTTCCTGAAGCCTGGTGAGCCGAACCCCGGAACCCTTGTCTGCTCAGAGGATGAAATCGTGGAAAAACAGGTTGTTAGCGGTGTTGCCTATTCACGCGACGAAGCGAAGGTCACTTTGTACGGGGTGGCCGATAAGCCGGGCGTCTCGGCCAAGATCTTTTCTGCGCTGGCGCGTGCCGGCGTGAATGTGGACATGATCGTCCAGGCGAATGCGCGTGGGCCGGAAAAGGCCAATATGGTGTTCACCTGTACTGACCGTGACAGTCCGATCGCCAAGGAAACGCTTGAAAAAATGTCGGACGATATCGGCTATGACCGGCTTGAAGTGACCCGCGACGTCTCCAAAATATCGATTGTCGGCGTTGGCATGAAGAGCCACACGGGAGTTGCTGAGACCATGTTCACGGCTCTGTACGAGAAGGGCATCAATATCGACGTCATTTCGACGTCTGAGATCAAGATTTCTGTTCTGATTGCCGCGCCTTATACCGAATTGGCTGTTCGTGCCCTGCACACGGCCTTCGGACTTGACGCGGTGTAAATGCGACTGCGACACTCAGGAGAACCATGCCCTATAACCTGCCGGCCACGCGTCTCCTGATGAACCGCCTCCGCCAGGTCATGGCGGAGGACGGGGATACTCGGTTCCGGTTGGATCAGGTGGTCAGGCTGATCGCGTCCACGATGGTGGCGGATGTTTGTTCGATTTACCTGCGTATCGCCGGCGGAGAACTGCTCCTGATTGCAACCGAAGGCCTGAAGCCCGAGGCGGTCTCGACGACCCGGCTCGGTGCGAATGAAGGGCTCGTCGGCCTGGTCGCGAAACGGGCCGAAGCCATGGCCATTCAGGATGCCCCCCGTCACCCGTCCTTCTCCTATCGCCCTGAGACAGGCGAAGACCCGTTCCACGCCTTTCTCGGCATGCCGATCCTGCGTGGGGGGCGCGTCCTGGGCGTGCTGACGGTCCAGAACCGCACCGAGCGCGCCTATGGCGACGACGAGATCGACACATTGCAGACCATTGCCATGGTGCTCGCTGAAATTGTCGACCGGATGGACCCGGAACACATCTCAAACGGCGATAGTCACAAACGTGAGCGTAATCTTGCCACGCTCAAGGGGCGGGTGCTTTGCGAGGGGCTTGGATACGGTCGCGCAGTTTTGCATGACCCGGTCGTGCCCGCGGCGAAGTTTTTCGCTGCCGATCAACAGCTTGAGGCATTGCGGCTGACCGAAGCGTTGAAGGGGCTCAGGGAATCCGTCGACAACATGATGGCGCTGGATGGCGCCAAGCTGGGCGACGACCCGCGAGACGTCATGGAAACGTATCGGCTGCTGGCGCACGACCCGTCCTGGGCCGAAAAGCTGCGTGAAGGCGTTCGGTCTGGCCTGTCGGCCGAAGCCTCGGTCGACAGGGCCCGTCGCGAGCACCGTGCCCGATTGCAGAGCGCCCGTGATCCTTACCTGCGCGAGCGCCTGAACGACCTCGAAGACCTCGACAACCGACTGTTGCGCGTATTGGCAGGTGATGATGGCAAGCCGCAAATCAGCGAAGAGCGCAGCGTGCTGGTTGCCCGTCGCCTCGGACCGGCTGAATTGCTCGACTATGCCAATGCCGGTCTGCGCGCGATATTGATGGAAGAGGCCGCGATTTCATCGCATGCCGCAATCGTCGCCCGGGCGCTTGGTATTCCCACGCTCGGTGGCATCGAAGGCCTGACGACCCGGATCGATCAGGGCGACTGGGTAATCGTCGATGCGGAAAAGGGCACCCTTCACATCCGTCCGGATGACTCCCTCTACGATGCCTACAAAGGACGCGTTGCGCTGAGGTCTGAGCGTCAGGCAACTTATGCTGCCTTGCGGGGCCTGCCCGCGAAGACCCGTGATGGTACACATGTCTCGCTTTACCTGAATGCCGGACTCGACCTCGATCTCGACATGCTGGACCAGGCCGGTGCAGACGGGGTGGGACTGTTTCGCACCGAATTCCAGTTTCTTGTATCGGAGACGCTGCCGCGGCTGGGCGACCAGGTGGCGCTCTACCGGCGTGTGCTCGACCGGGCCGCCGGAAAACGCGTCATCTTCCGGACGGTCGACCTTGGTGGCGACAAGGTCCTGCCGGCTTTGAATACGGCGCGGGAAGAGAACCCGGCTCTGGGCTGGCGCTCCATTCGCTTCGCGCTCGATCACAAAGGACTGTTCCGGCGCCAGCTGAGAGCGCTTGTGAGGGCCGCCGGTACGGACCCCCTGACAGTGATGTTTCCGATGGTAACCGTGCCGAGTGAGTTCTTCGATGCGCGCGACCTGTTGATGAAGGAAGTCGCATGGAGCGAGGAAAGAACGGGGAAAAGCCCTTCCAGGCTCGAAGTGGGAGTCATGCTGGAAACGCCAGCCTTGGCATTCAGCCTGTCTGAGCTTGCCGGTGACGTGGATTTCCTGTCCGTCGGCACCAATGACTTGATGCAGTTTTTCTTCGCGGCAGACCGCATGACGCCTTCTGTCTCAGATCGTTACGACCTGGTCAGCCCGGCAGGCATGCGATTTCTCAAACAGGTCTCTGAGGACTGCACGACGCATTCGATCAGGATGTCTGCTTGTGGTGAGGCGACCGCTTCGCCGCTCTCGGCCCTTTGCTTTCTCGCGCTGGGTTTTCATGCGCTCTCGATGCCTGCTGCTGCTATAGGCCCGGTCAAGCGCATGGTAAGATCGGTTGACCTTGGGGCGTTTCGGAACGATTTCCTCAAGGTGTTGGACGAACCGAACGCAGCGTTCCGTAACCAAGTGTTAGCCTTGGCGGCGGATCATGGGGTGGAATTGTCTGACGGTTGAGGCGGACTGGTCCAAAATTCACCATGTTTCTGGACCAGTATTTGCTCCTCTAGGGGGCACCCCCCCTGACAGAAGGCTGGATTGGAAGAATATGGGACACGAAGAGACCCACAACACGCAAGAAACTGAATCGCAGGCGGACATGCCCTCTTTCGGAAACGAAACGGGTCGTTCCGTTGATGAATCAGATGTGTCTGCGGTGCTTCCAGAGCCGGCTGATGCCACATCGCGGCGTGAGCGCGCGATGGAAGTGTTCAAGTCCCGCGAATTCGACGGTGAAAGCCTGAGAATGGGTCAGGTCCTGCGCCGGGTTCGCGAAGAGCTCGGGATGAATATCGCCGACATTTCTCGCAAGTCTTTGTTGCGAAAAGACTTTCTCATGTGGATCGAACGCATGGAGATCGGCCAGATCCCAAAAGGCTACCTGACACCCTATTTGCGCGCCTATTGCGTTGAGCTTGGCCTGCCGGATAGCCAGGTCATCGTCCAGTACACGCTCGAATGCGGTGCGGTATCCGAAGTGAGAAATTCAGCGCCCGTCCCCAAAATTGGCGAAATCACACAGCCGAAGGCAAAATGGCCGCTCATGGTAGCCACGGCTGCTGTCCTCACCCTTGTCGCTGGCGGTGCAATTGGCGTGACGCAGCTGGTCAAGCCAGCGACCGAACTTGCGCCCGCGCCCGCCATCGTGGCGGTCAATGGTGCCCGCCATAGTCTCTTCGAGGATGCCAGCCGTACCAGTCGGCCTCTGCCGACCCATTTGCCCTTGGAACTCGTTGCCGCTCGTCAGGGCTGGCTCGAAGTCCGCGGCGCGGACGGCACGATCTTCCGCAGCCGTATAATGGCGGAGGGCGAAAATTATTTTCCACGCCTGGACGCCGGCTGGACTGTTTCGGCCAAGGATGGTGGGGCATTCCAGTGGCGCATCGGTGATGCTGTGATCGGTCCGTTGGGGCCGGACGGGGGTGCGGTTTTCTCAGTCAGTGTCGATCAGAAGCTCGCCGAAGCAGCAGATATGGCCGCGCCAACGGTCGCATCGAATGGTGCCAGCAAGGCGACACGATAGGCCGCGACACCTTCAGGCCTTTACGCAGGGCCTCGTGCGCGCCACATCAGGGCCTGTAGAGGCCCGCACGGAGTCCCAAGTCTGATGAGCCACAATCCAATCCGGCCCTGGCGAAATATTGACCGCCGCACGTCGCGCAAGATTCGCGTGGGATCTGTCGAGGTGGGCGGAGACGCGCCGATTGCCGTCCAGTCGATGACCAACACGCTGACGCATGACGCCGCCGCAACGATTGCCCAGATTTTGCGGATGGAAGAGGCGGGCGCCGATATCGTTCGTGTTTCCTGTCCGGACGAGGCCTCGACGGCGGCGCTCAACGAGATCGTTCGCAACGTCGGCGTACCAATCGTGGCTGACATCCATTTCCATTATAAACGCGGCATCGAGGCGGCTGATGCGGGCGCGGCCTGCCTCAGGATCAATCCCGGCAATATCGGCTCCGTCGCGCGTGTGCGCGAAGTCGTGGCGGCTGCGCGTGCCAATGGATGTTCCATGCGGATCGGCGTCAATGGCGGCTCGCTTGAGCGTCATCTGCTCGAGAAATATGGTGAGCCTTGTCCGGAAGCCATGGTCGAGAGCGCCCTGGACCATGCCCGTATCCTGGATGACCTCGGGTTCCATGAGTACAAGATCAGCGTCAAGGCGTCGGACATGTTCCTGACAGTTGCGGCCTACCAGCAACTTTCTGAAGCGACAGACGCGCCGCTCCATCTCGGCATTACCGAAGCGGGCGGCTTGCGCACGGGTACGGTGAAGTCTTCGATTGGCATGGGCAGCCTGCTCTGGGCCGGCATTGGCGACACGATCCGAGTGTCTCTTTCGGCCGATCCGGTCGAAGAGGTCAAAGTCGGCTATGAGATGCTGAAATCGCTGGGTTTGCGGACCCGGGGTGTAAATATCATCGCGTGCCCGTCCTGCGCGCGCCAGGGCTTCGACGTCATCTCGACCGTGGAAACGTTGGAAAAACGCCTCGCGCACATCACCGAACCGATTTCGCTCTCGATCATTGGCTGTGTCGTCAATGGGCCTGGCGAAGCGGCGATGACCGATCTCGGATTCACGGGCGGCGGCGCTGAGTCCGGCATGATGTATGCGGCTGGCAAGCCCAATCGAAAGGTGGGGAATGCGTCCATGGTCGAGGAAATCGTTGACGCTGTTGAAGCGAAGGCGAAGCAGTTGCAGGAAGCGCGTGAGGCGGCCACCGTGGCCGCCGAGTAACCAATTTTTCGTGATGGGACTGCCCAAATCGTCGAATGACGCTAGAACGTCAGCCTTTCTTCAAACTGGCTGAAAGGGCGACACCGCATGATCTGGTGGCTCAAGCGGATACCACTTCTCCTACTGATCGCTGTCATGGCGATGCTCATGTCCAATTGCACCATGTTGGGGTTGAACTATGCCAGCCTCACGACCGGCAACAAACCGGTGCCTCAGCCGCCGCTCGATGTTGCGGCATTCGCTGAGGATTCGGGCCGCCGGGATGCATTGAAACAGGCTTTCGAGGATACACTCTATGGGCCGTGGCCAGCGGGCATGCCGGTGGCGCATGGCGATTGGCGCGTCGTGGATGCGCACTATCTCGACGGACGCGGGTCGCTCGAAGAGGTGGATATCACGATTGGATCGGGCGCCGGAGCGCGGACGTTCCATCTCGTTGCCGCGTTCCCCAAGACATCTCGCAAATCCCCGCTCGTTATCAGTCAGACTTTTGCGAGCAATTGCGCCGCGTTTCCCGGAAGTCAGGTGACGGCAGCTGACGGGTCCATATGTGATGGTTCGGAGATGAACGGGTTTTTCGGATTCCTGGCGACCAGCATATTTGGCACCTACATCGCCGAAGTCCCGGTTTCCCGATATTTTGATGCGGGCCTTGCCTATGCGAGCTTTTATGCAAGCGAACTCGTGCCGGATCGAGATGGCGAAGCCCAGTCCGTGATGGCAAGCATGGGTGGTCCGGTGAACCCGACAAGCGCCCTGATGGCCTGGGCTTACGGTTTCTCTGCGGCGCTCGATGTGCTCGAGACCGACCTGCGCATTGATGCGGGCCATACGGCGTTGATGGGCCACTCCCGTCACGGCAAGTCGGCGCTCATCACCGGCGTGTGGGACCGCCGCGTCGACGCCGTGATTGCCCACCAGTCCGGATTTGCGGGAGCGGCATTGTCACGCTCCAAGACCGGAGAAGGTCTTGTCCGCATGGCCAAGTCATATCCGCACTGGCTGGCGCCCACCGCGCAGGACTATCTCGAAGACCTTTCGGCACTACCGGTTGACCAGCATGAATTGCTTGCCTTGCTCGGGCCGACGCCGGTGTTGCTCGGCAACGGGCGTCGCGATGTGTGGTCCGATCCGAACTCGACTTATCGCGCCGCGCAGGCAGCGTCGGACATTTACCGGGCAGAGGGCGCCAAAGGCCTCACAGGTAGCGGCATGAAGTCATTTGACCCCAGTGCAGGCCTAGCTTTTTGGCTGCGTCCCGGTGGCCATAGCGTCGTGTCTGAAGACATCGATGCATTTACAGCCTTTCTCAATGCCCATCTCGGCAAGCCCCAACGACGTGAATCTGCTGTTCAAACTGCAGATTGCCCCGTAAGTTCTCCCACAATAATAACTGAGGGAGGGGCAAAATGTCCGTAACTGTTGAACTTCTGAAGCCGGTTCTGGCACTGGTCTGCTGGACGCTTGTCATGTGGCTGTGGATGTACGCGACGCGTATCCCGGCCATGCAAAAGGCGAAAATCGATCCCGACCTGGCGCGTCACCCAGGCACATATGGCGACAAGTTGCCCGCGAATGTCCGGTCGGTGGCCGACAATTACAACCATCTGCACGAACAGCCGACCATCTTTTACGCGCTCATGTTCTTCGCGGCTCTGACGGGCGGCGAAGGGCATTTCATGGTGCTGGCGGCATGGATTTATGTGGGACTGCGCGTTGTTCATTCTCTGGTTCAGGTGCTGCAGCCGAAAGTGATATTGCGGTTTGCGGTATTCGCACTGGCATCGATCACCTTGATCGTGATGACCGTGCGGGAAGTGCTCCGAATTTTCGTCTAAGGGCAAGATGTGGCAGCGAGGGCGCTTCACGCGCCCTCAAAACCGCTCTAAAGGGCGGCCATGGCCACTATTTCCCCTTCCAGACTTCAACAGGTAATCGACCGGTTCGAACAGGTCGAAGCGCGTATGGGCGCAGCGACTGAGACGCCCGAGATAATTTCCCTGTCGAAAGAGTACGCTGAACTGAAACCCGTCGTCGACAAGGCGCGCGAGCTGATGTCCGCCCGCAAGGAGCTGAGCGAAGCTGAAGCGCTTGTCGCGAGTGGCGACCCCGACATGGTTGCACTGGCCCGGGATGAGGTCGAAGAGCTCAAGGACCAGCTGCCTGCGCTGGAGCAGGAGGTCCAGGTCCTGCTCCTGCCAAAGGACGTCGACGACAAGGCCGATATCGTGATGGAGCTTCGCGCTGGCACCGGCGGAGATGAAGCGGCACTTTTTGCGGGCGACCTGTTTCGAATGTATTCGCGCTATTTCCAGATCATGGGCTGGAAAGTTGATATCATCGATGCGTCCGAAGGCGACTCGGGTGGCTACAAGGAAATCATCGCCAATGTGTCGGGCGATGGCGTTTTCGGGCACATGAAATGGGAAAGCGGCGTGCACCGTGTCCAGAGGGTGCCCGCCACGGAAACGCAGGGCCGCATCCATACGTCGGCGGCGACGGTCGCGGTCTTGCCTGCACCCGAAAATGTCGAGATCGAAGTGCGACCCGAAGATGTCCGTATCGATACGATGCGCTCCTCGGGCGCAGGTGGCCAGCACGTCAACACGACCGACTCCGCCGTGCGCATCACGCACCTTGCGACGGGCATTGTCGCAACGAGTTCCGAGAAGTCCCAGCACGTCAATCGCGAGAAGGCGATGGAGCAGCTCAAAATCCGTCTCTACGAACGTGAGCGTTCCGCCAAGGATGCTGAACGGGCCGAAGCGCGCGCCAGCCAGATCGGTTCAGGTGACCGCAGCCAGAAAGTCCGGACCTATAATTTCCCGGAGAACCGGATGACCGATCACCGTATCGGGCTGACGCTCTATTCGCTTGACCGGATTATCAGCGGGGACAAGCTGAATGAGGTGGTCGAGGCCCTCATCACGGAAGACCAGGCGCGCAAGCTCGCGGCCATGGAGGATGGCAACTGAACCGCCCGACGTATACGGACCTGATCGTAGAGGCGGCCGGTCGGCTGCGTAATGTCGGCCTGGATACACCGCAACGCGAGGCCCGGCACCTGATGTCGCTGGCGTCGGGGCTAACCACGTCGGACCTCATCCTCAAAGGACATCAGGCGGTCCCGGAAAGCCTGGCGGATATGTTCGGTCGAATGGTGGCGCGCCGGGAAGCGCGCGAGCCATTTCAGCACATCGCGGGCTCGGCCTCTTTCTTCGGGCTTGAATTCATTTCAGATGCGCGCGCTCTGGTGCCGCGGCCTGATAGCGAAGCCGTTGTGGAAGCGGCGCTGCGCCTCCTACCCGATCGTCCCGGCTTGTCGATCGCCGATCTTGGCACGGGGTCGGGCTGCCTGCTTGTTGCCATGCTCAGTGGCAGGCCTGACGTTACGGGTGTCGGCATCGAGGCTGATCCCGATGCGGCGTCCCTCGCGGCAGAGAATATCGCGCGCCATGGCCTCGAAAGGCGGGCCAGCGTTATGGTGTCGACATGGAAGGATTGGCAAGGATGGCAGGGCGTTGACCTGATCATTTCGAATCCGCCCTATATTTGCACGGACGTGATCTCCACGCTTGATCCTGAAGTGCGGATCCATGATCCGGCAGCGGCACTCGACGGTGGCGAGGACGGCCTCGACGCGTATCGTGAGATTGCCGGTCTTGCCCGAACGTTTTTGAAACCGGGAGCGCCACTGGTGCTTGAGATCGGATTCGATCAGAATCGCGCGGTACGCGAGATTCTGTCAGCGGCGGGTCATGTCGGGGTGGGGGGTGGCAAGGATCTTGGTGGAAATGACCGCGTCGTATGGGCCATTCAGCCTGAATCCTGATACTCACTTTTCTGCTTGGCGGCGTGCATAATACAGGTTAGAACCTATGCGTGAGGTGTTGGAAGCCGCTTAAGGCAAGTCGCTCCACCCTCGTCAGACTCGCGCAAATACGGGGCTCGGCCAAAAATCCTTCGGCCATTGCGTTGGGAATTGCCTGCAAGATAAGCAGGCGCATGAAACAGGATACACATTCATGAAACGCTCACGCGGGCGCAATCGTCGCTCAGGCGGTAATACCAGTAACGCCAATCACAATAACCCGAACCGGCACTATGAAAGCGTCGGACCGGACGTGAAGATCCGTGGCTCAGCGCAGCAGGTCCTCGAAAAATACCAGCAATATGCCCGGGACGCCCATACCAGCGGTGACCGCGTCCTGTCTGAAGCCTATTTCCAGTTCGCTGAACACTATCAGCGCATTGTCGCAAAACAGGCAGAAGCCAAGGAGCGGCAGCAGCCGCAACCACAGCAACGGGGTGGGCGCGATGATCGCGACAACCGCCGCGACAATCGCAGCGCAGATTCGGACGATGACTCCGGTTCCGACGCGGATCAGGATGAAGCCACAGTTGAGGTGACATCCCGAGCGCCTCGCAACGAGGATTCGGACAATGACGAATCCGCGAATGTGAAAGCGGATCCGGTCAAGGTTATTGATGCCGACGACGGCGCCGGGAAACCTGAAAAGGCTGCGGAGACCAAGCCGAAGCCAAAGTCGGATTCCGACCGACCGAAATCACGCCGCAAGCCGTATCGCGCAAAAGAGACTTCTGAAGAACCTGAGGTCGTTACGGATGGGGTCATGAAGACGCTCTCGCGCGGTCGCCGCAAGCCAGCTCAGGCTGCCGAAAGTGAAACAGCGGGCGCTGCCGATTCCGCTGAATCCGCCGCAGACTAGGCGTTGTCGTTTTGCAGGGCGATCGGGGCGAAATAGCAATTCGACGGGCCGTGCCTACGGATGCCGAGGCCTTGCGGGAGCTTGGCATCGCATCCTTCGTCGCGGCATTCGAGAATCTTTATTCGCCAGAAGATCTTGATGCGTTCCTGTCCGAGAACTACGGACTCGAAACGTGGCAGCGTCAGGCGTCGCAACCTGATCGGCCGATATGGGTTGCGACAACGTCAGACGGAAATCTTGTGGGCTACGCTCAGGCAAGTCCCTGCGATCTTCCGGTCGACCCAATGCCAGACGGCGCACTCCAGCTTCGGCGGCTCTATGTTCGCCCGGATATCCTGTCTGCGGGCATTGGTGCGGCACTGATGTTGCGCGTCTTCGAATGGGTTGAAGTTGCCGGCCGGCCGCCCCTCTTTCTGGGAGTCTGGTCAGGCAACGACCGTGCCCAGCGCTTCTATTCCCGATACAGATTCAGCAAGGTAGGCGAATACGACTTCTGCGTCGGCGCGCAGGTGGATCGCGAATTCATTTTTAGACGTGATTGAACTTGTCGCAGGTGGCGCGACTTGCGCTGCCGGATGGGACTCCCCAAATCCAGTACAACAGCAAGAGGCCGCCGCTGAGCGGGGTCTCGAATTCACAGCTCTTGTCTGCCTTTGGAAGGGGATGAATAATGAATATCGAACAATACACCGAGCGTGCACGCGCGATCGTTCAGGGTGCCCAGACGCTCGCGCTGGCTGAAGGCCACCAGACGCTCACGCCTGCCCACGTCCTGAAAACAATGCTTGAAGACCGTGACCAGATGGCGGTCAATCTCATCCGTGCTGGTGGCGGACGGCCCGAACTCGTTGTCCAGGGTGTTGATGCGGCATTGGCCAAAATACCAAAGGTCAGCGGTGCGAATACAGGCCTTCGTCTTGAACAAGCCAGTGCAAAGCTTTTTCAGGATGCCGAGGCCGGTGCAAAAAAATCGGGTGACTCCTTTGTTACGACCGAGCGCCTTCTGCTGGCCATGGCGGGACTCAGCGGCGATCCGGCAGCGGAAGTGCTCCGTAGTTCCGGTGCCAGTATCAAGTCGCTGGAGACGGCGATCGACGAGCTGCGCCAGGGGCGCACTGCCGACAGCGCCAATGCCGAAGAAGGCTATGAGGCACTGAAGAAATATGCCCGCGATCTCACCAAGGATGCCCGCGAGGGCAAGCTCGATCCGGTCATCGGCCGGGACGAGGAAATCCGTCGCACGATGCAGGTTCTCTCCCGCCGCTCCAAGAACAACCCGGTCCTGATCGGCGAGCCCGGCGTCGGCAAGACCGCGATCGCCGAAGGCCTTGCCCTGCGGATTGTGAATGGCGACGTGCCGGAAAGCCTGAAAGGCAAACGCCTGCTTGCGCTCGACATGGGCGCGCTGATAGCCGGCGCGAAATTCCGCGGAGAGTTCGAGGAGCGCCTGAAAGCGGTTCTCAACGAAGTTCAGCAGGCTGAAGGCGGCGTGATCCTGTTCATCGACGAGATGCACACGCTGGTGGGGGCGGGCAAGGGCGATGGCGCGATGGATGCGTCAAACCTCCTCAAGCCAGCTCTCGCGCGCGGCGAACTCCACTGTATCGGTGCGACCACGCTCGACGAATACCGCAAGCATGTTGAAGGCGACCCGGCGCTTGCGCGTCGTTTCATGGCCGTGTTTGTCGACGAACCATCGGTCGAGGATACGATCTCTATCCTGCGCGGCCTGAAGGCACGCTACGAAGCTCACCATGGCGTGCGTGTCTCGGATGCCGCGATAGTTTCCGCCGCGACTCTGTCCAACCGTTACATCACCGACCGCTTTCTGCCCGACAAGGCCATCGACCTGATGGACGAAGCATCCGCGCGCCTGCGCATGCAGGTCGATTCCAAGCCGGAAGAGCTCGACGAGATCGACCGGCGACTCTTGCAGCTGAAAATCGAAGCAGAGGCGCTCAAGAAGGAAAAGGACGCTGCGTCGAAAGATCGTCTCAATACAATCGAGAACGATATTGCCGAACTCCAGTCGCAATCAGATGAACTGACGACGACCTGGTCAGCTGAAAAGAACAAGCTCAAGGGCACGGCAACTGCGAAAGAACAACTGGATCGAGCCTATGCCGACATGGCTGAGGCACAGCGTTCTGGCGATCTTGCCCGGGCGTCGGAACTGAAGTTCGCAACCATTCCTGCGCTCGAAAAGCAGATCACGGATGTCGAGGGTTCCGATGAGGAAGACGATGGCCTCGTTTCGGAAGTTGTCCGGCCAGAGCATATTGCAGCCGTGGTTTCCAAGTGGACCGGCATTCCGGTCGACAAGATGCTTGAAGGCGAGCGCGAAAAACTTCTCCATATGGAAGATGCCTTGCGTGCGCGTGTCGTCGGTCAGGATGCGGCGCTCGAAGCCGTGTCGAATGCCGTTCGCCGTGCACGTGCTGGCTTGCAGGATCCGAACCGCCCGATCGGCTCGTTCCTGTTCGTCGGCCCGACCGGCGTCGGCAAGACGGAACTCACCAAGGCGCTCGCCGAATTCATGTTCGACGACGACACGGCGATCCTCCGGCTTGATATGTCCGAGTATTCCGAGAAGCATTCGGTGGCCCGTCTGATCGGTGCGCCTCCCGGCTATGTCGGGTATGAGGAAGGCGGCGCGCTCACTGAAGCCGTACGCCGGCGACCGTATCAGGTGATCCTGTTTGATGAGGTCGAGAAAGCCCACCCGGACCTGTTCAATACCTTGTTGCAGGTGCTTGATGACGGTCGCCTGACCGATGGCCAGGGTCGTACAGTGGACTTCAAGAACACGATCATCATCATGACGTCGAACCTCGGCTCAGATGCCTTGGCGAGTGGCGCCGAAGGTGAGATTACCGACGAAGCCCGCGAAAGCGTGATGAGCGCGATCCGGATGCACTTCCGGCCCGAGTTCATCAACCGTATCGATGAGATCGTCTTCTTCAAGCGGCTTGGGCGCGGCGAGATCGACCATATCGTCGATATCCAGATGGGCCGCCTCGAGCATCTCCTGTCTGCGCGCAAGATGAAGCTCGACCTCAGCCTCGATGCACGCAATTGGTTGGCCGCACGCGGTTATGATCCTGTGTACGGAGCACGACCGCTGAAGCGTGTGATCCAGAAGGAGTTGCAGGACCCGCTTGCACGCCTCCTGCTGGAGGGCCGCATTGCCGACGGCGAAACGATCCATGTCGGGGTGGAAGGCAATATGCTTTCCATCAACGGCGTTCCGAACGATTTCGCCAAAGGCAGCGTCAGCCTGAACTAGCATTGCACTGATGGCCGTATCCTCGGATGACGGATGCGGCCATCAGGAATTCTGAATCACGGACTGGTCGGTTGGATCACTGGCAGAAAATTGGAGGCCGTCAGCATGTCGGATACTGTCGCGCCGCGTAGCGTGTCGATCATGGCTTTCTGCCTCATGAATGCGGCGAACTCTTCGGGCTCGGAAGCCAGGTTGCGGCCAGACGGCAGTTCCAGTGTCATCGGGTTCACGTAACGGCCATTGCGCCGGATTTCATAATGAAGGTGTGCGCCTGTTGCAGACCCTGTATCGCCGACATAGCCGAGGACGTCGCCAGAGTTGACCGTGGCACCCGCACGGAGGCCTGCAAAGCCCGACATGTGTGCATACAGGGTTTCGTAACCGCGCTTGTGCCGGATGCGGATATGGCGCCCGTATCCCTCGCTGAATCCCGCGAACGTGACTACGCCGTCTCCCGCCGCCTGAATGGGCGTGCCGGCGGGCGCCCGAAAGTCGATGCCGGTGTGCAAGTGCAATTGCCCGGTCAGAGGATGGTAGCGCTGGCCAAAGCCTGAATTGATCGCCACGCGTCCGATCGGAAAGCGCGTCAGAAATGGGTGTGCGGCAACGCCTTTTGAATCAAAAAATTCCGTTCGGCCAGAATCGCCGGGCGTGAAGCGATACCAACTGCCATGGCTCGCAACGCCGTTGAATGCGGCAAACACGAGGTCTCCGTTTTCGATGAAGTTTCCGCGTTCGTCTTCGGCAACCTCGAATACGGCGTCATAGCGTTCCCCCTTTTGTCCGCCAGTAGAGAGGGCCGGATCATCCGGGAACAGGGCGGCAAATGCGGCGGCGTGGGCTGGCGTGCCGCCAGCGCCAACAAGCGCAGCGGGAAGTGTTGTCTCGATCCTGCCCGCGGCCCGCCTATGCGACGTGACGAGGCGCGCGGTGAGTACGCTGACAAAGAAGCTGTCGTCCGCCTGGCGCGTCGCCAGGAGCGTATTCTTGGCATTTGGCTTGATCGACACCGCGATCAGTCGGCTTGAGTCTTCCTGCAGGGTGCTCTCGTCAAAATAAGCGGTGAGAGCTGTTCCAGGGCGCATGCGCTTGCGGTCGACAAGGCCGGTCCGGCGCAGGGCGTCGACTGCGGCTTCGGCGTCCTCTGCACTGGCGCCGAGGACTTCCAGCACATCAGCGGCGGCGGCCCCGGCTGTGACCTGGCCGATCCTGTTCGCCGTCGAGGCCGAGGGCATGTTTTCACGAAAATCGAGCATCGCCTGCGCGGCGTCTGCGCTGGCGAGGTTTTCCGGCTGTTGCGGACGGACGAATATAAAGAGCAAGAGCATGCCCAGAACGACACAGGCGGCCATGGCCCATTCCAGCATATGGTGGGGGCGGAATGTGCGATCGACCTTGGCCGGGCCCAAACGTTTTTTCGTCATACCTGATGTCCCTTGCAGGGTCCGGATGGACCACGCTGAGTGATTCAGGGCATCACAAGCAAAAAATACGCCAACAACGCGAGTGATGGGCGGCTTTTGCAGTATTCAGGATAGATCAGGGGCGTCCTGTCGAGGCCGAAACGAGGAGAGCCTGGCCGATATCTGCCCCCTGACTGGTGCGGATCTGGTCGATTTCGGCCTTCTTGAGGGCAAATTCTTCAAGGATTGCAGGCGTTTCAGCCAGTTTCCGGCCGGTTGGCAGCTTGAGCCGCATGGCGTTCATGGGGGTGCCTTTGATGTAAACCTCATAGTGGAGGTGAGGCCCGGTGGAGGCGCCGGTTGAGCCGACATAGCCGATGATATCGCCCTGGCGGACGCGTTTGCCGGATTTCATGCCCCGTCCGTAACGCGACAGGTGCGCATACGCGGTCTCGTAGCCATTGGCGTGTTTGATTTTGACATAGTTGCCGTAACCGCCATAGCGGCTGGCGCGGACCACGACACCGTGTCCGGCTGCGAAGACCGGGGTGCCCGAGGGGGCTGCAAAGTCAGTTCCCTTGTGCAGGCGTGTATAGCCCGAAATCGGGTGCCGGCGCTTGCCGAAGGATGACGACAACCGTGCGCCATTGATCGGCGTTTTCATCAGGAATTTGGTGGCGCTTTCGCCCTTGCTGTCGAAATAATCCGGCACTTGATCATCGCTCGGTGTGAAGCGATAGAAATCGCGGCTGAGCGCCTGTCCATTGAGCGAGGCGAAGATCACGTCTCCGGATTTGACCGGCGTTCCACGTTCATCGACATAGGTCTCGTAGACGATCTCGAACTGGTCACCGGGATGAATTTCCCTTTGAAAGTCAACATCGTATGCGAATGCGTTGGCGAAATCGACGACCTGCTGGTC
>TARA_R110002073_G_scaffold145532_4_pt1 | contig 17110 bp, 15 predicted proteins | sample TARA_R110002073 | Tara Oceans TARA_R110002073 (sample SAMEA4397174) | marine metagenome | biome: Polar Biome; feature: [DCM] deep chlorophyll maximum layer (ENVO:01000326); material: water (ENVO:00002006), including particulate matter (ENVO:01000060) such as... | depth 40 m
AATTTACTTTTATTAAATCATTCTATCATTAACTCATTGAAAATATAACATTAGATCTTTTCACTATGTAACTTTGCAGCATTCTAACTTTATGACTTTAAAACTTTGCTTCTTTGAAACTTTCCTACTTTATTGTACTTTCGACACATGAAGAAAATCTTGCTACTTTCAGATACACATGGCTTTATTGATGATCAGATTTTGAAGTTTGTAAAACAGGCTGATGAAGTTTGGCATGCCGGCGATATTGGAAATCTAGAAGTGACAGATACCATTAATAAATTAAAACCTTTGAGAGCGGTATTTGGCAATATTGATGGCAAAGATGCCCGTGCTCAATTTCCTTTGGACAACAAATTTAGAGTAGAAGATATTACGGTTTGGATGACTCATATTGGAGGCTATCCCAATAGATACAATTCAAGAATAAAAGAAGACCTCAAAAAAGTAAGACCGTCAATTTTTATTAGCGGTCATTCTCATATTTTAAAAGTACAGTACGATAAAAAGCTGGAGTTACTACATATAAATCCTGGTGCAGCTGGCAAGCATGGTTTTCACAAAGTTCGTACTATGGTGCGCTTTACAGTAGACAAAGAGAAAATTGGAGATATGGAGGTTATTGAATTGGCTAAGAAATAGCAGCTAGTTTCTTTGCAAATACTGGAAGTTCTATCTTAATAACGGTTCCTTTTCCTTTCCCGCTTTCTATGTGAAACTTTCCTTGCATCATTTGAATTCTAGCATCAATTTGATTGATTCCCAAACCATCTTTCTCTGGAATTAAGGTTTTATCAAACCCTTTTCCATTGTCTTGTATGGTAAGTAATAATTTTTTATTTTTTTCAACCAAAGTTATTTTAGCATAGGTAGCCTCACTATGCTTTAGAATGTTATTGATAAACTCTTGAATGATATTATAGAGTTTAATTTCAAAACCTTGATCGTATCTTTTAATGTACTTGGTTTCACTATCAATGGTTAATTGAGAATTGGAAAATTTTTCGGTAACGTCTTTAATGGCATAGCTTAAGCCAAACTTTAATAAAATTGAGGACACTAAAGTATGCGATAAATCTCTAATCTTTTGAGAAGCTTCATTGATAATACTTTGCGATTTATCTACTTCTACTGGAGTAGAACCATTAAACTGTTTTTTACAAGCTTGTAAGTGCAAATTCGCAGAAGACAATAATGCACTTACACTATCATGCAAGGTTTCTGCAATTTGTTTCCGTTCTGTTTCCTTCCCGTCTAGTGTAGCATTTAAGATTCTAACCTGAGATTCTGATTTAATCTTCTCCAATTTTTGTTGCTGCATTAATTCTTGTTTGGAGAGTTCTAATCCTAAATTCTTTTGACGTAGTTTGTATTGGTTTAGTAAAAAAACTAATAAGAGAATTATAAAGAAGCTGCTGATTCCTAAAATCCAAGTGTTTTTTTGGGCTTTCTGTTTTTGGTTAATTACAATTTGTCTTTTTAAATCTTCTTCTCGGCGGAAATTATTCACATTATACTCTCCAGTAACACGTTCCAGCATTTCTTGAGTTTCTACATCTCTAAGCCCATCTTGATATAAATAAGATCTCTCCAAATTATCATAAGCTTCATATTCTTTTAATTTACGCATGGCCCAAGCCAAATTGTAATACAAGTTAGCCTTAAGCCTTATTGCTCTTGTACTACTATCCTTCTCTATTAGCCTTAAGCCTTCGTTATAAATTCTTTTAGATTTTTTATAGTTTCCTTTAATCAAATAAATATTAGCTAAATTGTTTACAGATCTAGCTTGACTAATTTTATTGTTTCTTTCTTTATGTATTTTAATTGCTTTTTCAGCATAATTTATAGACTTACTATATGAGTCAGTTAAAATTGTATCTTTTTGATATATTCCTGAAAGATTTGTATAAGAAGCTGCTTGAAAACTAAGCACTTTATCATTTAATGAATTTAATCTACCTAGATTTTGATAATGAACAATTGCACTATCATTCATTTTAAGGCGCTGAAAAACACTACCAAGTCTTAATAAATTTCTAGCATATTCTTCAGAAGAAAAATTTTGCAATTCACCTAATTCACTCTTACTTGAATTAAGCACGTTGATGGATAACTTAAAGTAATTCAAAGATTTGCTGTAATTTCTATTTAGTCTATGAATCTCACCAATTAAGAAAGAACTTAAAAATTCAATTTTCTGATCGTTTGAATTTTTACTTTCATCGTATAATTTTAATGCTTCTCTAAGAGCAATAACATACTCTTTATCTTTTAATAATTTCTGAACTTCTTTATACTTTTTATAAAGAGTAGAATCTTTTTGAGATTTATTAACAAAAGAGGTTTTAGTTAAAACCTCTTTTGTTTTGTCAAATTTTTTATCTGAAGCTTTAACACATTCTAGTATCCCTAATGTTAAGACTAGGAGTAGTAATACTTTTTTCAAATGCTTCATTCCTTTAATCAAAAATTTTATTTGCTTTTTAAATAAAAACTAGTCGTTTTCTGGATCTTCATCTATGACAACTTTTGGTTTGTTACTTGTCGTACTTTGGATAGATCTACCGTTATTGTTATAGTAATAATTAACAAACTCTATTTTTAGTTTTTCACCTTGTTCTTTGGTAAAAGTACGAGAAAAATCAGACTCATCAGAATCGCCTCTATCTAAATGAATTTCATACACTCCAGTATCTTGATTTTGTATAAAATCTACTGCAATGTTATTCTTTGTCGTAAACTCTAAGGTATACGTTCCATCACCATTATCAGTTACTTTGTATTCTTTTAAGTGATCTTTTTTAGGATTTCTACTAAACTTAATATCATCATCTATGATGGTAATTGTAGATCTTCTATTTTCTGTCTCGGTATTCTTAATACCTAATGTAAACTGACCTTTACTAGTTAATGGCATATCTTCATTAAAACTCCTTTGAGTTTGACTGTTAGATGAATATACATTAATGTTTTTGGTATTGGTATCGTTGTTGGTAATAACATCCGATCCTACACCCTCTTTTAATTCATAGTTTAGAAAATAACTACCATCTGGGTTTCTTTGTACTGTAGGTTGTTTTTCAAAGATGTCTCTAGAAGAGAGTGAAGAGGCATCATCAAGTATTGGATCATCTTCAACAGAACATGAGGTGAATACTAAAACTGTAATTAGTAATAACGAAGTTAAGCTTAAATTTTTCATAATTAAGGAATTTAAAAAAAAGGAAAATTTGGTTTTTATTTATTTATTTGTAAAAAAAATAGACTCAGCATGTATGCAATAAATTATATAGAGGTTGGGGGATGTTCTCTTAACCTTAGGGGGTAGTTTAATGGAATTTTGAGAACCTTAAATTTTAGGGGGCACTATATAATTTTATTTTTTACCGCATACATTGCTAAGCCTACTGCATTTTTGACATTTGTTTTCTTTAATAAACTTTTTCTATAAGTATCTACCGTACTCTGGCTAATATTTAACAGATTAGCTATTTCAGGTGAACTATTCTCTTGCGCTATTAACTTCAAGACTTCAATTTCTCTATCCGTTAAACTATGCGCTATCGTACTTTCTGGTCTCTGACCTGCTTGTACTTTCATTCCTGTATATAATTTTAACAGGTTACTTTTTATGGTATCACTAAAATATTGTTCGCCACTGTGTACTGCTTTGATTGCATTAATAATATGCTCTCCAGCACTGTCTTTAGATAAGAAACCGCTTGCGCCTAGGTTTACCATCTCTTGAACGAGTTTTACATCATCATAACTAGAAAGAATAATTACTTTTAGATGAATGTCTTTTAGTTTAAAAAACTTTAAGACTTCAATTCCATCGTAATGTGGCATGTTAATATCTAAAATGAGAATATCTGCCGTATTACTCTGAGCCCAATCAATAACCTCTTTACCAGTTAAGGAATAACCCTCTACTTCAATCTCTTTGTCTGTATTAATGACAGCAATGATACCTTCTATAAGTATCTTGTGATCATCAGCGACATGAACGTATATCTTTTCTTTCATTCTACAATACAAATTTAGGTGGGTTAATGATATTAGACAATACCTTCATTTAGTGAAATTTACCTCTCCCTATTTATGGGGAGATTTTTCACCATAAAAGGGGATTACCCACATAAACCCCATTTTGGGCGTAAATATAGAAAAACCAGAGGGTTAGCTCTGGTTTTTTCGCACTAAATATACTAAGATGTTAGGTTTATCGCAATCTATCTACAGATTTTACGAGATCTTCATCCTTCTTAATTGCCTTATTTGCTAAAACTGTAAACAAAATGGCAACAGTAGGAATAAACATCCCAATACCCTTCTCAGAAGTAACTTCTCCAGGTAAGTTTAGAGATAAATAAATCAACACTCCTAATAAAAAAAGATTGATCAAAATAATAACGCGGCCCAATACAAATTGCTTTAATCTATCCTTAAATGAGAAAATAGAAACAATAGCAACAAAGGCCGATAAAAAGAACAAAATAGGAACCAATTTATTTAACATCGATTCATCAGAGAATAAATCTACCGCAAACTTCTTGACTTCAGAAATTCTCCACAAATCAAAAACAAAGATAAGCCCACCAGATATGATGGCTACCAATAATAAATAAACAGATTGTATTCTTTGTATCATTCTTTTAAAACGAATGACAAAATTATCACTTCTTTTTTAAAAAGAAACATTAAAAATTAAAATAATTATATCTATATTTGTTTCATATTCAACCACGCAATTACAATTGTATAGTACTTTATACAATCTTTTATAAAAATCAAAACACTTAATTCGCTCTTAAAATCATTGAGAGCCCCAATTTAATTCAACATACATGTTTGAAATTTCTCAACTAAAAGCAAAAACACTTGCTGAGTTACAACAAATTGCTAAATCTATTGGACTGTCTAAGACAAGTCAGTTAAAAAAATTAGATCTTGTGTATCAAATCTTAGATACTCAAGCTGCAAATCCTTCTAAAGAAGAAAAACCTAGATCAGAAAGACCTAGACAAGAAAAGCCAAGACGAAAAAGAGTTTCTAAAAACCAATCAGCTCCTGATGCTTCTACAACTCCTGTTGCTCCAACTTCTACAACTAATGAAGTAGTAGAAACCAAAGCTCCCGAGAGAAAAGAAGCTCCTATTGCTGAAAAGAAAGTGGAAAACAAAGCTCCTGAAAAGAAAGTAGAAACTTCTGTTGCTCAAAAGAAAGATGCACCGAAGCAAAATTCTAATAGCGACACTAGGAACAACTCTCAAAACAGACCTAAAACTCATTCTAACAACAACAATCAGAATAGAAATAGGAATACTCAGGGTAGAGATCAAAAAAATAACAATCGCGGTCAAAGTCAAAGTCAAAATCATAGCGGGAATCGATATAAAGATCCTGACTTTGAATTTGATGGAATCATAGAAAGTGAAGGTGTCTTAGAAATGATGCCTGATGGATATGGTTTTTTACGTTCTTCTGATTACAATTATTTATCATCTCCAGATGACATTTATGTTTCTCAATCTCAAATAAAATTATTTGGTTTGAAAACAGGTGATACAGTTAGAGGAAATGTAAGACCTCCAAAAGAAGGTGAAAAGTATTTTCCATTAATTCGTGTTTCTAAAATCAATGGATTAAATCCAAATATTGTTAGAGACCGTGTTTCTTTTGAACATTTAACTCCTCTATTCCCTGAGCAAAAATTTAACCTTGCAGAAAAAGGAAGTAGTTTATCAACTAGAATTATTGATTTGTTCTCTCCTATCGGAAAAGGACAAAGAGGAATGATTGTAGCGCAGCCTAAAACAGGTAAAACAATGCTTTTAAAGGACGTTGCGAATGCAATTGCAGCAAATCATCCAGAAGTATATCAAATTGTTTTACTAATCGATGAGAGACCTGAAGAGGTTACTGACATGCAACGTAGTGTTAGAGGTGAAGTTGTTGCTTCTACTTTTGATGAACCTGCTGATAAACATGTTAGGGTTGCTAATATTGTTTTAGAAAAAGCAAAACGCTTGGTAGAATGTGGTCATGATGTAGTTATCTTATTAGATTCTATTACTCGTTTAGCAAGAGCATACAATACAGTAGCTCCTGCTTCTGGAAAGATTCTTTCTGGTGGTATTGACGCAAATGCTTTACACAAACCAAAACGTTTCTTTGGAGCTGCTAGAAATATTGAAGGTGGTGGTTCTTTAACCATTATTGCAACTGCATTAACAGAAACAGGTTCTAAAATGGACGAGGTTATCTTTGAAGAATTTAAAGGTACTGGTAATATGGAACTGCAGTTAGATCGTAATATCTCTAACAGAAGAATTTATCCTGCAATTGACTTGATTAAATCGAGCACACGTAGAGACGATCTGTTATTAGATGCTAAGAATGTACAACGTTTGTGGATTCTTAGAAAATACCTAGCTGATATGAACCCTATTGAAGCAATGGAGTTTATCAATGAGAAAATCAAGTTCTCTAAGAACAATGAAGAATTCTTAATCTCTATGAACGGATAATCAAAATAGAATTTAATTCATAAAAAAATGCGCTACTGAAAAGTAGCGCATTTTTTATGCTTTATGATTATTTCTCTTATTGTTGAACACCATAAAAAACGCCTCTATTATCTTCTACATTAGAAGCTTTCTTAAGAGCATTATACATTAGATTGTATCCACTGTTTTTTCTGGTTTCAGAAATTCTTTGTCTTGTTGATTCATAATTAGGAAGTGCCGTTGGCAATTCTTTTTTAGATACCACAAAAGCAAATACTCCTTTACTACCTTCTATTTTATTGTACAATTGATTTTCCTTAGCATAGTACATCGCTCCTACTACTTTAGGCTCGTTTCCTACACCTGTAATTGATGGCGATTTTAATGCAACATCACTTACTTTTCTAACAGTTACATTATTTGCTACAGCAATATCATTCAAGGAAGCTCCATTCATTTTATCTTGTAGGATTTTTGCTTTTCTTCTGTTAATTAAAATAGGTCTTACGCTACCATTTGCTTTCACTGCAGATAATAAACCAGCGTTGGTTTTACCTGTTAAAACAGCTACTACGTATCCTTTATCTACATCAAATCTTTTAAAATCTCCTACTTCAACGTCATTCTCATAAGACCAAGTAATAATTTGTCTATTAGTACCTGGAAGACCAGGAACGTTTTCACCTAAAACTCTTAATCCAACACCTGATCTAGGAGTATATTTTTTTTCTTGAGCGATGGCTGCAAAGTCTTTATCTCCTTTAGAAATTTCTAAAGCAAACTTTTCTGCTTCTTGAAAAACACCATCTTCAGTGTTTTGTGAAGGTTCTATTTGTCTTCCGAATGTAACAAGTCTTAAAGATTTCACGCTTTTAGTTTGATCATCAACTCTAATAACATGGTAGCCAAAATCTGTCTTAACCACACCTACTTTCCCTTTTTTATTTTCATAAATAAAATTAGCGAAGTTATCACCAAAGAAAACTGGTGAAAAAGCTTGACTTTGAGTAATCCATCCTATATCTCCTCCTTTACCTTTAGATCTATCAACATTAATCTCATCAGCAATTTCAGCAAATTTAGTTTTGTTATTTCTCACTAATCTATAAATACTATCTGCACTTTTCTTTGCTTGCTCTTCAGTTTTACTAGCATTAGCGTTCTGAGAACTGATATAAGGAATAATGATATGACTTGATTTGATTGAATCAGGTCTTTGTACTACTTCTGTAATCTTGGAAATTTTAGAATAACCTCCAGATGCATATGGTCCAAATGTGTCATTTACCTTTTTATCAAAAGCTTCTTTTGCAACTTCTTCTGGAAGTTGATCAATCATAAAATATGATTCATTAAAAGCTAAATCAGAATTATTCTCTTGAAAAAAAGTTTCATAATCTGTTGCATTCTTTAATCCAGGTACAACAATCTCACTTTTTGTAACCTTGCTGTATTCTTTTTTATCTTCTAAAAAACTACCTACAACATTTTTTATATCCTCTCTATCTTCAGAAGTAGCTGCTATATCAAATTTCACATAAGTAATATCTCTAGTTGCTTCAACTTTAAATTCAGAGGCATGACTTTTCACGTAAGCTTCAATATCACTTTTGCTAATATTTATTAAACTATCTGGAACACTAGTATAAGGTATGTAAACAAAATCTCCACTAATTAATGTATTGTCTTCTTTGTGCTGAAATTCACCTTCTTTTAAAGAAGCTCCTAGTGCAGCGTTTATAAGGTTTGTGTATGTTTGGTTTTTTAAGTTAGCTCCCAATTGATTCATATATCCTTTCCATGCTAACCAAGCACTTTGGTCTTGACTCTCTTGAGCGTTCTTTAAAAATAATTTAAACTTATTTTCATCAAAAAAGCCCGCTTCATTTAAGAATTGAGGATTACTTGCAACTGACGGTGCTGTAATGATATTTTGCCAAATATCAGTTTCACCAATTGTAATTCCAGCATCTTCTAATTGCTTTGTAAAGATTTTCTCTCTTAACAAACCATCCCATACTGCATTAGCAACTTGCATTTCAGTTAACCTATTATTATTATTTCTTGTTTTGTAGCTATCTACAGCTTCTGCAAATTCTTGTCTTGAGATTGCTTCTCCATTTACTTCTCCCACTTCGTTTATCTTAGAAGAGTTGAAAAAATCTGATATTGTAGAAGGATCCAATACAAAAGCAAATAATGCCAATCCAATTACAGCGATTAATGCTAGTGAACGTTCTCTAATTTTAGATAAAATTGCCATACAATCAATTATTTTAATTTGAATGGGCGAATATACAATTTGCTGACTATATAAGCAACCTGAAGCCCCAGTATTTACAGAAAAATTACAAGAATATTAACTTAAAAAAGAGATACTAGTTTTCCTTGTTTTCTAAGATTTCAAGGTGAATATCATCAATTTTAGAAGAACTTACTTTAAGAATTTTTATTTTGTAGTTAAGAATGTTTAATTCTTCATCTTGATCAGGGATGTTTTCAGTATGATTAATAATAAAACCTCCTAAGGTCTCATAGGCTTCTTCTTTAGGGAATTCTAAATTATACTCTTCATTTAGATAATCTATCTCTAACCTTGCTGATAGTTTGTATTCTGTATTGCTAATTTTTTCTTCTAACAATTCTTGTACATCATGCTCATCTTCAATTTCTCCAAACAATTCTTCTACTACATCTTCAACCGTAATAATTCCAGACGTACCCCCATACTCATCAACAACCACAGCAATACTTTTACGCTTCTTCATTAAACTATTAAGTACGTCATTAATCATCATAGATTCCGGCACTATTTCAACAGGAAGCAATATTGATTTTATTGTCTTAGGTTTTTTAAAGAGTTCAAAGGCATTTACGTAACCTATAATATCATCTAAAGAATTCTTATACACTAATATTTTGGAGTATCCAGTATTTACAAAGCGCTCTTTTAATTGAGTTACATTTTCATGGATTTCAACTGCCTCAATTTCAGTTCTTGGCACCATGATTTCACGTGCTTTTAAATTCTGAAACTCTAAAGCATTTTGAAAAATCTGTATTTCAGAGTCAATTTCTTCTTGAGTGTTGTTCCCAGTTTCCAATTGCTCAGAAATATAATTTCCTAATTCTTCTTTACTAAATTCTGTTTGCTCTTCTGCTGCATTAGTCCTAAAGAAAACCTTGAGAAAAAAATTAGAAATACCATTTATTACAAAAGAGAATACATACAAGATTAAGTAGAAAAAATAAGCAGGTAAAGCAAATATTTTTATGGTTTGGTTGGCGTATATTCTAAAAATAGCTTTAGGTAGAAACTCTGCCGTAACCAGAATGATAAGGGTAGATATTGCTGTTTGTAATAAAAGATTATTAATATCTAGAGCTTCTACAATAAACTCACCCATAAAATAACTGTAGATCACAAGGGAAATATTATTCCCTACTAACATAGTTGTAATAAACTTAGATGAATTTTGAGTAAGTTTTCTTAAGATCTTAGGAATAAATCCTGAGCGTTTTTTTTCTAATTCAATATGAAGTTTATTAGCAGAAACAAACGCAATTTCCATCCCGGAAAAAAAAGCTGATAAAATAATAGATATTAGAATGATGATTACATTAATCTCCATTTATCTTTCTTGATTTCTTTTCTCTATTCTATCTCTAAATTTCTTCGTAAAGAAAAATTTAAATAATACAAGAATAGCAATTCCAAAAATAACAATAGCTGTTTGCTTATTCTTGTTCAATTGCAAAATCCCTTCAACTACCAATATCAATGCAATTATTAAATACACGTAGTAAGAATATTTCCAAAGTTTGTTCATAAATCCTTTTCGTTTGTTATAATTTGACCTGTAAATTGTTTTTGCACCCATTTACTAAGATCTTGCTTTGATTCAAATCCAATTCCGTAAAAAGTATCGGTTGCTGTTGTTAAAACATAAGACTGCTCTGTAAAAAAGTACTCATTCTTTTGATCCCAAAACAATTGACTAGTTTCTAATTTAGTATGATCAGTATGATTAATAACTACCACATTCCCTTTTATCTCAGAAATTAATGTTTTAGAATAAGAGAGAGCATAATCTCCAATAACAGTTACAGAATCTTTTCCATTGTTATCAAAGTTGATAATCTTTACCCCTTCAGGAAACTCATTGTAAGGGTGATCTTTTCTATTGCTAAAATCATTTAGCAAAGGAGTAATTAGCTTGGATGTAACTTTTCCTGAATCTTTGTATACATGATACGCATCTTTAGCAATCCCTATAGGTAGGTTTTTCTCAGCTAAAAAATCACGCACTTCTTTTGAATCATTTGTACAAGAAAAAAGCATTGTCGTAGCAAAAACTACAACAATGCTTTTCTTTATTGTTTTAAGAAATTGATTCATTTCATTACTTATCGTTAGACTTAACCTTTACCGACTCTCCTATCCAACATTTAACGGTATAAGGGTCTCCAATTTTAACTCCTTGAGTAAAGATAACCTTTTTAGCAGGAAAGTTAGCTTTGTAATTTCTAGTGAATTTTCTAGCCATTGAACGCATACTTGGATCAACAGCACTAGCTTTTAATGCTTTATTGTATGCAGCAACATAAGTCATTCTCTTTTCAAACTCATTCTTTCCACAACTGTTTACAGAAGACTTTGAAGCATATAGACTAGCTATTAAAAGATATGCTCTACCAAAATTTGGATTCAAAGCAATTGCTTCATTTGCTAATTTTCTAGCTTTCGATTGTTGCCCTCTTTTCTTAGCTGCTTGTGCAAATTTCAATTTAAAGTTTGCCTTTTTTATTGGATCAGTTTCTAATTCAAATGCTTTTAACCTCATTTGTTCTGCACCTGCTTTGTCTCCTTTCTTTTCTTTAACTGTAGCAACAAAAGTATAAGCATCCGCAGAAGGAGAAGCTTCAGCGTAAGCTACTGCTAATTTTTCAAAAAGAGGATCGTCTGTACATTCTTTATTAAACATTCTAGACACAGCTCTTCTCAACCATTTAGCATCGTTTTTGTTTGCATCAAAATCTCTATTATATAAAGGAATCAATCGCTCACATGTAGATAATACGATGATAATATTATCTAATCCAGATTCTACCTGACCTAAAGATTGTTGGTTTACTGTATAAGCCCTTTTATTATTTTTATCTCTTTTATCTAAATCCTGACCTGCTTTCTCTTTGCTCTCAATAATAGCTAATTTTCTTTTATAATCAGCTAATTTTTCACTAACTGACTCCAAGACATCATCATAGGTGTCAAATACTTTTTGAGGATTTGTATCTTTGTTCTTCTCTGTAACTCCTTCAAAATATCTGTAGATATTTTTCACTCCCATTCTAGTAGGATCAATACTGTATGCTTTATCTAATATTGTAAAAACCTCATCATCAGAAGCTAATTTGTTTTTTTCTAAAAATGTAGCATAATCACTATGCACTTTTGCAACATCTTTCGTTGGGTAATTTTTAAGCCTCTGTTCATACACTCTTTTTACCAAAGCAGCAGCAGCAGTTTTATCAGATGCATTTTTAAATCTTTCTTTTGCTAGTTTATCTCCATATTTATAAATATTAATAGATAATTTCTCACAATTATCCATTAAATAAATCCAATTCGGATAAGCATCGTCATATTTCTTAGATTGATAATCTCCTTTAAACAGATTGTACTTAATTGTACATTCTTTCTTATTATCTTGGGCTTTAACAATATTTATCCCTAAAAAAAGGAATAATCCTAAAAGTAAAATAACACGTTTCATCATTTTTAATAGTATTTATTAATCAATTGTTCGTTTTCTAAACCATATATCGTTCAGAGATAAACTCAATCGCAAATTTAAGTAATTCTCTTGAAGCAAACCATTACTAGTTGTACCTTTCTTTCCATACTCAACAGCAAAGTTCACACTAGTAGGATAATTTCTACTCAATGGTAGTCCTACTCCAAAAGACATGCCAAAATCTTTTATTTCAGTAAATGAATTTCCAGTTCCACTTCCTTTCACTAACTGCCCTGTCTTTTCAGACTTTAATCCAAACCTATATGTTACTCTTTGCCAATAACTAGAAATCGAATTAAATTTCGGAGTATACTCTCCTCCTAAAGAGATTCTAGTTGAGTTTCCATATCGTAAACTTTGAGATGAATTATCTAAAAATCCTGTAGGAATAAGTGCACTTTGAAATTTATAATCTAACCCGGCAAACCATTTATTTTTTTTCCCGTATCCAATTCCAACTACAGTTTCCAAAGGTCTTTCTAATTTTCCTTTTACATTTTCTGAAAAAATTGTATCTCTAGGTAATTCGCTTCCTAATGAACTAAGTGTTAAAGAATATAAATGTTCACTCCCTGTAGATCTTAGTGTATTGCTTAATTTAAAAGCAGCTCCAAGGTTAAAAAAATGATCATTTTTCAATTGCTTTTCATACTGTATACCTGTCTTTATAGAACCTCCTCTTACGTTAGAATCCTCTACATTTTTAGTTGCCAATGCTACATTGGCTCTAGCATTAAGCACACTATTTTCAATACTCCCGAATAAGAAATCTATTTCTAATCCAACAGATACGTTCTTAAATATTTTAACTCCTAAACCTCCATAAATTCTATTTACGGAACCATTTCCTGCAAATTCCTCAATCTCAATAGGATCTCCATTGGTATCTAATGTTGTATTAACAAAAGAATAACCAACAGCTGAAGTAGGCTGCATTCCTGCAATAAAAGCCATCCTAGGGCTTATAGGTACAGCAAAGCTAAAATAGCTTAGCGTTGAAGAAGAGGAAGATTGAGTTGTTGTTCCGTCATCTATTCTTAAATCATTATTCAAAAGTCCAAATGCATAGGTAGAAAACCTTAAACTTGAAAGAGAAGCCGGATTTATAAAATTTAAAGTTGATGGGCTAGTATAAGCAGCACCAATACCACCCATGCTAATTTGTTCAACTGTTCTAGTTCCAAACTCTTCACCTACTCCAAAAATTGAATATGGTGATGAACTAGATCTCTGAGAAAAAATTTGAGTAGAAACTAATAATATTAAAAAGAATAGGATTCTTCTAATCATTCTTGATGGTTAAAGGTCAATATTTTGTTTAATCCGTAGAGGAGAAAATTTTGATTGGCAAATATGCTATTTTTTAATCGTTTGAACAAGAATTTTGTGTCTCCTCCTGTTAAAACAACTGTTAAATCTTCAAATCTTTCCTGATATTGATTTACAAGCCCCTCTATTTCTTGAATTACCCCATTAATTATGCCAGAATGAATAGCGTTAGATGTAGAGTCTCCAATAAGAGAAAACTCATTAGTTATTGACAATTCAGGAAGTTTGGATGTATAATAATTCAAAGACTTATATCGAATATGAATTCCCGGAGATATTGCTCCGCCTAAATACTCATTATCAGCATTTAATATATCATAGGTTATACAAGTTCCAGCATCAATAATTAAGACATTCTTATTAGGAAACTTTATTGATGCAGCCGATACCAATGCGATTCTATCTTTTCCAAGAGTTTCAGGGGTGCTATATCTATTTTTGAAAGGAACTTTAGTATCGCTATTCAGCTCTATAAAATGTGGTATTTGTTGTAGTAGAGATAAGAGTTCTTCATCAATTGTCTTAACTGATGAAAGAATTCCCTTATTAATAACGTACTTTTTAAGGATGTTTTTAATATTATTTTGAAAATATTTTTCATCAAAAACAAAATGCTCAACGAGACTACTTGATTCAAAAACAGCAGCTTTAACTTGAGTATTTCCAATATCAATAATAAGATTCATAATGTCTCAAAAAGTGAAAGGCAAAAATACAATAGATTTTTGTATTTTTATTTGGGAGATGTAAAAAACTCGTTTTATATTTGCCACCGCTAAAGCGATGGTGCCTTAGCTCAGTTGGTAGAGCAAAGGACTGAAAATCCTTGTGTCCCTGGTTCGATTCCTGGAGGCACCACCAAAAAAGCCCAATCTAATTAGATTGGGCTTTTTAAATTATATAATCCAGATTAATTATTCTGTAAGTTTATAACTTCTTGATTTGTTAGCTCTCTCCAACGTCCTCTAGGGATGTTCTTCTTTGTTAATCCAGCAAATACTACTCGATCTAACTTAACAACCTTGTAGCCAAGGTTTTCAAAAATCTTACGTACAATTCTGTTTCTTCCTGAGTGTATTTCTATCCCTACCTCTGTTTTACTTTCGCCTTCTACATAAGAAACCGCATCGATAAACACTTTTCTACTCTCAATAATTACATCTCCTCTTAATTTCTCTAAATCTCTTAAATCTAGTTTTTTATCTAAAGAGGCGTGATACAATTTACGTACATTATGTTTTGGGTGAGTTAATTTTTTTGCCAATTCCCCATCATTCGTAAATAATAATAATCCTGTTGTCATTCTATCCAATCTACCTACAGGATAAATACGTTCGTTTGTTGCATTATCAACCAGATCCATTACTGTTTTTCTACCACGATCATCATCCATAGTTGTGATATAATTCTTTGGTTTGTTTAACAAAATGTAACGTTTCTGTTCTGGTGAAATAGAACTTCCATCAAACTTAACAACATCATCAGGTTGAACTTTATAACCCATTTCTGTGACTAATTGACCATTCACCGTAACACTACCATGTTCTATATATGTATCTGCTTCTCTTCGAGAACAAACACCAGAATTGGCAATATACTTGTTCAGTCTAATTCCTGTTGATTCATTAGATTTTTGAACAGGCTTTGATTTCTTGAAATCTTTTTGGTAAGTTTTTTTACGTTGAGGAGTGCTGCCTTTGCTTGCTTGTCGTCCTCCCGACGATTTTTTACGTGAATCCATTTTAAAAATTTTGGCAAATGTACTGCTAATTATTTGATTCTTAGTTGAGTTTATCGATCACCTTTTCGAGTAAAAGGCTTGGATCAATAAAGACTAAACTCAGCACACCAATGAGTAATAGGAGTTTTAACCCTGTATGCAAAATCGTATAATGCTTCTTCTCTGTAGACTTCATCAAAGCAAAGCCCACAATAATTAAAGAGACTAGGGCTATGTAAAAATAATAGCGCATATAGCTTATAGCAGGATAATTAAACAAAAAAATTGCTGGCACCAATGTTAAGGTTAATAAAAATAAAGAGAAAAACTTTGCATTCCTTTCTCCGTAAGCAACAGGAAATGTTTTATAGTTACTTGCCACAGCTCCTTTCATATTCTCCAAATCTTTGATTAATTCTCGGACCATAATTACTAAGAACAGGAAAATAGCATGGACAAATATGATCTTAGAGAAATTCTTAAAGTAAATAAATACAACAAAAAATGGCAAAATTGTAAGAATAGTTGCTGATATCAATCCAGTTAATGGATATCTTTTTAATTTGTGTGAATAAAACCAAATACCAAAGACATACACAGAAAAGAACAACGCCGCCTTCCAAGACACAAGGTAGGCGAATAGAACTCCTATAAAATTTAAAAAGAAATAAAGTGATAGTTTGGTCTTTTGACTTATATAGCTATCAAGCCCTGCTTTGTATGGTCTATTAATCTTATCTGCTCTACTGTCATAAAAATTATTAATAATATATCCTGCAGCTACTACACAGACAGAAGCTATGATTACAAAACATAAGTGTAAATCAAAAACAACGTGACGAACAGATTTCTGAGGAGAGAATATATAAATTGAAGCTAAATACTGAGCAGTTACAAGAATTAGAATATTATAGCCTCTGACAACAGACAAAAGGCTAAACATCTTATAAAAGAAAGAAACTTTTTTAGCATTCCCCATTCATAAAAGTTTCTAAAATCTATAAACCAATTCTAATTTGTAATCTTTTAAGGATACTTTTGCTTTCGCGTAGTCTTCGGTAAACCCTAGGATATAACCTCCACCTCCAGAACCACATAACTTTAAATAATAATCATTGGTCTGAATACCTTTCTCCCAAACCTTATGAAAAGCAGAAGGAATCATTGGTTTAAAATTTGTTAATACTACTTTCGACAGAGACTTTACATTTCCAAATAATGATTTGATGTTTCCATGTAAGAAATCATCAATACAAGCATCTGTATAAGAAACAAACTCTTCATTCAACATTTTTCTAAATCCTTCATTTTTCATCTTATTCATAAAGATGTTTACCATGGGCTCTGTTTCACCAACTTGTTCTGAGTCTAACAAAAATACAGCGCCTTTTCCTTCTTTTTGAGATGGAATTCCTGCTGGTTCAATATTTGTCTTAGAGTTGATTAAAATAGGTAAACTTAAATAACTGTTTAACGGATCTAATCCAGAACTTTTACCATGAAAGAAAGATTCCATCAAGGAAAAAATCCCTTTTAATTTTAATAATTTATCTCTAGTTAAGTTCTCTAAGATGGTAATTTTATCGTTTGCATATTGATCGTAAATAGAAGCTACTAAAGCGCCTGAACTCCCAACACCATATCCTTGAGGAATAGAAGAATCGAAGTACATCCCTTCATCAATATCACTTTTAAACTTTAGAAGATCAAAAGAAACAAGATCAGAAGATAAATTCTTTAAATATTGATAA